>MDTD01070920.1_pt1 | contig 34341 bp, 28 predicted proteins | sample 811221 | NCBI WGS metagenome assembly MDTD01 (sample SAMN05326646, study PRJNA326480) | marine metagenome | isolation source: seawater | place: Pacific Ocean: South West | collected 2011
AGAAGAAGAGAAGGAAGAAGAGAAGGAAGAAGAGAAGGAAGAAGAGAAGGAAGAAGAGAAGGAAGAAGAGAAGGAAGAAGAAAAAACCTCCAATAATGAAGGCCTCGAAGCTCATGATGATGACGATGAGTTCGATCTCAGTTTCCAAAAAAATTCAAGCAAACCCCTCATCATCGGAATCGCTGTCCTAGCCTTGGGCGGCCTGGGCTTCGCTGCGCTGAGCGTCCTCTCTGACGACCCCGCACCGGCCGCAGCCACCCTCGACGCAGGCCGTGCCCCAAAAGCGGCAGCCCCTCAACCAGCAGCAGATGGCGGCGTTGACAAATCGCCCGAGGGGAAAAAGGCCGATGGGAAAAAGGCCGAGGGGAAAACAGAGGGTAAAGCCGCGCCTAAAAAGGAAAACAATGCGACGCCAAAGAGCGCTAAAGCCGCAGCACAAAAACCCAAGCCCGTTGCCCCACCCAAGGCGAAGCCAAAGCCCGTAAAGAAAAAAGCCCCGCCTCCCCCAAAGAAAAAAGCCACCTCGGTGAAAAAGCCCTCCGCAGCCAGCGGCCAAGCCATTTTCGACGACGCTGTGTCAGAGGGCCGCATCCTCGCAAAACAAGGAAATTTCAATGGCGCTGTCAAAGCGTTCAAGAAAGCGCTGAAAATCAGCCCCTCGAACAAGATCGCAAACTATGAGGCTGGAAAAGCGTACAATGAGATGGGGCAATATGGATCCGCCTTGAAGCACTTCAAAAAAGCGCTGAGTGGGGGAATCCGAAACCCTGAAATCCACGTGTTCATGGGCAATGCCTACCAAGCACAGGGCCAAAAATCTCAGGCAAAAAGCGCTTACCAAAAGTACTTGGCCAAATCACCCAACGGCAAATATGCCAAACGGGTTAAGAAAATGATGTCCCGTCTATAATTACCGTGTTAGCCCCGTTCACCGATGCGCCTGGCTGGGGTCCGATGGTCAAATCACTGCTTTGCCCCTGAAGCAAACGCTCACGAGCAGCCAGCGCAATCATCAGCGCATTGTCCGTACACAAGTTTTTTGGGGGGATATAAACAGATATCCCCTCCTCTTCCCCGCGTTTGAGTGCATTGGCTCTCAACAGAGAATTCGCTGAAACACCGCCCCCCAAAACCAAGTGCGTCGCCTTCGTTTTTTGGGCTGCCAAAAATGCTTTATTGAGGAGCGCTTGCACGATGACCTTTTGGGCCGAAGCACAAACGTCATTGATTACAATATCGTCAATGCCACTTTTTTCGAGTTCGGTCACCAGCAAACGTACCGCAGTCTTTAAACCTGAAAACGAATAATCCAAAGTGTCTTTTTGGCGGAGAGAGATGGGTAACTTATATTTTTCTGGATCTCCGAGCTTGGCCCGCTCATCAATCACACGACCTCCCGGGTAACCAAGACCCAATAACTTCGCGATTTTATCGAAGGCCTCTCCCGCTGCATCATCTCGAGTCTCGCCAAGGGTCGTAATATCTCCCAGTCCTGCGTACTGATAAAGCGCGCTGTGTCCTCCAGAAACAATTAAAGCTAGGAAAGGTGGCTTGGGGAAGGCCGCATCAATTTTCGCAGCCATCAAGTGTCCCTCGATGTGATGTATACCGATGAATCGTTTGCCCTGGGCTTGAGCGAACCCTTTCGCAAACTGCAATCCGACCATTAAGGGACCGATGAGACCCGGTCCGTAGGTGGCCGCCACCGTTCCAACATCCTCAGGGTTTAACTTGGCCTTATCGAGGGCACTTTCGGCAAGCGCGGCGATTTTTATGATATGCTCTCGTGCCGCGATCTCTGGGACCACGCCCCCAAACGCTGCATGGACCTCGTCTTGCGAGCTGACCTCATTGGCCATCACTTCGCCCGACTCGCCTAAAATAGCCACTGCCGTTTCATCACAGGAGCTTTCAACGGCTAAAATGGGAAATAAGTTCACCGCAAATCCACCTTCACTTTAACCATCTTGTTTTTACAATACCGCTCCCAAGCTAGCAAAATGGTAGCCACCAATACTGAGAGCCAGCCAGCGGGGTGACTCACCAAAGTCGAGCCATCGGTACCCTGAATCCAAAAAAGCGATTCGAACTCAAAAACACAAAGCACTAATCCAATGATCGCAAAAGCGCCAAGAAGCCATTTGATGCTTCGAAGCCGGCCACGACTTTTCATAGCCGCCCAAAAAACCATGCCGCCCACGGATAGTAAGGCGGCGGATGTGAGCACCAAAAAAGCCAGTCCCAGATGGAAACGCTCAAATACTATTTTGCCTTGGCCCACAAAGAAGCCATGAAAAAACCATCCGCCGGCGTAGCGCGTGAGCACAACCCCCAAAGGGCCTGTCAAAGTAGCTACCGGCGCTAAGGTCCATAAAGTTGGCGGTGAAAGCACCTCTCCTTCCGTCAACAATCTTTTCTCAAATACACGCCCCATGGCCAAACCAAAAACAGCGTGCGCCATAAGGTAAAAAGGCAGCGTCATTTTGTCTTTTCTTTTTGGGACCACTGTTCAATGAGCGCAGCTAATTTGGGTTTGTTAAAGCCCACCACAATGTTTCCAGCCACGTCAGTGACGGGAATGCCGCCGGAGGAGATACCAGCTTGGGCCAATTTCGCTTTAAGCTCCCTATCTGCACCTGGGTCTTTTTGCACATCGCGTTTAAGATAAGGCGTGCCATTTTCGTCAAGCCATTTTTCTAACTTACGACAAAAACCGCACCAGACCGCGGAATAAACAATAATGTCAGCATTGTTGGCGGGTAGGATTCCGGCGGGTGGCCCCTCTCCTTTAGCACTTTTATAGCGGCTCACCACCGTCACATCGTATTGCCCTTCGTCGTTTTTCTCTGACAAATCGGCAAAGAAAGCGTAACGATGTGCCATCCGCTCTTGAGGTGTTTTGGAAAGGTCTACCACCAAGACACGTTCTCGAGCTTTTTCTGGAACCTCGGCTATTTCAGCCACGGATATCATTTGCCCTGATTTACCCACGTAGGAAAAAAGAAGGTTGGGTGCGGTTTCAGACACCACAGGCAAGGGGATGTCCTCTGTTTCCCGCGCGTCTTTCGCCGCTGCAGTCCCTTTTTCACTTTTTTTTGGTTCTGACTTGCATCCTGTCACCACAAGAGTGGTGCACAACAACAAGACCACCTTTGCTCTGTTTCGTGGTCCGAACAAACGTCCAAACATTAATCCTTCAACCTTTTCTCAACCAACGCGTTGAGGACCTTTTGTGATTCAGGGGTTAAGTCCAAGAAGACCAAACCCATGCCGGGGCGATCGCTGTTTTCAGGTTTGGCCACACGCATGACTTTTCCAACGCCTTCAAGAACGTGCAGGTCGTCATCTACTACGGAAAATTTAAGTTCAACATAAGTACCAATGGGTAAGGGATTATCAGTACGGATGAACACCCCAGTCCGGGATATGTCAGTGACGTATTCTCCAATACTGTCATCCATGATCCCAAACTCACGGTTAATGCTGACACGTTTTGCGCCTCTTCTGGTATCGTCGTTCACGCGTCCCCCATTCTAGGCGCAGTCTTCTCATTACCATTATTCGTCTTCGCTTCCTGTCCAGAAACTGCCCGCTGCCCAAAAATATCATACTGCTCCTGGTGAAAAGACCCCCGAGGCTTCACGATGATTTGCTTGGCGAGTTTGTCTTCAAGTTCCGCAAGGCTCTCACCTTCTTCACCGTAGATCATGTCCACCACCACAGGGTGAGCATGCACCACCAAGACATTGAAGTGTAAACGGGTCGCCTGTCGCTCCAGTTCTCGAAAAATTTCGTATACGGTGGTTCTTTTTGATTTAAGGGTGCCTTTGCCCTCACAGTAAAAGCAGGGTTCACTCAAGAAATTACCCAAAGACTCCCGTTTGCGTTGTCGGGTCATCTCTACCAAACCCAGTTCGGAAATCTTCACCACATTACATCGGGCTTTATCTTTTTTCAGCTCGTCTTCAAGAGCAGAGAGAACTTTGGTACGATGTTCGTCCTCTTCCATATCGATGAAGTCAATAATGACCATGCCACCAATGTTTCTCAAGCGAAGTTGATAAGCGACCTCTTTAACGGCCTCAAGGTTGGTGCGTAATATTGTATCTTCTAAGTTGCGTCGGCCAACAAACTTCCCGGTGTTAACGTCAATGGCGGTAAGGGCTTCTGCTTCATCGAAAATCAAATAACCACCCGACTTAAGCCATACTTTTCGACTCATGGCTCTGGCAAGCTCTGTTTCAATGCCATAATGGTCAAATATCGCCTCGTTGCCGTCGTAATGCTCGACTTTTTCGAGCAGCTGGGTGTCCACCATTTGCACAAACTGTTTCACCCGTTCAAAGGACTCGGAACAGTCGATGATCAAAGAGTCCACGTCCTCACTCAGACGGTCTCGTGCACATTTTTTTACCAATCCTAATTCGGGTTGTACCAAAGATGCTGGCGGTAAGTTGACCATCCTCTTTTGAATGTCTCGCCAGACCGAGATTAAATAGTTCGCATCAGCACGTAATTTTTCATCGGCGACCCCCATGGATAAGGTTCGCGCGACGAACCCAGTCCCCTCAGGCCTGACGTCGTCCAGAATCGACTTTAAACGATTGCGCTCATCCTCGGCGACAATTTTACGGCTCACACCTACATGATCATAGGTTGGCATAAACACGATATGCCGACCGGGGAGCGTAATGTTGCAAGTGATTCTTGGACCTTTGGTTCCAATGGCATCCTTAATCACTTGTACCAGCAATTCCTGTCCTTGCTTGAGGACTTCTTCAATCCGTAATCTGCGCGCATCGTTTCGCTTTTTTTCAGCTGGTCGTTCCGTGCTGGCATACCCACGGTTTTTCTGGTTGTGGATGATGTCGGAAGCCTTGGGAAAGACCCCAGAATCAGAGGACCATGGCAGACTGGCTTCGACGGAATCGTCGTCTTCCCCAGCCCCATTTTCTGCGGTGTGGTTGGATTCAGCAGATTTTTGAGGGGCACCATTTTGCGACTGGGTGGGCGATTTTTCTTCAGCGCTTTTTGGAGGCACCAAATCCCCCACATACAGGAAAGCCGCTTTCTCCAGACCAATCTCCACAAAGGCGGCCTGCATCCCAGGCAAAACCCGTTGCACCCGCCCCAAATAGATGTTGCCTACGATACCCAGATCTCGGGTTCGTTCGTGCTGCACCTCGATAACTTGCCCGTTCTCCAACAAAGCCAAACGGGTTTCATAATCTGCGACATTGACGATAAGTTTCTTGGTCAACTGAACTGCTCCACGGCCCACAAGAATGCCACGGACCATGTCTTAAAACAATAGTCCGCGCATTCGAGTCAACACACCTTCGCGTATTAGCTTAAGGCATTGTTTTTTGGCGCTTTTTCAGCTGTACCCCGGTGTAGGTATGCTTGATACGGCCCATTGCTTGGATGCGACGCTCCGCCAATGTATTTGCTGCTTTTTGGCTGGTGATGCCTTCGTTTTCCGCAATACGGAAAATATCGGTGCAGATATCATAGATGCTGGATACCTGGTTGGTGGCGCGATCTTGGTTGTAGCCTTCCAACTCATTGGCCACATTGATGAGGCCGCCGGCATTAATCACGTAGTCAGGGGCATAAAGAATGCCGCGCTCTTTGAGGGCTGGCGCATGAATCTCTTCGACCGCCAAAACGTTATTGGCCGAACCGGCGACGATAGAGCATTTGAACTGTGGAATGGTGTCGTCGTTGACCACGGCTCCCAAAGCGTTCGGTGCAAATACATCGCAATCCACACCATAGATATCATCGGGGGCCACCACCTCGATACCATTGAATGCCCCGGTGACTTTCTTCAAGTTGTCTTGGTCAATGTCGCACACCGTTACTTGCGCCCCACCCTCAACCAAGTGCTTGACGAGATGAAATCCAACGTGACCTACCCCTTGAACAGCCACTTTTTTACCAGACAAACTCTCAGAGCCTGTTTGCCACTTTAGTGCAGCCTTCATCCCCATAACGACACCGAGCGCGGTGAAAGGACTGGGGTCTCCAGAACCCCCCAATGCACGGCTGATCCCAGTCACGTGATCGGTTTCATTGCGAACCCATTCCATGTCACGGACACTGGTCCCTACGTCTTCCGCGGTAATGTAACGCCCGGCCAGACTCTGAACGAACCGACCGTAAGATCTGAATAGTGCCTCACTTTTCATGGACTTGCTGTCACCGATAATTACGGCCTTACCGCCCCCCAGGTTTAAACCAGCGGCGGCACTTTTGTAGGTCATGCCTCGGGAGAGTCGTAAAACATCTCGGAGTGCATCTTCTTCTTTCTCGTATTGCCACATGCGACAACCACCAAGTGCGGGACCTAAGGTTGTGTTGTGAATGGCGATAATGGCTTTGAGACCTGTGGCCTCGTCGTGACAGAAAACAAGTTGCTCGTGATCACGTCTTCCCATTTCTTCGAATACGGTCATTTGATTCATCCTTTCAATGGCCAACTCACTAGCGCGTGGTCTGCTGGCCTCAGTCGAAACTCGTTGATACCTACAAAATCGGCGGGGTTTTCGATCCCCTTGTCGCGGATTTAGTCTATCTCATCGAACACCACAATGCCTTTAGACGCGAATGGCGCAGCGCAGAAAATGGTGTTAGACCCCTCCGATACGGTAAGTTGAAGTTTCACAGGGGGCGTCCTCCCAAGGGTCAACATGCAAGGGTCATTTAAAAGGCTAAAAAATAAGCGTTTTTCCTATGTTCTGGCGGCTTTTTTCTTGCTGTGGGTCGGCTTGTTACCCCTGCCATCTCAGGAAGACGCCATCGTTTCTTCCCAATCCTGGAACGAAAAAGGCCAAGCGCTCGCCCGACAAACCGGAACGCTCGTTCTGCCGTTGTGCCGGATGGGTTCATTTATGCTCGAAGTGCCTGAAAACACCCCATTGGGCGGCTACACCCTCCCCCGGAGCAGTCGCGAAGCGGGATCGGTCCAAATGGGCGTGCTGTTGATGGGTCGCGATGACCAACAAATTGCCATCGTGAGTGCCGAAATTCTGCTGTTTACACCTGGATTGGCCCAAAAAGTTCGTAGCGCGTTTAAGCAACGCGGATTGGCCAACACGCTTTTCACTGCCACTCATACCCATTCAGGGCCAGGAGGCTTTGGGACGACCCCATTGGAGCGCATGGTTTTGGGGCAAGATGCTGGAGCCGAAAGGGCGATCTTAAGGTCCCTCATCCGAGCATTGGACAATGCCTCATCTCAACCCCCAAGCGTCCTGCGCACCACGAGCATCCAAACAGAATTCTTGCTCAGACGCACCCAAAGTCATGAAACCCTCGATGACAAAATAAATCTGCTCACCTGCGGTCCAAAGAATATTTGGGTGATGCATCCTGCGCATCCCGTCACGGAACAGAGGATGGACGTCCTGCACGGTGATTGGCCACAACTGTTGATGACATCGCTTCGCGCCAAAGGTTTTAAGAACGCACTCTATGCATCCAGCAGTGGTGGCGAGGTCAGTTTGGACCGTCCACAAGGTCGCGAGACCACGGTCGCAAAAATGGTAGCTCTCATTGAAAAAACACTGCCCAACATGAAACCAATCAAATCGCCCATGCACCTCAAAGAAATTCAAATCCCGTTGCCGGAGCTACAGATGCCCATCCATCCCCAATGGCAATTACGTGGCTTGATTCCGCAATGGCTTTTGCCCAGCAAGGCAGCGACGTCCATTCAAGTGTTGCACCACCCAACACTGGATTGGTTTTTTATGCCCTACGAAGCCTCGGCAGTTCTTTGGGGCCCTCAGCTCGCCTCGAGACAAAAGAACAGGCTGTTGTTTCATACGCCTTTCAATGGTGACTACGTGGGATACATTGTACCTCAAGAACGGCACGGCACAGCAGGCCCAGAACAACTGCTTTCGCTCATGGGGCCGCAAGCAGCTGCCAGACACCTGGCGCTGCTCAATGGCTATTTGGCTGCATCAATGACTGTTGACCACCAAGACTCAGGGACTTCACCGGAATAGACGTGCTGCGCCGGGCCCGTCATCACCACATCGAAGCCCCCCTCACTCGCCCGCTGCAATCCGATTTCGAGCTGGCCTCCGGGGAGATTCACTTTCACCGGGCCCCGCCAATCTCGGTGTTGCCACCACGCCAGTGCCGCAGCACAAGCTCCGGTCCCACATGCCATGGTGGCGCCCGCCCCTCGCTCCCAAACCTTCAACTCAATTTCGTTGGACGCCAAAACTCGGGAAAACCCCACGTTCACCCCTGCCTCAAAGTACGGGTGGGCGGCCCATACTGGTCCCCATTTGAGCATTTCTTGGGCTGAGACCGGAAAATCCAACACCAAATGGGGGTTTCCCATGTCCACCGCCCAGGCGAGGGGCGCTGGTCCTTCCCAATTGGAGGGCTGCCATGCGCTATTGCCCCCCCAAGGCGTTTCAGCCGCGGGGCTCGTTTGTGGCTTTCCCTGTCCCATGGCCACTTTGATTCCAGACCCTTGAATCTGAATGGTTTTTGGCCCCGCATCACTTTGGATGACGAAAGGGCCTCCACCGATGATTTCATCTGAATCCACCATATATTGGGCCACACATCGGATGCCATTTCCGCACATTTCTGGGGTCGAGCCGTCCGAATTGGTTATTTTCATACGCGCAACAGCATCGTTGTCATCTTCGAGAAACAGGACACCATCCGCCCCAATGCCCCCGTGACGATCGCAAAGCGCCATGTGCAAGTTTTGATTGCCCCATTGCATTTGCAGGCCTTCTTGATCCACATTGCGTAGGTCAATGATAATAAAATCGTTTTTTAGGCCTTCGTATTTTTTGAAAGGTAGACGCATTGGGGTAAACTCCGCTCAAACCCGGGTACAACGTATGTTTCGAAAACCACTTCTCATATCATCCTTCGCCGCTTTTGTGGGGATTTTCCTACTTGGCTGCCAAGGGCACACCAAACTCAAAGGAAACGAACAAGCCAGTATCAAGGCTAACCTTGAGGGTCAGGCCCTGTGGCTCCATCAATCTTTGTTTGCTGGCCAATTCTACGATGATGACCGCTACCAGCTTGTGCACCCCAGGCGATTCGACAATTTAACTTATCTCAAGAATGCCGAAGGCGAAATCATTTCGCCCCCGCCCGCCCAGTCGGTCATTCCCACGGGCACCCGAGTTCGAGTGGAGAAAATCGAGTTCCCCACCCAAAACAATATCATCAAGCGCCCCCTTTTTACTCCTCGTTACACGCCTTGGATTTATCTTCGGGTGGCAAAGGCCAGAGGCGACACACTCATGGAACGTGATCACATCCATATTTTGTTGCCACCAGGGGGCCTCACGTCGCAAAAGGCTTTTGAAATGTGGTTCACGTCCATCTTGAATTCAGAAGATCCTAATCCTTGGTTGAACAAATTAGGCAGTGCGTTTCGAGAAGCTATTTTTACCAAACGTCCTGCCATGGGAATGGATCATCGCGCTTTAACCGCTGCCATGGGAATGCCAGACAGGCTGCTCCAAAAACCGTCCCAAAAAGTCGGTGGGACCTCGACCGATGTTGCGATTTACGGGGCCATGAGCATCGTTTTAGAAAACGGCAGGGTGGTAAAGATTTCGGACCCCACGGGACAACGTTAAATTAGTCATCTCGACGGATTGTTTTGGCTTCTTTCGGTCGACCCTCGCCTTCAACTTGAACTCGGACACGCTCCATATCTGCATCGACCATCATGCCCACCAGCTCCTTGAAATTCACCTTGGGCTCCCAGCCCAACGTTTCTTTCGCCTTGGTGGCATCGCCCAAGAGCAGATCGACTTCCGCAGGCCGAAAATAACGTTGGTCGATTTCAACGTACTGGTTCCAATCCATACCCGCATATGAAAATGCTTCCTCAAGGAATTCACGGACACTGTGAGTTTCACCGGTGGCCAAAACAAAATCATCAGGTTTATCTGCCTGGAGCATTTTCCACATACCTAAAGTATAATCGCCAGCAAAACCCCAATCGCGTTTCGCATCGAGGTTCCCTAAGTATAGCTTATCATCTAGGCCATATTTAATGCGCGCCAAACCTCGCGTAATTTTACGCGTCACAAAGGTCTCTCCTCGACGGGGACTTTCGTGATTAAATAAAATGCCGTTCACTGCAAACATCCCGTAGGACTCACGGTAATTTCGAACCAAGTGAAAAGCATAGGCTTTGGCACAGGCGTAAGGCGAACGAGGATAAAATGGTGTGGTTTCTTTTTGCGGGGTTTCCACCACCTTGCCATACAATTCAGAGGAAGAGGCTTGATAAAATCTAGGGTTACAGATTCCCCCCTTGATGGCGTCGTGAATGGCTTCAAGAAGTCGGGCTGTGCCCAGAGCAACAACGTCTCCTGTGTACTCAGGCACATCAAATGAGACCCGCACGTGGCTTTGAGCGCCCAAGTTGTAAACTTCATCGGGCTTAATCTTGTGAATGAGACGCGATAAACCGGTGCCATCTGTGAGATCTCCATATTCCAAATGGAGCATGGCTGAATCGATATGAGGGTCTTGGTAGATGTGATCAATGCGCGACGTGTTGAAGGTACTCGCCCGGCGAATCACGCCATAAACTTTATAACCCTTCTCTAGAAGCTGTTCTGCGAGATAACTGCCATCTTGACCTGTAATTCCTGTGACCAGTGCTTTCTTTGCTTCTGACATTCTTTTCCTCCAAACCTCGGCATTTTCTACAAGTTTTCGCATCCCTTGTCCATAAAACACGGGCTGAAACCCATAGGATTTTAAAGGTATTTTAACTCTTAGCCATTGGAATTTATGCGAATCAAAGCTAGATACGAATATGCCCAAACTCAAACAACGAGCGTCACCCTGGTTTTTAGTGGCCTTTGTTATCGCCCTATGCAATCTGGCCGTGGCGCCATTTTTACTTGGTGGTAGTCGTGCGCCATTTGAGGCCAGTTTCGCATGCAGCCTCTGGCTTGGCTTTGGTGGACTCCTCCTCCATTTCAAAAAGCATACAGTGAAACACATCGAACTCGCCTGGGGATTGCCGATTCTGGTGGTCACTTTTCTCGGTTTGATAGGGCTGATCCCTTGGCCTGAAACCTGGTTTGCATCCATGCACCCCAACGAGCACGGCCTTCTCTCCTATTTGAATGAGTTGTTGGCGGTCCAAGGAAGCAAGCCCGTCCCTTTTCGCGCTTCAATGGCACCGGCACTTACCGCCGAAGGAGTGCTCCGTTGGATATCATCCCTATACCTCTTGGCGATTTTCTACCGCGGTTTTCAGCGCAGTGACCGGCGCGAGCTTTTCTTTCAATTTTGTGCCGTGCTCACGTTGGCGGTCTTTTCCGCAAGTTTAGTTCACGTCATTTTAGAAATTACGGATGTCATGGGAATGGTCCCCCGTGTTGATGTCAGTCTTTTCTACGCCCCACTTCGAAACCCCAATCATTTGGCCAAGCTCTACGGGCTCTTTTTCTTCATCAATCTGCTGGGCGCACGGCTGTATCAGCGTGACCCCAAATGGCAGCTCACGCACCACATTGCATGCGGGCTTTCCCTGATGGGCCTGTTGTTCACCTACAGCAGAGGCGGGATTCTATTTTTGATTCTCGCCTTTTTGGTGGGGCTGTTTTTGATCAAAAACCAGCAACGTGCAGAGCCTACCCAAAAAACAAACCCACTCTTTTACATCATTTTAGCCATGGGATTTTTCTTTCTGGGATTGGGCGGCTTGCTGAGTGCTGATTACCTTTTGGGGCAAGTCTCATACACGCTCGACGAAATAGATAACAATACCACCAAGCTTCAAATGAATGCACTCGTTTGGCAATTCCTCATGGATCACCCCTTGGGAGGCGCTGGACTCAATGCGCTGTCCGGTGGCCTATCCACTTATTTTTCGAACGATGCTTCTCAGTTGTTCATGGTTGGCCAAAACCGCATTTATTATGCGGAAAATATTTTATTTGATTTATTGGGCGCGTTTGGCTTTCTCGGCGCTGCGGTGGTACTCGCGGCTTGGGGCAGCAGCGTCCAAAAATACCTCGACAAATATTCTTTATCGCAAATAGAACCCTGGGCCATGGCCGCCTTGTTCTTTGTGCTGGGCAGTGAAATGGTGGATTTCGCGCTGGTGACACCTTGTATCTTATGGTTCACCTTACTGATTCTTCCCGCGGTACAACCCAAAGGCATTCCTACACTACGCCTCAAATTTACCAATGCGACCGTGATGTGGGTTTTGAGTCTGCCAGTAATTCTTTACCTGAGTTACCAAGCCGTTTCCGGCGATCGCAAAGCACTCGACGCACAAATGTCAGAACCCGATAAAGTTGAATTGTCAACATTGTTGGCCGGCCAACATCTGCACCCGTTTGATGCGAATTTAAGTTTCTCTATCGCAGCCAAACTTCGCGAAGCAGGCAACATGCAACAAAGTTTACGATGGGCCAATTATGCCCTCTTGCTGTGGCCGACCCTTGACAGTGCACACATCGAAGCTGCGCGCGCCCTTGCTTATATGGGTAAAAAAGAACAAGCAGCGTTAGAATACCGGCTGGCCCTGGAAACGAATTCACGGTTTTTGTTAACCATCGTAGAAGATTTGAAATTCTTTCAGCTACCAGCAAAACTACAGATGAAAGTGGTACCGGAAAAGTCCCCCAACCACCTGCACTATATTTGTAATGGGATGCGCGCTCCCGAACAAACCCAAGACCGAATCCACTGCCTCAATTCACTGCTTTCCCAAAAAGGGGTCAAACCACAATACATTGAATCCGCCATACGCACGCTGTTGAATCTCAATGATGTGACGAGCGCCGCGCAGGCGCTGTCGACGCTCCCGCCTGGCACGCTTATCGACGGCACAAGGGCTGCCCAAGAAATGCGTTTGCTTTCTAAACAAACCAACATTCAAAATGCCATTAATGTGGCCAAAAACAAACTTCACCAATTGAGCCAGCCCAAGGAACTCCATTTCTGGCTCTTAGATGCCAGCATCCAAACCAAGAATTACAAATTAGGTATTGTTCAAATCAACGCCTTAAAAAAAATGTCTTTGAACAAAGACAAACGCTTCTATTTGCTGAGGCAAGAATTTAGATTGCTTCGCAGTGTCGAAAAGTGGACACAAGCCTATGAGCGCATTCTCAATTTGGATCGTCAATTCCCCGGACGCGCCAGCGTTGTTGGAACCCTATTAGATGTAGAACTGCATTTATCCTTGTACGACAAGGCAAAGAAAACCCTCGCCAAATACAGAAACATCTTCTCACCTACCGCCTTGGAGAAATACCAGAAGCGACTGGACAACCTTCAACGCCGCACAAACCAAATCAGGCTCGAGAGGGTAAAATGAAACCCGAACGGCAGCATTGTTATTTCGTTGCACCTGAATTGAAAGCTGCTTGGTCTGACCAGTCTCAGGATTTTTCAACAAGATCTTTTGCGTCCCCAATGGCAGCGCTACTTGCTTAGGCGTATCACCGAGTTTCTTGCCCTCAAACCATATTTCGGCCCACCCATCTTCTACATCGACCAAGACCCTTGCCCTGACTGGCGCCGCCACTGCTGTTGATGAGTTCTTTAGAGCTGGCGTGGCAGGTACTGGCTGCTGAGGAAACACGTGGGCTTTCTTTTTTTGTTCTTTCCTTAGATTCCGTTTAAGGGCCGCGTTCCTTTTCTTCTTTTCGACTCTGCCCATTTCAGGCTGTGCTTCGGGCCTTGGTTGCTTGACAACGGGCGATGTCTTTTGGGCTTTCGATGGAACCGCTGGGGACTCACCAGCCAGATTTGCTTCTTTCTTGGCAAGCTGAGCGCCTCCCCACAACGCAATTACAACCACCGCTAACATTAAAGTTCCTAAAGCGGCCACCCGCCCCAGGGAGACACGACGGGCCGATTGTGTGTTTTGCCAATCGTTCGCTACCAAACTGGCTTGTACCGTTTCATCCTCTAACTGCTGGGGGCTTAAAGTAAGTGTGGGCTTAGTGGTGTCTCGGTGCTCAACCTTTGGTTCTGAGATGGCGGTAGCTGCGCCGGAGAAATCATCGCGCGTGGGATCCGCCTTGGGGATCACTGCGGTGTGTCGTATTTCGTTTTGGTCATGCGCAAAAACACTTTCCACCCACGATGTGACATCGTCATCCGCCACCCCAGGCGGCAACGAATGAACAAACCGGCCCAAGGCTTGCTGAAATTCACGCATGTGCCCAAATCGCTCCTCTGGTGATTTGGCGAGCGCCTTTAGAACGATGGCATCCAACTCTTTAGGGATATCCGATCGTAATTCGGAGGGGGGGCGTACCTTTGCCTCTAAAACAGCCAACAAAGTCTTCGTCTGTACATCCCTCGCAAAGAGTCGCTCGCCAGTGAGCATCTCCCACAAAACCACACCGGTGGCGAACTGATCCACGCGGTGGTCCATTTTATCACCACCAGCTTGCTCCGGTGCCATATAAGCAACCTTGCCCTTCACCAATCCCGTCGCTGTGTGGGTGACACGCTCCGCAGCTTTTGCAATTCCAAAATCTGCCACTTTTATTTCACCACTGCGGCTCACCAGGACGTTATGAGGGGAGATATCCCGATGAATGACGCCCATGGGCGACCCCGATATATTTAAATTGTGCGCATAATGTAAACCGCGACACATTTCGATGGCGATTTGACAGCATTGACTAATGCTTGGAACCTCACCCTGCTCTCGCCCCACACGCAGCAGATGGTTGAGGTCTGCGCCATCGATCAACTCCATGGCCAAAAACAAAGTCCCATCCGCCTCTCCGAAATCAAAGACTTGCACGATATTTGCGTGCTGCAAACGTGCGGCCAATGCAGCCTCGTCTCTGAACATCACTTCAAAACCAGGTTCGTTCAAAAAATTGGGCAGGATTCTTTTGATGCAAATTTGTTTTTGGAAGCCCTCAGTGTTGGTCCGAGCCCGAAAGATTTCCGCCATACCGCCCATGGCGATCCGATCTTCCAACACGTAACGACCGTATGACTGTTCATGGGAACCCATTCCGGCAGTATACCAAAACATTTCATTTGGGCCCAATCAGACACGCCATGACTTTTCTTGTTCTTTTTATTTATTTTTCAGCGACTTATAGGTGCAGTGCCCGGTGCAATAGAGGTCGAGCTGCGCAAATCCTTTGGCCCGTGGCTCAGGTTATTTTTTGGCGCGGTCCTCATTCTCCAAATACCAGTCATAAGAAAGCGCCAAGCCCGTTTTCAGATCCGTCGGCGCGGTCCAACCCAAACTGGTGAGCCGTGAAACATCTTGAAGCTTTTTCATCACGCCATCAGGCTTGGAAGCATCAAAGGTGAGTTCACCGTCAAAACCAACCACCTCCTGGATGGCCTGGGCCAACTCTAGGATGGTGACATCCGTGCCCGTCCCTATGTTGACCATTTCCTGGAACCCTTCTTGTTCCATCACAAAGAGGCAAGCGTCTGCCATGTCATCGACGTATAAGAATTCTCTTCGTGGTTGACCCGAGCCCCAGATTTCAACTGAGGGCGCTCCATTGATTTTCGCTTCATGGAATTTACGAATCAGTGCAGGTAAAACGTGCGAATTTTCCAAATCGAAATTGTCTTCTGGTCCGTAGAGATTCGTCGGCATCACCGAAACATAATTGGTCCCGTATTGGCGATTATAGGAATCGCACATGTTAATCCCGGCGATTTTAGCGACCGCGTAAGGCTCATTGGTGGGCTCTAATGGCCCCGTCAGTAAGTACTCTTCTTTCATCGGCTGTGGGCATCCTTTGGGGTAAATGCAGGAAGACCCCAAAAACATCAGCCGTTTCACCTCGGCTCGATAAGCTGCGTCGATCACATTCGTCTGAATGAGCAGGTTGTCGCGTATGAAATCTGCACGATAGGTATTGTTGGCATGAATTCCGCCCACACGAGCCGCAGCCAAAAAAACATAATCAGGCCGTTCAGCAGCAAAGAAGTCTTCCACCTCTTTTTGACGAACTAAATTCAACTCCGGACGGGTTTTCAGCACCAAGTTTTCGTAACCACGGGCACGAAGGTTTCGCACCAAGGCAGAACCCACCAGCCCCCGATGACCCGCCACATAAATTTTGCTGTTTTTTTCCATCCGTCCAATGCCCTTCATGGCCAGAATTAAGGTGAGGCCGAACCACCCCTAAGACTCATAGTCGAATATTCAGTTGATTTCCACAAAGACCTCGGTGAACCGGTCCAATGCCAGCTCACGCGCATGGACCTCCCGGTGCATTCGCGTGGCGTTAACGGATTGCTGCTTCAGCCAAGCCGGTTCATCTAAGGCCTTAACAATTTGTTTTCTAAGGGTTTCCTTATTAGACGCGTCGAAAACCACCCCGGTCCCATGAGACAAAATCCATTGCCCCACTTCACTGCGCTTTGGACCCAGCAACCAGGTGGGCCGTCCCGCATGAAGGATGCCATAGAGCTTAGAGGGAAAAACCAATCGGTCCGCCCGAACGTCTATCGCGAGCAAATGAACCCAGCCCATAGACAACAAGACACCCAAATCCTCCTTGGGCAAGTATGGCGAAAAAGAAATTGCCCAACCGTTCTGACGTCCCGTTTCAGCCGCCATTTCTAGAGACTCTTTTTTGGCCCCATCACCGATAAGCAAAAACTCACATTCGTTTTGGGGGGCACTGCTTTCCCAGCAAGACAGAAGCGCGGAAAAATCGTGTGCACGGCCCATATTTCCGGCGTAAATAATTAATTTCTTTTCCGGTTGAATCCCCAGCTGGGCGCGCAATGCTGCTTGGGCTTCGGACAAACCACTTTGGGGCGGTGTCGAAACCGACCAATTGGGAATGGTCACCAAATCACAGGGAGACTTTTCAACCAGAACACTGCCCATACCATCACTGGGCGCAATCACTTTGTCTGCTTTCGCTAAAGTCCACTTCTTAAGACGGTTCAATTCTCGCTCAATCCAACTGTTGGACTTCAGCACCCCCAAGGCCACCGCGATATCTGGATAAATATCCTGACACCAATAAATGAACTTCGCTTTTTTGAGTCTGGCAGCCCCCAAGACAACGCTGGCCAATATGGGTGGGGTGCTCAACGACATCATCACGTCCACATTGCGCACACCCAACAACGTCGGCAACAATCCTGCGCTAAAGGACCCATAATTCAGTAACCGTCCCCAATTGGCATTCCGACCAAAAGAAAATGACGGCAGACGGAGTATCCTCACACCATTCTTATTCTCTGTCCGACGCAGTTGGGTGCCTGACACACCGTATGCACTCTGGGAACAGACCACCGTCACCTGATGGCCTTGACCAGCCAGTTGCTCACACAGATCCGTCACCAGCTGTGAAGTGGCGGCTATGGAGGGCCAATAATACTGATTGACGACCAGGAAATGTCGTTTCACGACGTCCGTTCCAACAAAGTGTTGCCCAGCGCCAACACATCCATCCGGGTTCGCAAGAAACAATTCAACGCTTCTTGAGGCGTGTTCACCACTGGCTCATTTTCATTAAAGCTGGTGTTTAAGATTACCGGGACGCCGGTTTCTTTTTCAAAAGCGCTGATCAGAGCGTGGTAACGTGGGTTCAAATGTTTCTCTACCGTTTGCACGCGGCCGGTGTTGTTGATGTGATTCACTGCTTTGATTTTGTCGCGCCACGCTTCCCGCGTCTTATAGACCAGCAACATATAAGGACTCGGCTCCGCCGTCTCGAAAACATCACCGACGCGTTCCGACAAAATACTAGGCGCGAACGGACGATAGGTTTCACGCCGCTTGATGCGTTCGTTGAGAATGTCTTTCATGTCCCCCCGACGCGGGTCCGCCACGATACTGCGATTCCCCAGCGCTCGTGGGCCATATTCCATACGGCCTTGAAACCATCCCACCACTTTACCATCGGCCATGTGTTTTGCCACAGACGTCACTAAGGTGTCATCGTCCAATTGCTTGACTTGAATGCCTTCGAACAAAGCAGGGTCACTGTCACGGGTAGATACCACCGCTTGCTCAACCTCTTGCTGTTCGTAGGATGGACCGGTGTAAGCATGGTCCATGATAAAATCACGGGGCTGACCAAGAATGGCGTGTTGCACATAGAGCCCGGCACCAATGGCCGTACCATCGTCACCCGCAGCAGGTTGAATATACAATCCCTTGAATGGGGTCTGGTCGAATATCTTTCCGTTGGCACTGGAATTCAAGGCACAGCCACCCGCCATGCAAAGGTTGGTAATACCTGTGCGTTGGTGCAGTGTATTCAGGACATGAAACAACACCTCTTCATAAACCACTTGTGCACTGCGCGCGATGTCGGCCCATTTACCGTAAAAATCGTCGTCAGGGTGGCGGGTCGGTCCCAGAAGGTCTTCCCATTTAGGCGACCACAAGCGTCCCACACTTGGTGAGCCGTCGAGCCAATTCATCTCCACATTCTGTTTGTCATGGAGGAAATAATCCAAGTTGAGGCGGAAAAGACCATTGGGTTTGGTTTGCACCATTTGACGAAGCTGCTCTACGTATTTGGGCTCCCCATAGGGAGCCAGCCCCATGACTTTCCATTCCTCACCGTATCGTGTGAAGCCTAAAAATTGGGTCATGGCCTGATAGAAAATCCCCATGGAATGCGGGAAATGCACCTGGTCCAAAACCTCAATTTTATTTCCACGGCCCACCGCAATCATGGTGGATACAAAATCTCCAAAACCATCAATGGATAAACAGGCCGCCTCATCGTAAGGAGAACAGAAAAAAGCGCTGGCCATGTGGGCACGGTGATGCTCCACATAGTGAAATTTAAACGGTGCAGGCCCGTTCGCCCCTAAGGCACTCATCACTGATTGCGGTACATCTTGAATTAATGATGCGTTTTTCGCTCGAGACGTGGCTGTTTTTGCAAGCCTCGGGTTCAAGGCAACATGCTTGAGCTTGGCCGCAAAATTAGCTTTGGGGTCACGGCCAATGGCCACGTGGGCCAATTCGCCCAATGGGACATCACCCATCTCCAACACCTTGGCCACCGCCAATGATGGAAACCCGGTACAGTGTTTCACCCGGTTCAGTCGCTCTTCTTCAATGGCGCCGGACAATTGGCCATCTACCAGCAATGAAGCACTGGCATCCGCATGGTAGGCATTGATTCCCAAAATTGTGGTCATGTCTTTTCCCTGGTCTTTCGGATTCGGTATAGCACGCCCACGCCATAAGAAAACCGGCATTTTGGTGAAATTGGGTCTTCTTTTCAATAGGTTGTGCGCCGTAACAGGCCACTTAAGAATCCTGGCCCGAAATCCTGCCCCGATTCTCGGCCAAACTAACCAAAAATACGCTTCACCACTCTGCTGTAAACCTGACGCCCCATGGGTAGAACGGTTTCTAAATGCATTGCTGAGGCGTGCTCGCTCAGCAAGGCTTCCCGCACCGCGGTCACCAAACCTTGACTCGCTGCCACCTGGCGCTCTTTTCTTTTGTTTGCTTGGTGAAGTTTTTCAAACAAGTTGTCCAAATCCTCGCACAACACTGCGCTCCCCATCTTTTCGAGTGCATGGGCCAATTCCAATTGGTGATCATTGACCACCTCTCGATGGCGTAAGAGGCGGGGCACGAGTAAAGGCTGGTGCCCCGCAGCTATGGCATCATAAATGGTCCCCGCACCAGCATGGATTATCACTTTGTCCGCCCAGGCCAACCTTTCTTGAAATTCAGCTCTGGCCAAACGACTTGCACCATTGAGCTGTGAAGAAATTTCGTCCTGCGCATGCTGGAAAAAAAACGTCATGCCTTCAGGAATCGGCTTTTGCAAAAAAAACTCCGTGAGGCGCGGGAAAGACGTGGTGCCAGTGGCTACGAAGATCCGAAGATGTTGCCTGCCCATCTGCCCTCCTTAAGATGCGTGCCAATCTGTGGCCATTGTACAAACAAGGTATCGCAAAAAGGCTGCATTAAAATACCCGTCAAGGTCGGCTGGTGCACCGCCGCCACACTTTCTACAAAAACCACCCGAATGCCCAACATTTTTGCTACCACTGCGGCGGGTACTGCGGGGCCCGCACCGGTGCTCAACATCACGGTTGGCTTTTCTTTTTTGAAGATGCGGTAAAACTCGAGAAGGTTTTTGGCCACCAACAAATCCCGCTCGGCATGCGCGACGGTATACACAGAGATATTTTTGGGTGGCTGAAACGGGGCCTCGTCATTGAACACATAAAAATGTTCTAAATCTTCAAATGCACTTTTCAAGGCCAGCAACTCCGTCAGGTGCCCGCCAACGGAAGATACCAGCGCCACTTTTTGTTTCGACGTCATCGGCTTAAAACCTCTTGGTACATTTCTTCTAACCGAGCCCCCATCACCGAGACCTCAAACTCTGCCGCCACCAACGACTTGGCATTGGCGGCGCACGTCTGCCTAAAATCAGGGTCCAAACAAGTCTGCATGCCCTTCACCAGCGCTTCGGTGTCTCCAACAGGGACCACCACGCCCGCATTGTATTCAGAGACAGCGGATTCAACCCCTACTGCATCACTGACAACCACTGGCAAGCCATTGTCCATGGCTTCGACCACAGAGATGCCAAAGTTCTCCCCCCAAGAAGGGAGCAGGTAGACATCTGAATGCGCATAGACTTTTTGCTTCTCTGCGCCTGAGACATGCCCCAAAAACTCGCATTGTCCCTCGATATTCAGCTGCTCTGTCTTGTCTTTCAATTGACGCACATACTCAGGCGGTCCACCCCCTGCGATTAAGAGTTTGGAATCTTTGGCCAATGTCTGAACCTTCGCAAACGCCTCTAAGGTGCCCTCCAAATTCTTTTTGGGGTGAAGGCGTGCTAGGAAGAGAAAAGTAATTGGGCGCTGGGCCTGTCCGGTGGCCATCTCTTCGCTGGGCGCATTGTCCTGATTGATATGGAACCCAAGAGGAATCCGAAACTGTTGTGACCGAATCTGAAGGTTGTGGGCCGCGGCACCTTCCAAGTTTGATGTCACATGCAGAGCGGCGGCACCGTTCAACAAATCGGTACCGACGCCTTTTAGAAACAAACGTTTCTTCAATGACTTTTGCTCCAAAGACCAAGTGTCCAAAGCGCCACAAGGCCGGATGATATAGGGTACGCCCAGACGCTTGGCCCAATACGCACCCACGATACATGGAAAGGAAAAAAACGAGTGAATGTGAATCACATCAAATTGTCGCAAGTTTTTTTGCAGCCACAGGACCATTCCAAAAGAAATGTCCACGTACAGATTTGCCTTACAAATGATGACAGGCAACCTTGACTCCAAGGTCTCAATCTCCTGAGCGCTCAAACCACAATCCGTCGTTAAAATGGCTACTTTAAGGCCGCGCGAGAGCTGTTCTTCGACAATTGTTTTAATGGCTTTTGTGGGGCCGCCCATCCAAGGCGCGATGCCCGGAATGATGTGTAAAACCCGAGCTTCGATTGTCTGAGAGCCCCCAGTTGAAATATGTGGCGTCATTCCCAATCGCTCTGCTCCCATGATGAACCGCGCTACGGGGCCCATTTCTGCCCCGCCCAATCCCACAAAAACCGATTTATGTCGGGCGAAGGCGGCCTTCAAGGGTAATCCGCAAATCGGTCAAATAGCAAGGTCAAGACGCGCGCCAAGCCATTGCAAGCGAGCAAAAAAATGATTTTCCCCATATATTTCATATGCTTGAGGGGTTCCCTGGGGAGACCCATCTGGCAGGATGGGTCCTCACCCAGCCGCCCCAAACCGACGAAAAAAATGAAACCCGGGTTTTGAATTCTAAACTTGTGTGTCAAACATGGACAGAAACCACGTATAGAAATGTCATGAACCAACTCAAACCATCGATCAGCCCTGCCGAAGGCGAACTCCTTCCCCAGCAAAACCGTGCAATTCAACTGAAACTTGTTCAGTTTTTTGGCGGCCTGTTTTTGGCGCTCACTTTCTTCAATCTCATGAGTATGGACCACTTCACCCTTCCGGTCGCAGTGGCCATCACGGGCGCCATTTTTTTTATTTGTGCCATTTGTTTCTTGGCGTTCTCCAAAATTTGGCTGGGCATGGGCGTTTATCTCACGGTTTACGGGATGCTCTATTCCGCAAAAATGGGTTCTTATTTGAGCGATGGTTACTTTGAATTTCCCCTCACCATTCATGCATCTAGTTTTCAACTGACACTCTTGTATTTCCTCATTTTTTTGGCGGTCTTATTTGTGGTGACGGCCACGTTTAGAATTTTACTTCGCCATCCCGTGGCCCGGTTAGAAAAGAGCCGCATTCTGCCGAAAAACAACGCGTTGGTGCTGCAGACCCTTCTCGTCTTTTCAACCATTGTCTTTTTGGGTGTATTCCGAGAGGGAACCTACAGCAATTATCTGGGTTCTGAATCAGATGACAAAATGATTAAGGGTGGTTTCCAATTCGGTAAACTGTATGGTTTTACCCTTGCCACCAATATCATCCTATACGGGAACATTCTTTTACAGCAGATTGTCGCCCGGCAAAGGGTCAAGAAAACAGATGCAGCTTGGTTTGCAATCGTTGTATCGCTGGTTCTCGTCTACAATTCGAGACGCCTTCTGCTCTTCGCTGGAATGGCGCTTTTTATAAAATACCTGATTGATATGGGGCAAAGGAACAGAAAGATCAGCGGCAAAGCAGTTGCCCTGTCTTTGTTCCTGGTTTTTTCCTTGGCCTTTGGTTCTACAATTCTGCGGGGGTCGCTAAAGCAGTCCTATTCGGTGACCGATCTTTTTTCTGAGGTTTCTCAAACCGCCTCCGTCACCGATGCGCAACAACTCAACGAAGCCGCCATGGGCATCACCAAACGGTTGGCTTATTTTACCACCGATGCTTGGGTCACCAGCCTTATCGAGAATGGCTTTCAAGTAAACACACCGATTCCTGAAATGCTCGTCTCGGGCTTCGCACAACAGATTCCCGCTCTGATCTTTCCGGGCAAATACAAATACTCAAACAAAAGGCAGTCCTGTGACAAGTACCTGGCTTATTTGACGGCCTACCAGGACAACTCCTGCACCATCTTCAACACCCTGCTCGTTTTCCCCTCGCTGTGGACCAAATTTACCATTTTGGCGCTCTATGCTTTGGCCATCGCTATCGGCTGCATACTTTTTTGCAGCCAAAATCTATTTTTATTCATTTTGGGCTCTATTTATTTATGGACGGTATGCATGCAAATCGAAATGTCGGTGGTTTTCCCTATCCTAGACGGGCTTCGCGCACTCGCTACATTTTCCTTTTTGCTGATATCTCTTTATTTTGTTTTACGTCTCATCAGCCAAGCCTCACGAAGACACCTATCATAAGCTCAGAAACTTTTTGAGGTCTTTCACTGTAATTCTAGTTTGAAATTCGTTCTAAAATTTTAGGCAAACGCTTTTGAAAACTATAGCCATGCTCGTGCACTTTTTGATGCCCTTTCGCCGCGATTTGTTCTCGAAGCTCTTCTTCTTTTAAATAATACTTCACCTTTTCTACCAGCTCCGCATCACCGGAAAAGAATGCAGCCTCCTCATTCTCTACGTACATCGAAAGGTGAATGGGTGTTCGCTCTGTCAGTAAAAAGCCACCAACGCCCGGAATCTCGACACTACGGCCTGTCACCTGGTCTCGATTGGCTTTTCTCAAAAACCCAAGACATATTTTGGCACCTGACAGCGCCTTGACGTATTCCGTGATGGCAAGATCTTGAAATTGTATTTGCAGATTGGGATGCTTTCTCTTCCAGTTGGGCGGCCAGAAATTGCCCCAAACTCGAACCACCACTCCAGCTCGAGCCAAGGCCAACAGACTGCTGGCCCGCTCCTCTTCAAAAGAGCCCACAAAAACAACATCTACGTCGTATAACTCTTTTTCAGATTCCGTGAGCACCTGCCTCGAATGTAAGTTTTCATCAAAAAAGAAGTTCTCCCACAGTGTATTATTTAACCCCAACCGCTTTTGGTCCTCAGCTTCGTGATTCAAAGGGTTGGTAGAAATAACCACATCAAACAATGGCCAGGTTTTCCTGAGGGTGGCGGAAGAGTGGCTCTTGTTTAACAAATCGTCCGTGGTGAAATAAACTCGTTTACACTGGGGATGCTGCGACGCCAACCGAGACAACACATCGGGGCGAAGACATGGCGATTTGGTCACCCAAAATATGTCGTATTCATGGTTTTGGATCTTGTCTAAGAGCCTTTTATTGAAGTCCCCAAAATCTGGCCAGTAATCAAAGAGCCGAGTGGCCTTGCTGTAAGCCCTGGCCCAAAGTGGAAGCGTCTTGTTGTTTTTTAAAAAATCCGCGCCATAGATATTCACCACATCCACCTGATGCCCAAGTGCTTTAAAAACATTGGCCATCATTCGGGATTTGGAATTCGCACGCATTTCACCCGCATACAAAATTCGAAGACCCTGACTCATCGGCTGCTCCCTGCGGCCCAAACGGGTTGCTGAGGATCAAACGGTTTCCAAGCCCAGTGTCTGCAGCGCCAAAGCTGATTTGGATACAGGTCCATGAATGTTAAACCATGCTGAATGCTTTGAAGACAGGTTGGCCTCATCGGTGCTTGATGCACCAAACATGGGGCAAATGATAGGCTTGGTTCATGGCTCAACACAGCTTGCGTCTCTCACCCATGACCGCTGCTTTTCATCTAAAATCGCAATGCGGCCACCAGCCGGCGACAACAAAACGAACCCAGGTAAAGCAACTTTGGCCACGCGATGGTCAAAATCCTTTAAAAATAGACACATAAGAGGTTTGAAGCCATTTTGCAATGTGTGGCGCACCTCTTTTTGGCTTCTGAATTGGGCAAAAACCCCATTTTGCTCCACCGCGATGTCTGGTAAGCCGTCAATAACGGAGTGATTTAATGATAAAAATTCTAGATTGCACTTTGCGTGATGGCGGTTTCTACACCCAATGGGACTTTGATACGTCCTTCGTTCAGGCTTACTGCAAAGCCATGGACAATGCAGGTGTCGATTATCTGGAGTTGGGATATCGATCCTTCGTAAAAAACGAATTTTCCGGGGCCTACCGCTACACAAGCGAGCACACCCTCGAGCAAATACCGACTTTAAACCACTCCAAAATAGCGGTGATGCTCGATAGCAAAGAATTTACGTCGGATCCTACATCGGTCAGGCGTTTGTTCCTGCCGGCCGCCCAGTCGCGCGTGTCCATGGTGCGGGTCGCAACCAAATTTAAAGATCTGCCCACTGCCATTGCGTTGGTTCGAGAGGCCAAAGCAATGGGTTATGAAACCACCATCAATCAAATGGCTTGGGCAACCTTAAGCCCTCAAGAACAAGATGAGGCAGTAAAACTCATTCAAACGGCAGAGATTGATGCCTTTTATATCGCCGACTCTTTTGGCGGCATGTACCCACAAGACATCCACGCAGGCGCCGACAAACTAGACGGTAAAATTCCAATGGACTGGGGCGTTCACCTTCATAACAACTTAGAACTGGCCTTCGCCAATGCCATGACCGCACTGGACCGAAATGCGGTGTACGTGGACAGCAGTGTTTTCGGAATGGGACGTGGCCCTGGCAATCTTCGGACTGAAATCATTTTGCAGTATCTAGAAAAGAAACGCGAAAACCCACAATACGCCATGGGCCCCGTGATCGATTTTATTTCGCAACACATGGTAGAGCTGAAAGACAAATATAAATGGGGGCCCGATGCACCTTACGTCCTGTCGGGCGCGCTCTCAGTTCACCCGACTTACGCACAGAAGTTAATGGGCACGGGTCGGTACAGCGTTCAAGAAGTGGCTGCCATCCTTCAAACCATCGAGCGTCAAGGTGGTGGGGCCGGGTTCAACAACGAAAAACTGGGTTTTGCGATATCAGAACGGTTCGACGATAAATCAAGCAATAACAACCTCGAGTCTCAAGACTTTGTTGGCGTTTTGAACGCCATCGATGCCCAAGAAGAGGTCCTTATTGTTGGGCGCGGACCAAGTGTCCAAAAGCATTTGGACGCCGTTAATACTTATATCCAAATGAAAAACCCAATTGTCATCGAATGCAATCACGTGCCCAATATCGCACGCACGTCACGCCATTACAGTGCCTTCGTGCTCTACACCAATGCCGTTGAGATGGTGGAGCAAGCGCTGAAAGATGGGCGAAAAGTGATGCTGGGTTTTTACCCTGGCAATGACGTGCTTCCCTTGGTGGCATCCAATCCTGAGGCCGTTCGAGTTTGCCCCTACCGCGTGAAAGAAGGCGCCTTGGCGTATTCGAATGGGTGCGTCATTCCTCACGACGTGGTTTCCATGTATGCGATCACGCAAGCGCTCAGGGCAGGAGCCAGGACATTTAAGGTCGTGGGTTTTGATGGCTACGAAGACTCCACCGACAAACGGGGCGAGCGTTTGCAAGCAGAAATGAATGCATTCCTTCAACTCATCAGTCAATGCGATGATGATATCGCCATCCAAAGCTTGCTCGCCTCCAGTTACGATATTGACCAAACATCCGTTTATCATCAATTATTTTTTGGTGGTGATGAGCAGTAAAGCCCATGTCGTTCCCAACGCAATATAAAGCTGTAATCTTGGACTGCGACGGGGTGGTATTTGATATCAACCGAGAAAAGTCCAACGCATTTAGAGAAGCGGTCGCTGATTACCCAGAAGACAAAGTCTCTGAATTTGTGAAAATGCACCAAGCAACAGGGGGCATTTCCCGTTACGAGAAATTTCGTTATTTTTTCACGGAGCTTTGCCCCTCCGTCAATACTGAAGCATCTATTCAAAATGCGTTAGATCGATATGCCCAAATTGTTCAAGCTGCTTATGGCGCCATTCACCCGCATCCGTCCGCTTTACAATTGGTGCAGTACTGCCAAAACCAATGCCCCGTCTTTATCGCATCGGGATCTGACCAAGAAGAGCTGCGAGGCGTATTTCAGATTCATGGTATCACCTCTTTGTTTGCCGGTATTTTTGGGTCCCCGACCCCAAAGCAACACAATGTCGAAATGATTCTTCAAGAAAACAACCTTAACCCAGATGAAGTGATTTTCGTTGGCGACGGCGGTGGCGACTATCAGGTAACCCTAGAGCTGGGTTTACCATTTCTTTTTCTTGGGGAGATGGCAGAATGGGAACCCTCCCCAGAACAAATCCGGACGCACCCAAATTTAAGTATGATGCCTCTTTGGCAAGATGTATTGGAGTATTTTCATGTCCCAAAATGATGTAAAAGTATTTCTTCCTTGTCGTGCAGGCAGTGAGCGTGTCCCCCACAAAAACACCCGACCTTTTGCCGAATGGCAGCATGGGTTACTCGAGCTAAAACTCACTGCGCTTGAAAAGGCCACTGGCATTTCGCAAATCATTCTCGATTCAAACGACGAAAAGGTTTTAGAATATGGTCGGTCGAGGAAAAGTAACTGGTCAGGTACCGCCGAACTGTACGTCCAAGAACGCCCGAACCACTTAGGACTGTCCAGCACCACCACAGATGCATTGATTCAATATGCCTTGGACAATCTTCAAGAGGGTCACCTTTTATGGACCCACGTGACCTCACCGTTTTTAGGTCACGAAGAATACGAGCGAATTATCCAAGCGTTTTTTCAGCAGAAAGACCAAGGATACGATTCGCTAATGACAGTGAACCGCTTACAGACTTTTTTGTGGGACGAACAGCAACCCATGAATTATGATCGCGACCAACTCAAGTGGCCTCGTACCCAAGATGTGAAACCCGTATTTGAAGTGAACAGTGGTGCTTTTTTGGTTCCGGTAGATATTGCGAAAACGCGACAGGATCGCATTGGTCATAAACCTTATTTGTTCGAATTAAACCACATCGAAGCCTTTGATGTGGATTGGCCAGATGATTTTACGATGGCGGAGCTGTTGTGGCAAAGCAAATCACAGCAGCGGTCCCATGGGTAAGCACGGGTATTTTGAATATTTGTTTATTCAGTTTGTATTTTTTATTTTTGGGTTGAGAGGATTGCACAATGAAGTTGTTGACTGAGGTAAAAAGGCTCAAAAGCTTACGTCCTTTGGAGCTCAGAGCAGAATTAGATGACTGGTTGGTTCTTGCGTACAACTACATGTCTCGAAGAAACGAGCGAAGGCAGCTCCCAGCATCTATCAAAGACGCGTTACAAAAAAATTCAGAACTTCATCATCTTCATCAAGGAAAACGATGTTTCATTATTGGTAACGGACCTTCCGTTAACCAACAAAACCTTGTCTCATTGAAAGATGAAGTCACCTTCGTGGTGAACCGCTTTCCGCATCACAAACTCGCTCAGGATATCAATCCCACGTATTACGTATCTGTTGACCCCAAATTTGCCGATGGCTCTTGGGGAACAGATTTCATCAAACAGGTGGAAGAAAAAATGCCGAACACCACCTGTTTCTTAAGCCCTTTTGGTTTAGATTTTGTGAACGAACAAGGATTGATAAGCCAAAATAAAAAGTATGTGATTTGGCCCAATCAACAGTACTGCTTTGGTTACAAGCAAAAAATCGATTTGACCAAAGGCATTCCAGGCATGTCCAATGTAACGAAATCGGCGCTGTCCATTGCCATGTATATGGGTTTCACCGAAATAAATCTCATCGGGATCGACGGCAATGGGCTGATCAAATCGGAAAACAGTCATTTTTACGGACACGAACCACAACCCGAAGATCAATTTGTCCTGGAAAAGGACTTGGTTTCTATGTCCATGGGATTGCGTGCTTGGCGTGCCATCCACAGTTATTGCAATCGCTTCGACGTAAAACTTCAGTCCATCAATCCAGAAACAGTGCTCAGCGCGATTCCCCAGGGACACTACCCCAACCTCCAAAAGGACACGTCGAACTGATCAATGTCTCCTTCGCTCAGAGCTCAAACAACTCACGATGACTTAAGAACGAGATAATAGGTCTTTATAATACTGATGGGCTTGGGCTGCATAGTCCGACCACTTGTGCCTCATCCGTGTGCGATTCATGGCCTGTTCGCCCATGGCCTTCGTTGCCTCTTGGTTTTCATAGCACCAAAGCATTTTCTCTTTGAGCGCATCGATATCCCGCAAAGGGATGCAAAACCCTTCTTGACCATCATCAACCACATCAGAGGCACCGGAATTAAAGGTGTGAATCACCGGAAGCCCGCAAGCCATGGCTTGTAATTGCACCATGGCCAAACCTTCTTCAATGGATGGGAGTACGAATGCGTTACAGGCAGAATAGTACTGTGGCAGGTCTTCTTGGCGCTTGCTGCCATGGAAAACTATTTTAGGGTTACTTTCGTATTTTTGCACCAAATGGGTGGCGTCCACATTCTTTTCGCCGACGAACCACAACTCCGCATCGGGCAAATTCAGCTCGTCAAAGGCTTGTAATAAATACTGAGCCCCTTTACGCAGGGTCACACCGCCCGCAAAAATAAAGCGAAAGGTATCGTCAGCGTGCTCTTTTAAGGGCCGAAAAACATCGGTATCCACACCAAACGGATTCAATAAGATCTTTTCTCGGGGAAAACCACGCTCCAGAAAAGAATTCATCACAAACGTACTGGGAACCGCTAAATAATCCGCGGCTTCATAACCACCTATCTCTCGCTCGATCACCTGTTGGGGGATACCTGCGAATTTTTTACCTTGTCGCTCCCACTCTTCTTCAAGGATCTGCTTTTGGGACAAAATATGCGAGCTGCCTCTTTCTACAATGGTGACCGCCCCGTTTTTCTTGGCCGCAGCGAATGCTTTCAAACACGACTGAGACCAGCCGACAAAAACGTCCAGGTCTTTGGGCAAGATGAGGCTTAACATGTTGTCGAAAAGTTTTTTGGAGAACTGGTCCACCGCCGCTGTTTGGGCAGGTCCTAAAGGCAACTTTTTACCCAATCTGGGCAGCAATTCTGGAACGAACAAACTCTGGTAATTGTCGCGTCGGATACCGAAATCCTTGGCTCTAAAATATGGAAACCCAGAGTAAAGCTTGGTGTTGAGTCCTTGGCGATCCAGCTCTCGCGCCAAGTCGAATGCCCAAAAGCGTGCGCGAAGCGCTATTGCAACTTTGATGGGGTCGTTTTCTCTGCCGCCCATTTGCCCATTCCTTTCAATGGTGGATTCAGGCGCCATGATGCGTCCTTGGGTCCGATGAGAAAAGAGGTAACCATAAAATATGGCGTAAGAAAACCACCCCAGTGCATATTTGGCCGATGACGAAAGGTTCTCTCAGGTTTCTCTCAAACCTAAATCTCTTTTAGTGGGCGATACCTCGTTATGGCCCAAAAAAGTGCCGGAATCTTCATTTTGAGGGTACGAGAACACTCTGTGAAGGTCACTGCTGTCATGGCCACTTCGACCGCTAAAAGCAGTCCTCCAAACCACAGCAAATCGGGTCCCATCAGCCCCAACATGACGCCGAAACCCAGTGCCACACCGTTGATAATGAGAAAGCCAACACTCCAACGGTTGAAGTTATTGGTAGCAAAACAAATCATGGAAACTGGGTGATAATAATTTCGGACGGCCACCGCCCCTAACAAAGCCGCGGCCAAAGACGCATTCCAAATGTTGGGATCGGACAACCACAAGAGGAAAAGTGGCTCCCCAAAGAAATACACCACACTGCCCCCAAAAAGCGTCCCCAAGGTGGACAACCAAGTGACCAAACCACAAATGGCCAGGGCGCGCTCCCACTCGCCTTTTCCGTGGAAAAATGTAATCTCTGTGATCGAGGCTTTCAAAGGCACCTGTGCCAACTGAACCAAAATATTGGCAGCGGTTCGAATGGTCGAAAAGACCACAACCGATTCACGGCCCAGATACTTACCAATGACAATGATGAACCCTTGATTCACTAAGGCCTGTCCCAATGTATTGGCCAAATAAGCCAACGACACCTTCAGCTGTTTAAACGCTAAATCTCCTCGGTAACGCGCGAAACCAAAGGGGCGCCATTCGGTAATTTGACGCAGGCCAAACGCCAAAAACAAAATATGAAAAAGCCGCTCAGCGCAAACCACCACGGCCACCTGCACGCAACTCAGCTTGAAGAAAAGGGCCACCATCAGCCCGACACCACCCACGATCCGCGACACGCTCGATGCCATATCAGAGTAGGGATAACGGCCAGAAGAGCGAAAGATTGTATTCAGTGTCCCCGCGATTAACCCCATTAAGATGCCAGTAATGGCGAGGGAGATAATCCACATAAAATCGCTTTTGGATAAGATTTCGATGCCGATTGAGGTGAGAGGGACCCATGAGCTGGCAAATACCAATAGCGCGCCCGCTGGCACCGCAAAACGTAAAATAAACCCCAGCAATGTTTGATAGGAAACAGTGGCGCCTTCATAATCACCGTTGGACGCTTGCTTCACCATCTCGTTGCCAACAGCCGTATTCAAACCTAAGTCTGAAAGCGCTAAATAAGCGGGAATGGAGGTGACGATAAGCCATTCGCCGTAGAGCTCGGTGCCCCATGCAGCCAAAAAGAGCGGAATACTGAAGATACGAATGAGCAGATTGGAGCCCATGCCAAGGATGTGAGCCAAAGAGCTTTTCTTCAACCGCCCCAGGACACCACGAGATGATATATCCCATTTTTTGCTCATCTCAATCCTCTAATGTCGGGGGTGATTCGAAAATGCGCTACGCAATTGAAAAATAGTCGGGGCAACGTTCTTTGACGTACTTCACATTCAGAAACAGGTATTCTGAGCCGCGTTTATGGGCCAAGCGGAAGCCTTTACGATAAAGCAAAGAAATGGACTTCAGGGTTTCCCAGTTGGAATGGCCTTGCAAAAAATTATGGTACTCCACACAGATTTGCCCGATCAGCAGACCTCGTCCCAGGGCCTCTTCCAACACCTCGTACTCAAAACCTTCGATATCAATTTTAAGAAGGTCAATGTGCCCGAATCCCTGGTCGTCGCAAAATTTCGACAGCGTCACACAGTCGAATCCAAAACCATTTGCACCTTCGCTATTTCCTGGAGTGCGATATGAACCTTCCAATGGGTTGTCAGGTGGCGCGAAAGACACACGACCATTACCGCCTGTGAGCCCCAGGGGATAATAATTCAAATGCTCGCGTTGGTTCTCTGAACGTTTCATAAACTCAACGCCTGTTGGGGATGGATCGAAGAGATGGATGACACAACCGTGGATATCAAAAAGGCGATGTTCAAATGAAATATCACGCCCCACACCGCCCGACACGATAATGCTGTTTTCGTTCAACAGTTCTGGCACATAGAACCACTGCGCGTTCTTCCCCAAAGGTTTGATCTTTGGATTAAAAGTACAGAACAAAGAATCGAACCAGGTCCGAGACATTTTTCGCAACCGGTATTCCAGCAAAGATCTTCCCACGGCAGTCTCTAATTTCTCTTGTCGCGAAAATAGGCCGCGGTTCTCTGGATGCCTTCTTCGAAGGACACCTGCGGATTCCAATCCAATAGTTTTTGGGCCAAACCAATGTCGGGTTGGCGTTGCTTGGGGTCATCCATTGGAAGGTCTTTATAAACCAGTTTGGATGAGCCACCAATCTCATTGACCACATGCTCTGCCAACGCTTTAATGGACATTTCTCGGGGGTTGCCTAAATTCACTGGGCCCACCACATCATCACTGCTTTCCATGAGTGCGATCAATCCGTCGATCAGATCGTCAACATAACAAAAAGATCGGGTCTGACTTCCATCGCCGTAAATGGTAATGTCTTCGCCTTTGAGGGCCTGAATAATAAAATTGGAGACGACACGACCGTCGTTGGGATGCATGCGCGGACCAAACGTATTAAAGATTCGCGCCACTTTGATTCTCAGGTCGTTCTGCCGATGGTAATCAAAAAACAACGTTTCTGCGCATCGTTTTCCCTCGTCGTAACAAGACCTCGGGCCGATGGGGTTCACCCTTCCCCAATACGATTCGGGCTGGGGGTGCACATCTGGATCGCCATACACTTCACTGGTGGAAGCCTGAAGAATTTTGGCCTTAAGACGTTTGGCCAAACCCAACATGTTGATCGCCCCGTGAACACTCGTTTTGGTGGTTTGAACAGGATCCCATTGATAATGGATTGGAGATGCTGGACAGGCCAAGTTATAAATTTCATCCACTTCCACATAAAGAGGCCAAGTGATATCGTGACGTAGCAATTCAAAATAAGGATTGCTTAACAAGTGCGCGACGTTGTCTTTGGTACCGGTAAAAAAGTTATCTAGGCAAATAACATCGTAACCTTTATCCAAAAGTCGCTCGCAAAGGTGTGAGCCCAAAAATCCAGCGCCACCCGTGACTAATACTCTTTTTCGTAATTGGTAGGTATCTTGCAAAGCGTCACCTAAACCTTTCTTCCGATGCCTTCGTAGACAAAGCCCTGCTCTGTAAGGGCGGCGGGGTTATAAATGTTACGGCCATCGAAAATGTGGTTGCCAGCCATCCGGTCTTTCACTTCACCCCAGTTCGGCATACGGAATTCAGCCCACTCGGTCAGAAGAAGTAAAGCAGAAGCGCCGTCCAAAGCGGCGTATTCATCTTCGCAATAAATGATACGATCGCCGAAGACTTCACGCGCCGTTGCCTTCGCTGCACGATCGTAAGCACGCACCCTTCCCCCCGCGGCGAGGATTCCCTCAATCACCGGGATACTAGGTGCTTCTCGCATGTCATCGGTTCTTGGCTTAAATGACAAGCCCCACACGGCAAACGTTTTGCCCTTGAGGTCTCCGCCAAAAGCATTCAGCAGTTTTTCGAGCAAGACGCCCCGCTGCGTTAAGTTCACTTCGTCTACAGATTTTAAAATCTTCAGTTCGTTGCCATGTTCACTCGCGGTATAAATCAAAGCGCGAACGTCTTTGGGGAAGCAAGATCCACCATAGCCAACGCCCGGATAAAGAAATGACTTCCCAATGCGACGGTCTCTAGAAATCCCTTTACGGACAGCATCTACGTCAGCCCCTACTTTTTCACACAAGTTTGCCACTTCGTTCATGAACGAAATTCGAGTGGCCAACATGCCATTGGCCGCATACTTTGTGAGTTCAGCACTCTTGGTCCCCATGCGAATCACTTTATATTCACGCATCATGAACGGGCGGTAAAGACGCTCAAAAAACCCTCTTGCCTTATCGTCATCTGCACCCACCACAATGCGGTCGGGCTTCAAAAAGTCATTAACGGCATCGCCTTCTTTAAGAAATTCGGGATTTGATGCCACCGAAATGGGGTGCGTCGCATGCGCATCCACCACGGCCCTAATTTTTTCGGCGGTTCCTACAGGAACGGTGCTTTTCGTCACCAGCACCAGAGGACCTGTTGCAGCCTCGGAGACCTGCTTTGCCGCGGTCATGATGTAA
>MDTD01061169.1_pt1 | contig 34337 bp, 30 predicted proteins | sample 811221 | NCBI WGS metagenome assembly MDTD01 (sample SAMN05326646, study PRJNA326480) | marine metagenome | isolation source: seawater | place: Pacific Ocean: South West | collected 2011
CAGTCCACTTCACCGCGAGACAGGTAATCCAGCACCTGACGGACGGACTCGGCGTAGATCATCTTTGTTGTCAGCGCGTCGTAGAGTTCCATGGTGTCCAGGGCTTCCTTGGCGTATTGTCCGGCAGGTACGGTCTCCGGTGTGCCAATGCCAATGCTCTGCACGCCGTTTCCTTTCAGGTCGTCCACGCTGGTCACATTGGCAGGGTTGTCCTTCGGTGTTGCCAGTACGAGAGAGTTGCGAGCGAAAACCACCACTGCGGATTCGTCTGCAAATCCTTTGCTAACCGCTTTCTTCATCCATTTCGGATTGGCGGAAGCGTAGACGTCCACCGGCGCTCCCTGCTGAATCTGGCGATACAGCGCGCCGGATGAGGCGAAGTTCATGATCACGTTCACGCCGGGATGCTGTGCTTCGAAGGCGGGTTCGATGTCGCTGAAGGCATCGGTGAGGCTGGCAGCGGCGGAAACGATCAGCTCCCGGGCATGAGAGGTAGCCGGGACCGCGGTTACCATGGTCAAGGCGATGAGTATGTGGAGAATTCGAGAAAGCATAAGTGTCTCCTTGTTGGGATTAACAGCGTGGTTTCAAGAGTTTGCTGGTGGTCATCAGTATGATGACGCAAACAATGCTGATGATCAGGACCAATGAATTAGCCAATGCGTCATTTCCGGCCTGCACCGCGGAATACACGGCCAGGGAAAGAGTCTGGGTACGGCCCGGGAGATTGCCGGCGACCATGAGAGTCGCGCCGAATTCACCCATGGCCCGGGCAAATGCGAGCATGCCTCCAGAGAGAATGCCGCGAAATGCAATGGGCAGTGACACACGCAGAAAAACCGCCAGCTCGTTTTGTCCCAATGTCCGGGCAGCATCTTCATACTGCCTGCTGACACTTTCCAGAGCGGCTCGTGCTGATTTGAAAACAAGGGGAAAGGCGACCACGGTTGCGGCGATGACCGCTCCCTGCCAGGTGAACATGAGCGTGATGCCGAAAGTCTCTTGCAGCCATTGCCCGACAACGCCTCGTCTGCCGATGAAGACCAGCAGGTAGTACCCCAGCACCGTCGGGGGCATGACCATGGGTAGCGTACATACGGCGTCTACAAAGTCCCGCCCGAAGAATCGCCAGCGTGCGAGGGCATAGGCTGCGGCCACACCGAGTATCAATGACATGAATGTCGCCAGTCCCGCCACTTTGAGTGTCAGCAGAAGCGGATCGAGAAATGCGGGTTCGGTTATGTTTATCCAGGCAATATTCATGTCAATCGGCAGCGGTGTCTGCTGCCATGGTTGATGGGGTTACCGCTGATGCGCAAACAGAGATATCTGTGGGCGTGAGAAATCATGCGTTGATAAAAGCAAGCTCCATTCCATACAGGCTGTTTCTCTGTAACTGCCTGATGTAAAAGTACTTTATTGCAAAGGGCCTTATGCAGAAGTGACGTTTCTCATACAGAAATGTCACTCTGTAATGAATGTACATACATTATTGTCATCTTTTGCCAATACAAAGTGTAATTCCTACCAAAAGACTAGAAAATGCAGTGGTCTACCTCGTTGACAGACTCGTGATCAGACGTCCGAGCGGTTCTAGGCCGCAGATCGCAACTCCTGCCGGATGGCGGAAGTCAGTACTTCTTTGGCAAACGTGCGATCAATCCTGTCGGTCACTCTGTGCAGCAGCGGATAATCGTGGCTGATGGCAAGAATCCCCACGTCGTGTTTTCTGGCCCAGCCAAGGACGGCGTTCCAGACCATGGCCTGGGTGTTCGGGTCGAGCATGGCGGTCATTTCATCTGCAATAAGGTAGCGCGTCTTCTCCGTCATGACCCGCGCCAATGCCAGACGTTGCAACTCGCCACCGGAAAGCTCGTGCGGGTAGCGATGCAGCCACTTGGGGTCGATGTTGAGCTTGCCGAGTATGGATGGTGACGGCGTATACCCTTCAGCAATGGAATCACCGAGTTTCCATCGGGGATTCAGGGCGTTTTCCGGGTGCTGGAACAGCAACTGGACCGGACAGTAGCTATCGGTGGGCAGTGGCGCTCCGTCGCAGATGACAGCGCCGGTCTGCGGCGGGAGATAGCCAGCCAGTACTTTGGCAAAGGTTGTTTTTCCCTGCCCGCTTGGTCCCGGTAGCCCAACGACTTCCCCTAGGTTCAGTTGGAAATCCAAATCGTTTATGATCATTGAGTCGTCGTTGTAACCGTAGGATATGGCTTTGCACTCAAGCATGAAAACACCTCACTTGGGTCGCGCCTGTCTTGTGCAGGCTCGGCGCATTGGTCTCGCAGGAAGGCTGCCGGTTGGGGCAGCGGTCATGGAAGATGCATCCGCTGATGATGTCATCCTCGGAGGGTTGGTTGCCGCTCAGGTATTGAAATCCATTGCGCGGCAGGGCGTTCCATAACGCCTTGGTGTAGGGGTGCACGGTTGTGCCGTCCCTGAAATGGGCGGCCGGGGCGACTTCCACTGTGGTGCCTGCGTAAATGACAGCCACATTGTCGGCAACGTCCACGGCGGATTCCAGATCATGGGTGATCAGGATGACGCCTTTGCCGCCATCAGCCAGTTCCCGCAGGTGATGCAGGGTCTGAATGGCGGCGTCGGCATCAAGGCCGGTGGTCGGTTCGTCTGCGATAAGCAGGGAGGCATCCCCGGCAGTGGCGGTGGCGGTCAGCACCCTGCGCGCCATGCCGCCGGAAACCTGAAACGGGTACATGGGCGCTACTTCCTTGCCGAGACCATAGCGGCTGAATGCCATATCCCTGTTCTTGCATGCGCTGTTACGGCACTGCCCACTCAACCGGGATGCCCGGTAGACCTGTTTGCCCACGCGTGACAGTGGATTGAGATAGGCTACGGATTGCGGGATGAGCGCGAGTTCGCGCCCCCGGAGCTTCTTGGCCCGCTTCAGGGTCACCTGCTCTTTTTGATAAAGAATCGTTCCATCAGTCTGTGCGTTTGAGGGCAGAAGGCCGAGCAGGGCATGGGCCAGCAGGCTCTTGCCGGAACCACTGGACCCGATAACTGCGAGAATGGAACCGGCGTCGAGGTCCAGTGAGAGGTCGCGAACGGGTTGGATGATCTTTCTTCGCCAGCCGCCGTCGTACCTTGTGAATTGTATGGACAGATTGTGCACGGAAAGCATGGTTACTCCTGATTGGTCCGGGGATCGGTGAGGACGCGCAGGGTGTTGCCCAGCACATCGAACAGCTTCACGGTTATCAGCAGCGCCACCCCGGGCAGGATGGCGAGCCACCAGTAGCCGGTGGATAGATGGCGCATGGACTCGGAGAGCAGGATGCCGATGGACGGCGTGTGCGGAGTCAGGCCGAATCCGAGGAAGGTCAGCCCCGCGGCATGCAGGATGGCGTGGGGGAAGAGCAGGATCAGGCCGATGATGAACTGGGGTATGATGTGCGGCAGCATGTGCTTTCTGGCGATCCACCAGTTGGAGCGTCCCAGTCGGCGTGAGATCAGGACGAACTCGGCCTGTTTCAGTTGCAACACTTCGGCCCGGATGATGCGCGCCAGTCGTGTCCAGTGGGAGATGGCGACCGCGATGATGACACCGGTTGCCCCGCCGCCGCAGGCAAAGGAGACAAGAATGAGCAGCACCAGATGGGGAGTGGCCATGACCAGATCGATGAGGGTGGAGATGACCGTATCCGTCTTGCGCCCCATGGTTGCCGAGAGAACGCCCAGCACGATGGAAATGAATGAACTGACGGTTGCGGCCAGCAGACCGATGTAGAGGCTGCGGTTCAACCCCTTGATGGTGCGAACCAGCATGTCACGGCCCAGCCAGTCGGTCCCGAAGGGAAAGGCGAGGCTGGGGGCGATCTTCTTCTGCATGAAGTTGGTTGCCAGTCCGGCATCGTCCGTCAGCCATCCCGCAACGATGAGAACACAGAAAAACAGCAGGCAGAGTCCCGCTGTCCACAAGGCCCGGGTTCGACGGTTTCCGCGAGTGGAAAAAAAGGATGATGGTGCTGCGTGCGATATGGTTTCGGTCACGCTCATGCTGCCTCCTCCATGTTCATTCGGATGCGCGGATCGAGCACGCCATACAACATGTCGGCGATGAAGTTGCCGGTGAAGACAAAGAGGGCACTAAATAAGGTGATGCCAAGCAGGAGCGGAACATCGCCGCGTATGCCTGCTTCGACCGTGGCCTTGCCCAGCCCGGGATAGGCGAACACCTGCTCGGCCAGAACAGACCCGCCGAACAGTTCGCCAAGGGAAGCAAATTGCAGGGTGACAGCCGGGAGCGCCACGTTACGCAATGCGTGCCGCCACGCAACGCCTGCACGGGACTCGCCCTGTGCAAAGGCAAAGAGGGCGTACTCGCTGTTCATGGCGTCGATGGTCTTCTCTCGTGTATGGAGCGCTATCTGGGCCACGCCGATGACGGAGAGTGTTGCAGCCGGGAGGATCAGGTGCTGGATTCGTTGCCACAGGGTTGCATCATCTGGCGAGACTCCCGGCGGTGTGGCGCAGCAGAACGGCGTGATACCCAGTGATACGGAAAAGACCGCCAGCAACACGATGCCCATCCAGAAGGAGGGCGTGGAGGCCAGTGTGTAGGCGTACAGGCGGATGGTACGGTCCAGCCATGAGTCGCGACGCATTCCGGCTAGCACGCCGAGGATGAATCCGAGTACACCGGAAATGGTCCACGCTGAGGCCATGAGCCAGAATGAGGTCATGAACCGCTTGCCGATGACCGTTGTCACCGGCTCATTGAAAATGATGGAGGTGCCGAGATCGCCCTGAAGGGCATTGCCTGCCCAGATGAAGAACCGTTCGGCAGCGGGTTTGTCCAGTCCCCACCGTTCGATGATTTGCTGCTCCTGTTCGGTGCTTATCTGCATGCGGTCAAGCCCGATATAGGCCGACACCGGATCAATGGGAGCGAGGGATACCAGAGTGAATGCGAGAACCGAAACCAACCCCATGATCAGGATCAGTCGTCCGGCCTTGCCGAGTAAAAATGAAGGGGATGCCGTGTGCATGGGGATTCCTTGTTCAGGGTGGCAGTGGAGGACTGCCACCCTGAAGACGGGAGGTTAGTCGATCCACTTCCATTGGTGGATGTTGGCAGTGATGGGCCAGCCGTGACCGTGCGGTTCAATCTGCGATGCGCCTACGTCGAGGTGTTCATTAATGAAGTAGACGTGATCGAGATTGACCAGCCAGGCCCACGGCGCATCGCCTTGGGCGCTGGCTCCGGTCGTTCCATCCCACTGCGCTTTTTTCCAATAGGTCAGGGAGGATTCGTAATCCGGGGCCGCAATGGCCTTTTCCAGATACTCGTCAACAACGGGGTTATTGTAGAAGCCGGAGTTGTTCCAGCCGTCACCGGCGTATTTGCTGTTGTACAAATGGTACAGTTCGATGGGATCGTGGCTGCCCCAGCCAAAGACGATGACCTCGGAATGCATGAGGTGCTTGATCTCGTCCCAACTGCGCTTGCCTTCCACATTGGCCTTGATACCGATCTGAGAGAGCATGTCGGCGCAGGCAAGGGCGAGGTACTGGCGGGTGCTGCGTGTGGCCGGATAGATGATGGTGATTTCGGCTTTGACGCCGTCCTTTTCCACGATGCCGTCGCCATCGGTGTCATTCCATCCCGCTTTTTTCAGCAGGGCCTTGGCTGCGGCTGGATCGCCGTCATCAATGCGGTTGGCGGGGTTGTCCCAGGGAAGACCATCGCATACGCCGTATGCCGGACGTCCATACCCTTCGAGTACGCCGGAAACGAGCAGTTCACGATCCACAGCTATGTTGATGGCTTTGCGAATGGCAATGTCAGCGGTGACATTGTTCCCGATGGGAGCGCCTTTATCGGTCTTTTTCCCGGTGTTCGGAACGGTGGGGAACAACAGGCCTCGGTTATCAACACTTTGCACGGTGTGTCGGCGCATGCCCGGAAGTTCCTGACTGGCAAGGGCCTGTGGTACAACAACCACATCCACGCCGCCGGTCTTTGCTGCCGCGAACGAAGTGTCCTCATCAGTGAACAGGAAAACCAGTCGCTTGAAATGGGGCTCGTCCCCATAATAATGAGGGTTGCTCTCGGCGATCATCTGCTGGCCTTCATTCCATTCAACCATCTTGTATGGACCGGATCCGATGGGGGTGCGGGCATATCCCGGACCATGGGTTTCTGCCGGGACGATTCCCAGGCTGACCAGTCTGTTGATGAAGGTCGTGTCACGCTGCTTCAGTCGGAACTCGACAGTGTGCTTGTCGATGGCCTTTGCCGACTGCATCTTCATGAGATCGACTTTGCCACCGGCCGTGGCTGCTGTCGTGAAAGTGTAAGCGACATCCTTGGCGGTTAGTTGCGTGCCGTCAGAGAAAAACGCATCATCACGAATGGTGACGCGCCAGACCAGTCCATCTTCGGAGATGGTGTAATTCGTTGCCAGATCATTGACGATTTGCATATCGCTGTTTCGCATGAGCAGGGTGCTCTGGAACAGCGGGCTGCCGTATCTGCCCCATCCCAGAGTCGGATCATAACCATCATCAGGTTCGCCCTTGATGGCGAGGGTCAGTGAGTCTTTGGCTGCCGCAGGGGTGGCAAATGCCGTACCCAGCAGACAAAACAGAAGGGGTACAATGAGAATGAATTTTCGATATGAAGAGCTGTTACATTGATGCATACGATCCTCTCGGTGGTACGTATTGTTAATAAGATTGCATCTGGTAACACTTATTTAAAAAAAGTGTCAACAAGTGTGACGAAGTTAGAATGCGTATGCGGTTAGCGTTTTTACCTTCCTTCCAGTAGGGCGAACGAGCAAAGGCAAAACAGTCGGCTGATCAAGCCGTTCCATGTTACTGGTTTCTAGTTGCAACGGGTTTTGGAGCAGTGAATGAATGCAAGATACTACTGTGCCAGGTTTTGACACAAAAATATGGCGATACCAATCTAAGTATCTGGCATCACGCATGTAAGTTGAGTAAAAAGGTGGTTGTAAACAATTTGCAGCCGTATTCCAGTGTCATTTATTTCCCTATAATCTCCTGAAATTCATAGTTTTGTATTTTTTAGTGTCAAAACGTGAGCAAGTCTTGTGTTTGTTGTCTAAGAGGGGGTTCTCTCCATAGAGAGTTTTATGTCTAATCGGGCATAATAAAACTTTTGGACGGACAATGCTGAATCACACGACCGAACATACACATGCTGAAATGGGGCAGGGAAAACCTTTCTCCTTTGACTATTTCATTGAGCTGGCCACCTGGTTCCACAATTATCCTGCTCCCGGGCTGCTGCTTGGCGGGTACATGGTTGAAGTGGCTAAAAGCCACATCCCTGAAGGGGTGTTGTTTGATGCTGTCAGCGAAACATCCTGGTGCCTGCCGGATGCCGTGCAACTGCTGACCCCATGCACGGTCGGTAACGGCTGGCTGCGTATTCGAAATACCGGCGTGTATGCCGTGTCGCTTTTCGATAAGCACACCGGCGAAGGGGTTCGTGTCCGTCTGGATCCCGCAAAACTAGAAGATTTTCCTCACACCCGTTGCTGGCTGATGAAGACAAAACCCAAGGCGGATCAGGACTCCGATGCCTTGCGCAGGGAAATCCGCGAGCACGGCCCGGATATGCTCGACGTACAGTGTGTGACGGTCAAACCCGAAGTCGTTCACAAGCGCAGCAAGGGAGCCATTGCCATCTGTCCCATCTGTGGCGATGCCTTTCCGAAACCGCACGGGTCCATCTGCCGCAACTGCGCTGGCGAAAGTCCGTATGTTGACGATATGTCCGCTTCGCTGATCGTCGATATCAAGGAAACCATCCCTTCGGTTCCGCTTCAGGAAAGCGCTGGCAAGGCAGTGGCTCACGATATGACGCGCATTGTCCCGGGCGAATCCAAGGGCGTTGCTTTTTCGCGAGGACACGTGGTCACAGCCGGTGATGTGTGCCGATTACAGCAGATGGGCCGGTTCAATCTGTATGTCGATCAGGAAGCGCCCAACGGGTTCATCCACGAAGATGATGCGGCTCGTTCCTTTGCCGATTCCATGTGCGGTTCAGGCGTCAAGCCGGTTGCCGATCCGCGGGAAGGGCGTGTGGATATGGTAGCCAAAAGCGATGGCCTGCTGATCATTGACGATGCCAAGCTCCGGGCGTTCAACTCCCTGCAACATGTCATGGCCGCATCCCGTCGCGAGTACAGTCTGGTTCGAGCCGGACGCCGTGTCGCCGCCACCCGGGCTATCCCCCTGTATCTGGATCAATCCGTTTTTGGCCGGGCCATGGCCATACTGAATGGAAAACCGGTTTTCTCCATTGCCCCACTGATGCAGGCCAAAGTCGGTCTGCTTATCACCGGTAATGAAGTGTTCAAAGGGCTGATCGAAGATCGCTTCGCCGATGTCATCACCGCAAAGGTCGCAGCACTGGGCAGTCGTGTCGTCAATACGTTGATTCGTCCCGACGACGCCACTGCCATTGCACAGGCGGCCACTGATCTGGAAGCCCAGGGGTGTGACCTGATAATCACCACTGCCGGACTGTCCGTTGACCCCGATGATGTCACCCGCCTCGGACTGGTCGAGGCCGGTCTGACCGATGCCCTCTACGGAATGCCGGTGCTGCCTGGTGCCATGACACTGGTTGGCAGGATTGGAAACGCTCGTGTGCTGGGTGTCCCGGCCTGCGCTTTGTTCCATAAGACCACCAGTCTTGATGTTCTGCTGCCGCGATTGCTGGCCGGTGTCTCCATCAGCCGCAATGATGTTGCCAAACTCGGTAACGGCGGTATGTGCATGGAGTGTGCATCCTGCACGTTCCCCAAATGCCCCTTCGGGAGGTAGTCGATGAGAAACCCTCAGTCCAAGAAAGATCAGCCCGCACCTGTTGGGCCGACCATGCGGATGCATCTGTGGTTTGAAACCGAAGAGGGGGTTCTGTTCGGGCTGGGACGCTTGCAGTTGATCCGTCAGGTGGAACAGTGCGGTTCGCTCAAAGGCGCGGCCGAGTCCCTTGGAATGTCCTATCGGGGAGCATGGGGAAAGATCAAAACGACCGAAGAAGCGTTGGGAAAAAAACTCATTGAACGGGCCGCCAGTCGACGGGCCGGGTACCGCCTGACCCCCTTTGGAAGCGACCTCGCAAAGCGCTTTGATGAGTGGTACCGCGAGGTGGAACAGTTCGCTCTTGATAAGAGTCTGGAATATCTCCCGTTTTCTTTGAAGCAATACGAGTGAAAGGAATCGCGTATCTTTTAATGTGTTAAATATAACATGTTGTAATAATTGTATTTAATGCTATCGTAGCAGTGCTCGAACATTTGGTTCGGGAAACAACACTGCCGAGCGACTTGTTGCGAGGCATAGACCAAGGAGGCCACAGGTATGAAACTCGACCGCCGAAGCTTTATGAAGCTCGCAGGCTCTGGAGCGGCGTGTCTCACCCTCGGGCAGCTCGGAGTCAGTCTTGCTCCGGTCAAAGCCTACGCTGCAGATATAAAAATATCCGGCGCCAAAGAGGTGGTGACAGTCTGTCCGTTCTGCTCCGTGAGTTGTCATGTCATAGGGCATGTCAAAGACGGTAAGCTCGTGAACACCGAAGGTGATCCCGACTTCCCTGTCAACGAAGGGTCGTTGTGCGCAAAAGGCGCAGCCATGTTCACCATGACCACCAGCCATCATCGACTGCAAAAGCCGTTGTATCGCGCTCCCTACAGTGAGAAGTGGGAAGAGAAGAGCTGGGAATGGATGTTCGAGCGCATCGCCAGACGCATCAAGGACACCCGCGACAAGGATATCATCCTCAAGAATGACAAGGGCGACACCGTCAACAGACTGGAATCCATGTTCCTGCTGGGTACATCCCATGCGGGCAACGAGGAATGTGCCATCATCCACCAAGCAATGCGAGGCCTGGGCGTCGTCCATATGGACCACCAGGCACGTATTTGACACAGCGCAACTGTTGCGGCTCTGGGAGAGTCGTTCGGACGCGGTGCGATGACCAACCACTGGATCGACATCAAGAATGCCGATTCAATCCTTATAATGGGCAGTAATGCTGCCGAACACCATCCGATTTCATTCAAGTGGGTATTGCGAGCCAAGGACAAGGGCGCCACTGTCATGCATGTGGACCCGAAGTTCTCGCGTACCTCCGCCAGATCGGATTTCCACGTCCCCTTGCGGTCCGGCACGGACATCGCGTTTCTCGGGGGCATGATCAAGTACATTCTCGAAGAGGAAACCTTCTTCAAGGAATACGTCGTTGAATACACCAACGCCTCGCTCATCGTGGGCAAGGATTACGGTTTCAAGGACGGCATATTCACCGGTTATGATGAAAAGACCCGCTCGTACGACAAGTCCAAGTGGGGATTTGAAATGGATGCCAACGGCGTTCCCAAGCGGGACAAGAGCCTTCAGCATCCTCGGTGTGTCTTCCAGTTGATGAAGAAGCACTACTCCCGGTACGGCCTGAATGCCGTTGCCCAGACCACCGGCGTCAGCGAGGAAAACCTGCTCAGGGTTTACCGCGCCTTTGCCGCCACCGGTCGCAAGGACAAGGCCGGAACCATCATGTATGCACTGGGCTGGACCCAGCATACGGTCGGCGTACAGAATATCCGTTCCGCCGCCATCATCCAGCTCCTGCTGGGTAACCTCGGTGTGGCTGGAGGCGGTATCAACGCCCTTCGTGGTGAGCCGAACGTACAGGGCTCCACCGACCACACTCTGTTGTACCACATCATTCCCGGGTATATGGCCATGCCGCACAACGGCTGGCAGACCTATGATGAATACATCAAGGCCAACACGCCTCAAACCAATGACCCGATGTCCGCCAACTGGTGGCAGCACAAGCCCAAGTATCTGGCCAGCCTTCTCAAGGCGTGGTACGGCGACAAGGCCACCAAGGAAAACGGCTTCTGTTACGAACTGCTTCCCAAGATCGAAAAGGGCGAGGACTACTCCTACATGTTCCTGTTCGATCGCATGTACAAGAATCAGATTCGCGGCGGGTTCATCATTGGTTTGAACCCCATGAACAGTGTGCCCAACTCCAACAAGATCAGAAAGGCGCTGGACAACCTGGACTGGCTGGTCACTTCCGAGCTTCACCACTCGGAGACCACCGACAACTGGCAGCGACCCGGCGTTGATCCCAAGAAGATCAAGACCGAAGTCTTCCTGCTGCCTTCGGCCCACCGTTTGGAGAAGGAAGGTTCCACAACCAACTCCGGTCGCTGGCTGCTCTGGCACAATCAGGCCATCAAGCCTGCTTACGAAGCCAAGCCGTTCGGCGATCTGTTCTGTGGCGTCGTGTCTCATGTGAAGAAGCTGTATGAAAAGGAAGGGGGAACCCATCCTGAAGCCGTCACATGGCTCGATTACCCGGAAACCTACGATCCTGAAGATCTGTGCGCCCGTATCAACGGACGTTTCACCAAGGATACGGTCATCAAGGGCAAGACGTACAAGAAGGGCCAGCAGGTGCCTTCCTTCACCGCCCTGACCGACGACGGTTCAACCATGAGCCTGAACTGGCTCTACGCCGGAAGCTACACCGAAGAAGGTGGCAACAAGGCCAAGCGCCGTGATGCCTCCCAGACTCCGATGCAGGCCAATATCGGTCTGTATCCGAAGTGGTCCTGGTGTTGGCCCGTCAACCGCCGCATCCTGTACAACCGCGCTTCCGTCGATCTCAACGGTAATCCGTACAACCCGGATAAGGCCGTTATCGAGTGGAAGGACGGCAAGTGGGTCGGCGACGTTCCCGATGGTGGCTGGCCGCCCATGGCTACCGGCAAGGGCAGGTATCCGTTCATCATGTCCAAGCATGGACTCGGACAGATATTCGGTCCCGGCCGTCAGGACGGTCCGTTCTCCGAACATTATGAACCTGTGGAAACGCCGGTGGACAGCAACATGTTCTCCAAACAGTTGAACAGCCCGGTCTACAAGTTCGTATCCAGCGACATGGACAAATTGGCCAGGCCCGCTGATCCGGACTATCCCATCGTACTGACAACCTACAGCCTGACAGAGCACTGGTGCGGTGGCGGTGAAACCCGCAACGTACCGAATCTGCTCGAAACCGAGCCGCAGCTCTACGTGGAGCTGAGCCCGGAACTGGCGCAGGAGAAGGGCATCAACAACGGTGACGGTGTCATTGTTGAAAGCGCCCGCGGCAGGGTGGAAGCCTTTGCCATGGTCACGGTCCGCATGCGGCCCCTCAGGGTCCATGGTCGTATCATTCATGAAATCGGTATGCCGTTCTGCTTCGGTTGGACGACTCCCGGCACCGGTGACGCCACCAACCGGCTGACCCCGTCTGTTGGCGACCCGAATACGACTATCCCGGAATACAAAGCCTGTTGCGTAAACATTCGTAAGGCCGACAAGCTCACTGAGCTTGCAACCTAACGGAAAAGGAGACCGTCATGACCAAGACAATACTGGTAGACACGTCCCGCTGCACGGCTTGCCGCGGATGTCAGATAGCCTGCAAGGAATGGCATGGACTGGATGCCAACAAAACCACTCAGTATCAGTGGGGCAGCCATCAGAATCCACCGGATCTGAATCCCAACAACTATAAACTCGTCCGCTTCAGTGAGCATCTCGATGGTGACGTCATCCGCTGGAACTTCTTCCCGGATCAGTGCCGTCATTGCGACATGGCTCCCTGCAAGGAGACCGCTGATATCTACATTGAAGAAGCGATTGTCAGGGACGATACCACCGGGGCCATTCTCTTTACCGAGAAGACCCGTGAATACTCGGATGAGCAGTTCGAGGAGATCAGGGAATCCTGTCCCTACAACATCCCTCGCCGCAATATGGAAACCCGAATCATGGCCAAATGTACCATGTGCAACGACCGTATCCACAATGGCATGCCGCCTGCGTGTGTCAAGGTCTGCCCCACGGGCACCATGCAGTTCGGTGAGCGGGAAGACATGCTCAAAAAGGCTGAAGCGCGCCTCGAAGTGCTTAAAAAGGATTGGCCCGATGCCATGATGGCGGACCCGGATGATGTCAACGTCATCTTCCTGCTGATCGACAAGCCCGAGAATTATCATGAGTTCTCGGTTGCCGAAAACAGTGTCGGTCCCATGACGAAGAAGCAGTTCTTCGCTCAACTGGCCCGTCCTTTCAAAGCGATGAAAGCGTAGCCACAACCAATAACCATCCTCTCCCGACCGGCGCACCTGCAGGGTGCCCGGTTCGGGGAGGGTTTGATGGAGCATTGAATGAAATCCGCACCTGCCCTCGACACAGTTGAAAAGACACTTGAATCCATTCGCGTGAAAACTCCTGCCTATGAAGAATTGACGGAGCGTTTCGGTTCCCTGTTCAAAGCCGCGGCATCAGTCCATGATGAGTTGGTAAAACGTGGGATCGCGACAGCCGATATCAATCAGGCCCGGGTTGCAGCCGGTGCTCCTGTACTGGCCGGCAATGATATGGAAACGTGGCGAGATGATTTTGCAATGGCTGCCGAACGGCTCCTGCCTTCTCTGTGTGAAGTGCTCGAACTGGAGAGTGACGTCGCGGATCAATTGATTGAATATTTCGGGGATGCCGACAATGTCATGGGACTCGTTCGTGCCCGGATCGACGGTGACTGGCCTTTCTTTGAAAAGACCTCCGTACAACAGGATTCCGTCCCGCCTACCGTCATGTTGTATATTTCAGAGACCATCAGTTCACCCGTACTGGGTGCCATCGTCGATACCATGGACGAGTCCCTTTCCTCTTTGAACTGGCAGGAAGGGCATTGTCCGGCCTGTGGTTCATCCCCATCCATTTCCCACCTGTCACCCAAGGAAGTCACCGATCTTGACCAGCTTGTGGGCGGTGGTGGGAAGAAATTCCTGCACTGTTCTTTGTGTGGGTTCGATTGGCGCTTCAAGCGCAATGCATGTCCTTCCTGTGGCAATGAGGACAGCGAGACACGGGAAGTCTTCTATATTGATGACGTGCAGTACGAGCGTATCGAGGCGTGCCATCAGTGCGGGAAGTACTGTCTCAATATCGATATGCGTGAGTTTGACCCGCACCCGCATCTGGACGCTATCCAGATGGGGTTGATCCATTTGGATTTGTACGCCCGTAAGAACAGTCTGACACCTATCAAGCCAACCCTTTGGAACACCGTGGAATAGGAGCAGTCATGGCTCTGCCGCATCTTAAAGCCGCTACCGCCGAACCGTTGCGAGGCGAAGAGAGTGCTCAAGGTCTTACTCCCGCCAAGCTCTCTCGCCCTACGACGCTGCAACGGTACGAAAACGGACGGTTCCAATTCCACGGTGACTCCATTGCCGTTGAATCCGACCTGCGACTGATGATTGCCGGTCAACAGGAAGCCATCCTTTCACGGACACCGGGAGATGACCTCAACCTCGTTGCCGGTCATCTCTTTTCCTGTTCCCGGATAAGGGAGGCAGGAGATCTTGCCAATATTTCCTTCAACTATCGGGGCGTGGCCCGGGTGGATGTGGAATTGGCGGGATGTTCCGGCATCCGTCGAATCTACCCTTCGCCGAGGCCGGTCCGGGTGGCCCCGGAAATGCTGCTGGAGTTCAAGGAACGATTCGAGCGGCGTCAGAATCTGTATAAGAATACCGGCTCGACCCATGCTGCCGCTCTGTTTGCCGAGGATGGCGAACTGATCTCCTTTGGCGAGGACGTTGGAAGGCACAACGCCTTTGACAAGGCCGTGGGCCGCGCTCTTCTTGAGGGGAGTCTGGATAGGGTCGTCATCGCCATACTTTCGTCACGTCTGGCACTGGAATTGACCGTCAAGGCGGCTGTGGCCAACATTCCCATCCTGTGCGGGTTCTCCGCCGCCACCAGTTCGGGCATCGGCTATGCCGAGGAGAACAACATAACCCTTGTCGGAAGGCTCAAAAGCTCTTCTTTCAACGTATATGCCCATGGATGGAGACTTCAGAGCGGCTGACCATCCGGGGGCGGATTCCATCATTTCGGCCTCCTGGTTCTGCTGTGGAAAAAACTGTATATTACAATCCTGTATGCTGTTCCTTTTATATCCAACATGTGATAACGGTCTGTTGCTTGTTGTAAAGGATAGACACAGGGGAAGATGAGTGTCTGTCTCGATTTATGTAGAGGGGTGGGGCCTTTGGTGGAGTCTTGCCATGTGTTGGTTTTTGGCCGCACAAGGCAGGCTGTCACAACCGTACCGTATCGTTTAGGTGCGAGCGCGTCGTAATCCGCAGGTTCCTGCTTCTCCTCATGTATATCAGATTTGAAACGCCCAAATGGAAACTTCTCATGGCTCATGCCGTTTCGCTCGTAATCATCTTCAACGGAGCGAACGGTGAGTCAGCAGTGAACGAAAACTCCATATTGAAACAGTACGTATGAATACAGCTCCTCTTGATATCTGGTTGAAAGATCGAATGGGTCTGGTGGATGCCGAACACGTTCCCACTCGCGAACAATTGCGGCAATGGCAGCTTGAGCGACTTGTCGATGTCGTTGAACACGTCCGGAAGCACAGTCCGTTTTATGCAGATCACCTTGGAAACATTGACCCTTCATCCATTTCGTCATTTGAAGATTTTGCCCAAATTCCCTGCCTGACGCAGGACATTCTTCGCAATGAACCGGAACGCTTGTTGTGTGTACCGCAAGAGAGTGCTGGTTCACTGGTCACATTGAGCAGTTCCGGGACAACCGGGATGCCCAAGCATACATTTCATACCGCCGAAGATATGCAGGCAACCATCGATTACTTTACCTGGACCATGTCCAGACTGGTCGCTGAAGGTGAAGTGGCTTTTGTCCTGATGCCTGAAGATGGCCCAAGCAATGTAGGGCGATTGCTGAAGGAAGCGCTGGCCCGTTTCGGCGCGCAGGTCGTGACACACGGAATTCTGGAAGATGTTGATGCCGCCATCGATCATTGTCTGGAAACAAAAGCCACTTGCATTGTCGGTCCCCCTGCCCATCTCAATGTGATGTCCATGGGCTGGGAGCAGCGTGGACTGATCCCGCACCATATCAACTCGGTCTTGCTGTGTTGGGATACTGTTCCGGGGCCTGTTGTCCACAGGGTGGAGCGGGTGCTGGGATGCAGCGTGTATCGGCACTGGGGCATGGTCGAAACCGGACTCGGTGGAGCGGTGGAGTGCGAGCCCCATTCAGGCATGCACCTGCGCGAAACCGATGTTTTTGTCGAGATCGTCCGAGTCGGCACATGCACTCCCTGTCCGGATGGGGAATTCGGTGAAATCGTGATCACGACTCCGATGCGCCGTGGCATGCCGCTTATTCGCTACCGTACCGGCGATATGGGCCGGATAATACCCGGAGAGTGCTTTTGCGGCAGTCCGCTTCGCCGTTTGGATACGCAGATACGGCGCATGACAGATACCGTTGATCTGGCAGGGGTCAACCTCTCCCTGTTCGATCTGAACGAGGCGCTGTATGCCGTGGAAGGACTGGCCGATTTCAGTGTGGAGTATAGCAGGAATACGCTCCGTATTTTCGCATGCGGTCTGGGGCATGATCTGTCCGAATACATTCGCAATGCACTGCTTCGGGAAACGCAAGTGGGTAAAGCGCACGCAGAGGGTGCCGTTAATCTGGAAATTGTGGTACGGCAGGGCTGTGCAACCGTTGGAGAAGGATTGGGGAAACGACGTATCCGAACAGAGTAGAAAAAGGCGGTAACATGAAACGACGTACTTGTTTTGCAGGGGTGAACAGAGGTGTGCAGATTCCCGTGATACTCGCTGTCGGCATTGGCTCGAAGCTGATGCACAAGCAAAGGGGAGGTGAGGCGCTATGAAGATAGCTGCTATTATTCCGGCCTCAGAAAACTCCGCAAGCATGGGTGGGTTCAAGCCGTTGTTGCCATTGGGGGATGGTACCGTGCTTTCCACCTGTATCAAACTTTTCAGGTATAATTGCATCAAGCAGGTCATCGTAGTCACGGGGCATCGTGCCGATGAAGTGGCTGTGGAGGCACGAAGAGCCGGTGCAACGCCGGTATTCAACAAGGACTACCGTCAGGGTATGCTCACCTCCATGGTGAGTGGCGTCCGGGCGCTGGATGTCGGGGTTGATGCCTTCTTTTTCCTGCCCATAGACATGCCGACCATCAGAAATCACACCGTGACTCGCCTTGTATCTGCCTACAGGTCCGGGAAACCGGCTGTGTTGTATCCTCAATTCAATGGGCAGCGTGGCTATCCGCCGCTTATCGGTGCGGGCATGATCCCGATGCTGACCGCCCATGATGGGCAAGGAGGATTGGGGCGTGTACTGGATTCGGTCGAAGACCATGCCGCAGAACTCGATGTTGCCGATTGCGGTACTGTTTTCGAGTTGAATCAATTTCCCGATTATGAGCAGGCTGTCAGCCGAATGTTGTCAGAGGGACCGCTGGACGACGAGTGCCAGCAGTTGTGGGGCATTTACGATACGCCGTCCAACAACATCGCGCACTGTCAGGCCGTTGCCAATGTGGCCGAAGCATTGGGCGAACGACTCCATGTGCGAAGCGGGGCCTGGCTCGACATGGGCCTGGTGCGCGGAGCCGCCTTGACCCATGACATAGGCCAGGGGTGCAGGCAGCACGAGGTGGTCGGTGCACAGCGACTGCGCGAGCATGGATTTCATCCCGCCGCACGCATCGCGCTGGAACACTTTGATCAACGGCTGGAAGTCGAAGATGCGGTGAGCGAAAATACCCTCGTCTTTTTGGCCGATAAACTGGTCTGCGGCTCACACCCCGCACCATTGATGCAGCGGTATGAGAAGAAGCTGGAGCTTCATGGACATAAGCCGCGAGCTAAAAAAGCGATTCTGAGCCGAATGGACAGAGCAAAGAATATTCTGGCGCGTGTGGATCGTGAGATCGGCCAGTCTGCCGAAATGCTGGCTCAAGAAGTGCTCGGCTGATCGGACGGTTCCATCATGTAATCAGACACATGCCGTGTTGGTGAAAGTCACTCGTTTCCGCTCCTGTTCATGGTAATGGGAGCGGAATTTGTTTTGTTGGCAATGGCCGTGCATGGTGAGCTGGGTCAATTCATTGTGTGATCAGAGCTGGGATTCAATGGGCAGGATTCCCAGCAGTCCGATGCCGAAGCGCTGAATGAACGAGGAATGCGGGTCGGACCGGTATGTCTTGGAGTTCGTGCCAGGAGCATCCCAGCGCAGCCGTTCCACTCCGTCGCTGTCCGTGATCAGGCGCACGGTGTACGCTTTGGTTTCGAGTGTCTTCTCCACCCCCTGCTTTAGCTCGTCAGCGATATCGGGTGAATCGATCATCAGGCCGACTTCGGTGTTCTGGGCAAAGGAGCGCGGGTCGATATTCAGGGACCCGACAAAGACCTTTTCATCGTCAATGATGAACGTCTTGGCGTGTAGACTCGCCTTGGATGACCCTTTCAGCCCGGCGAAGTTAATATCCCGGTCAGGATCAGCCGGTTTCAATTCATAGAGTTCCACCCCGGCTCGTAGCAGGTTCTTTCGGTACTTGGCATATCCTGCGTGTACGATGGGTACGTCGTTGGACATCAGTGAATTGGTAAGAATGCGAACCCGAACATTGTTCTCCACCAGTTGCTTGAAGTATTTGACGCCATCTCTTCCCGGGACAAAATAGGGTGATACGAGCAGCAGCTCCTTTCGGATATTGCTCAGGTCGCCGTGAATGCTGGTGGAAAGCATCAGCTCCCTTCTCCCTTCGGTGTCCGCGATCTTTTCCGGCAGGTCGAATACGGCTCGCGCATTGCCTGTCTTGAATGGTTGCGTGGAGAGAGGAACGTTCATCAGCTTCGAATCACTGACTTTTTGTAGGAAAGGTTGGTTCTGGGCTTCCGTGAGCGGGTCCAGAGCCATGGACAGGGTCGTTTCCGTCGAGTGCGGTGGGCCTGTGTGGAGAACCGAGATGGGGTAGGCCAGTTCGCTGTTCCAGTAGGCATCAAACTGGTAGGAAACATCCTGAACCACATCGCCGGTACACATGGCGTCGAGATCAAGAAAATCGACATCGGCGTGGGCCTCGAAATACTCGTCACCGATGTTGCGCCCGCCGACCACGGCAAAGGTATTGTCCACGATGAACGTCTTGTTGTGCATTCGGCGTGTCACATGACCGAACCGGGTAAGGAACTGGGTGAATCGGTTGATGTTGCGGGAAAAGGGATTGAAAATGCGTACTTCGAAATTGGGGAGCGCATCCAGTGACGCTGCGCCGAGGTCCCGTCCCGCCAGATCCATATCATCGACCAACAGCCTCACCCGCACGCCGCGCTGTGATGCCTGAACCAGCTTGGCGATGAACAGCTTGCCCGCCATGTCGTTATGAAGCAGATAGTATTGCGCATCAATGGTGGTTTGCGCCTGCTCGGCCAGCAAGGCACGGGCCGCAAAGGCATTGATGCCGTTGCCCAGCAGCAGGATGGCGTCTTCCCCGTTGGGAGTAGGCAGGATGGTGCGTGCTTCGTTTTGCAGATCAGAGCCTTCTACTGCGGGCAGGGCGAAGGACTCCGAGCGCTCATACCCTTTGGGGAGTGTGGCGCAACCGTATAATCCGAAATAGATGGCGACTAACTGGAGTAAAATACGCTTCATGAACGGCATCCGGGGTAAAAAGGTGTCATGCTATGTAATATAAGCGCAACAGGGTGTCTTTTGTCCAGTTATGTCTGTCATGAGAGTTTCCGGCACTCTTTACTCCCCGTCAGTTACCTTGGTTGATCGTATCGGTGTGCCGACATCCGGCACCATGGTCGCGGCTGCTTTGAGCAGCGTCTCCTGCATGGCGACCAGTCCGGCTGCGGCTGCGGTGATCCCGGTGTAGGGGGGCATGGAGATGGTCAGGGCGTCTGGCACGGCATCCTTTCCGCTCATGTCGAAAATGACCGGCGTGACATCTGCCGCAAAGCATTCCTCTGCCAATCGACGTACCGACTCACTGTCGTTGTCTGATGGGCATAAGAGAACCACGCCGATTCCTTTGCGAAGCATCTCGAACGGGCCATGACGAAACTGACCTCCCTCCAGAGAAAATGCAGGGATACGAGCCAACTCCATGAAGTAGAGCGATCCGGCGTCGGCCACGCCCTGCAATACTCCACGGCTGGAGAGAATCACGCAGTCACTCTCGGAAAGATGGGAAACAACGGCTGCGTCTTCGTATTTGCTCGGAGCGTTGAGGTATGCCTTCAAATCGTCAAGTGGCTGCCCGAGGCAGGCAAGAACCGCTCCATGCATGGCAAGGGAAAGAAGCAGGCTTCGGGTAGCGGCGAATCCTTTTTCGACTTCTCCTGCCCCGATGAGGCTTGGAACGCGATCGGCCAGAGGACTGAGCGGGTCCAGTGTCAGGCCGAAGATTCCGTCAGTACTTTCGGCAGTATCGAGATAGCGGATGATTTCCCCTGATCCACCGGATTGGGACGTCAGAATGACGGTTTGCTTTCCTGCAATGGGGGCGCGGAGATATTCGGAGAGCGGTTGGGCTGTGGCATCAATGCCAGCGGCGCGGTAGAGCGGTTCGGCAACGCGGTTGATCCAGTGGGATGCACCCATCCCAAGCAAAAGCAGCCGCCCGGTGGTCTTGGCATGTTTGGCGATCTCGCTTGCTCGTTGCTGGTTGGTGTCCAACGAAACCAAGGCGTCACGGTGCTGGCGGGCCATTTCGCTCTGGAGCAGTTCCAGGCCGGTGGGGGTATTTCCAGTGGTCATTGCAGTCATCCTTTTTTGTCGTCGGCTCGGGAACAGTTCACGCCGTGCCGGGATTCACCATGCTTCTATATGCCAAAAGCACGGCGTTGTTTCAACAAATTCGGATGACTATAACTGGTAACGACCGTTCCGGCAAAGGGAGGACGGGGATAGCCCGCGTATGAAAGAGGGGCTTTAAGCCAGATTACTGGGCTATCTCGACGTCAATGACTGTATCAACCAGTGTCTTGGCCTCGACACCGCCGCAGCTCGGTTTGGCTATTTCGTTCAGGATGAGTGCGAATCGGTAACTGCCCGGGGTGTTGAAGGTTATGACCGTGGTCGGGTATCCTGTCTTCACCGTGGGCTTTGGCCCGTTTGGTCGGTTGAGATAGCGGACATTGACCGAAGAGTACGTCCCGGTTGGGAGCGTATATCCCTTGAGGTCAAAGACCAGCGTCACCGGCTGACCGACCGTGGTTTCCCCTTCGATACGGACCTCGGCATCAGTTATGCCGGTGTCACCGGCATCCGCAGGCATCGGCATGGCACAAGCCAGAAACATGATCCCTGCCAGCAGGAGCAGCATGGGAAGACGCGATAATGTTGTGTACATGGTTGCATGATACGTCTTCGTCGGTATATTGCAAGGTATGGGTATGTACTGGGTAGCTGCCTGAAGGAGCGATTATGAAAGACATGAGCGAAGGTCGAAAACACTATCGGGATATCTTGAAAAGCATGCCGAACGAGGAGGAATATTTTCTCGAACGGTGGTCTGTCCGTATGGAACAGGCCGGATATCTTCAACATACCACGGCCAAGCGTGTTGATTGTCTGCAAGCCTTGAATGACTTTTTGAGCCCCATGATCGCGCACTGGGAGATGGGCGGCGCCGAACCGGATTTTCCCTGGCTCATCCGACACGAGAACGAGTGGGGCAAACCGCAGATCGAGTCGGCCCGTCGTCATCGAATGCGCGGCATTACCTCGGACATGTATCTTGGGTGCTTTAAGACATTCATCCATAGCCTCATGGATGTCATCGAGAAGATGGACGCCTCCTATGAGACCAAGGTTCAGGCCCGTCGTCACGCCAAGCTATATGGCGATGCTCTGGAAGTGCTCTTTGTCCGGGACTGGACCAAGACCCTGCCGGACATGGCCACACGCGAACTTGATCATGCCAACCGGCTCCTCACGCTGGAGAAGTGTCGCTTCGAGAACATCCTGAACGCCACCTCAGACCTCATTCTTGTGGTCGATAGTGAGGGGGTCGTGACCAACGTCAATGAAGCGGTCAAGGCCGTGGTGGATGAAAAAAACGTTATGGGTGTTCCCGTCTGGGATGCACTGGTTCTGGAAGGTCAGTCTGTCGAGGACCTGCTCAAATACTATCCCATAGGCATGTCCTGCGAAATGAGCCCCTTTGATGATGACATCATCTATCGGTTACAGATCAATTCCATCGGCAATGTCAGCATGGCCAGCGACGAATATATGATCATGCTGACCAATATCACTGCCCACGCCACCCAGCGCGAAACTCTGGAGCGGGTGGTTTCCGAGCGCACCGAAGCCTTGCGCCAGGAAAAGGAACAACTGGAAGAGATGAACATCACCCTGCGCAACGTGCTGCAGAGCATCGATAAGGAGCGGGAAGACCTCCTCGGTGAAGTGACAGCCAAGGTGAACAACTTCGTGCTCCCTGCCCTGGACCGTATTGAAAATGAAGAGGATGCGGGAATCCGTAAAGGGTACCTGACCGTGGCCAAGGATCAGCTTGCCCGCCTTGCTCCGGGCAGTGCCTCGTCCGAACCGGGCCTGCTCAAGCTGACGCACATGGAAACGCGTGTCTGCCAATTCATTCAGGCCGGGCATTCCTCCAAGGATATTGCCAACAGCCTCAACCTTTCCATTGAAACCGTGCAGACGCACCGCAAGAACATTCGCCGCAAGCTCGGCCTGCATGGCAAAAGCGTGAGTCTGTATGCCCACCTCAAACGGATCGGCCTCTCCAACTGACTGGGTATAATCGACTACCCATTTTATCCCCACTTTCCCGTCTGTCGTCCTTTTAGAATACTATAATACATACTATGTGTAATTCCTGTATTCTCAAGAGTGGAGGACTAGGTGGCAGACAATGAACACATAATGGAAAAAGGAGCCGCACTGCGGGATTTCTTTGCATCCGTGGATGCGAATGATCTGCAGGCGGCCGGACTGGCCCTTGCGCAGCGCTTCAATTTGCCGCTGGACGGGGAGATTGACTGGACCGAAGTGGAGTACGACTTCAATCGGCTCTTTGTCGGTCCAGCGGCAGTGCCGGCCCCGCCGTATGCTTCTGCCTATCAGGTGGAGCCGACGCTGATGGGGAAACCGGCACTTGAAGCGCGCAAGGTGTATCGACGTCTGGGGCTTGCCGTTCCCGATCAGGGACAAACCCCGGATGATCATCTGGCGTTTGAACTGGATGCAGCCATTGCCCTGATTGGGCTGGACGTATCCGGGGATGACGACCTTGCCGGGACTAAGGCGTGGTTCATCGCCGATCACATGGGGAAATGGGTTCCCGATTTTATTGCCGCGATCAAGGCGGAACAGGACGTCACCCCTGCGGTGGCCGTTGCAGCCGATGCCCTGGGGCGCTGGCTGGAAAGCGCCGTGTCGCACGACAGACACTGAAGCGGATGAAAGAGAGGAGTATGAGTATGTCAGAAAAACGAAAAGGCCTCAGCAGACGACGTTTTCTGCAGGGAGTCACTGCAGCCGGTGCGGCAGCCATGTTGCCATGCAGGTTCCTGATCCCTGCCGAGGCGCAGGCGGCCGGATTCAATCCGGACGAGTACAAGGTGTTCCGCAATGCCTGCCCCAGAAACTGTTATGACACCTGTAGTATCAAGACCTACGTCAAGGATGGCGTGGTCGAGTATATTGAAGGTGCCCCGGAATCGACTTTCACGGACGGCGGATTGTGCGTCAAAGGGTACAGCTACACCCGTCGGCCATACAGCCCCAATCGGGTCAAATATCCCATGATTCAGGATGGCCGCCGCTCGGGCAAGTGGCGTCGCATTTCATGGGACGAAGCCATGGACAAGATCGCCAGAAAAATCCTTGAACTCAAGGAGCAGGACGGCAATCTGCTCGGATTGGGCCTGACCAAGTATTCCGGCAACTTCGGCATTACCAACTACGGTGTCGAAGGCATGATGTCCTCCCTCGGGTACACCACCCGTTTTGTCGGCACCCCCTGCTGGCCCGCAGGTATTGACGCCCAGAACTACGACCTGGGTAACATGTGGTGTAACGATCCCGAGGATATGGTCAAATCCAAATACATCATCATCTGGGGCGCCAACCCCGCATGGTGTTCCGTTCACACCATGAAATACATCCTCGAAGCCAAACGCCGTGGCGCCAAGGTCGTGGTCATTGACCCGCTCTTCACCCAGACAGCGGCAAAGGGCGATGTCTTCTGGCAGCCCAAGACCTCCAGCGATGGCGCGCTGGCCCTTGGCATGGCCAAGCACATTCTGGATCAGGGGCTGGTGGATACTAATTTCGTCAATCAGCACAGCCTCGGTTTTGATCAGTTTGTCGACTACCTCAACGCCAATGTGACCGTTGAGTGGGCGGCAGAGCAGAGCGGCATCCCGGCGCAGGATATCCGTGAAGTGGCCGAAGAGTTTGCCACAGCCGATCCGGCCACCATCTGGATCGGATACGGCATGCAGCGCCACGTCAACGGTGGCGCCTCGGTTCGTTCGATCGACGCGCTGGTCGCCATGACCGGCAATGTCGGCAAGGAAGGGGGCGGCGCACGTTACGGCCACCTCCAGACTTGGGGATTCAACTACAACGCCTTTGTTCAGAAGCAGCCGGAAGGGTCCAAGGGATTCGTCGGCGGTGCTGCCAAGGGTGAATTCGATTTCTCGGGCGATTCCGAGCAGAGCTACTCTGACCGTAGCGTCAATATCAACAAGACGGCACAGGAAATCCTCGACACCAAAGACCCGGCCATCAAGATGCTGTGGGTCTCCTGCAAGAACCCGTTCGGGCAGGACTTTGATCGTCCGAAGCTGGAAAAGGCGTTCGACACGCTGGATATGGTCGTTTCCGTGGAGCAGTTCTTCACCGAAACCGTGGCCAACTCCGATATCGTGCTGCCCGTCACCACGCTCTTCGAGGAATGGACCGTCAATGTCTCCTACTGGCACTACTGGCTCGGCATCAACGAGCAGGCCATCAAGCCCATGTACGAGACCAAGTCCAACATCGAAATCGCGGCTGCCCTGTCTACGAAGATGAATGAACTCTCCCCCGGTTCCTGCACCTTCCCGCAGGAAATCGACACAAAGGAATGGATGGAGAAGGAGTTCAACCAGGGTATCTACGATTACTTCGGTATCGAGGACTGGAAAGACCTTCTGAACGGACCGGTCAAGGCCAAGTACGCTTCATCGGCATCCTGGCATGACATGAAATTCGGAACGCCGTCCGGCAAGTACGAGTTCTTTTCGCAGCAGTGCGAGGATAACGGCCACAAGGCATTGCCCGAATTCAAGGCAGGGCGCGACAGCTACGACAAGTTCCGTCTGCTCACTCCCCACACCAAGTTTGGTATCCACTCCCAGTTCGTCAATCTGGACTGGATGCAGGAATACTACAAGGAGCCGTTCGTCTACATGCACCCCGGTGCAGCGGCCGAAAAGGGCATCGAGGATCTGGACATGGTCCGTGTCTTCAACAAGGTGGGCGAGCAGCGGGTACGCGTCAAGCTGACGGACAACGTCGCTCAGGACTGTCTCCTGATGTACACGGCGTGGTTCGGCAAGGATTCGAGCTTCAACGTACAGAACCTTGTGGACGATGAATCCGCCGATATGGGCGCATTCAAGGCGGGCGCTCCCGGCGTCGCCATTCATGACCAGTTTGCCGACATAGAACGGGTCTAAGGAGTAGTGACGATGAAAAAACAATACGCGTTTCTGGTTGATGCCGAAAAGTGCATCGGGTGTTTCACCTGTGCCATGGCCTGCCGGAACTTCTATCATCAGGAAGAAGGTGTCGTCTGGCGTCAGGTTTATCCGCTGGACGAGGAAATATACCCTCATCGGGAACGGGCGTTCTTCTCGCTGTCCTGCAACCATTGCGAGGACCCGGCGTGCCTGAATGTCTGTCCGGTGAAGGCGTACACCAAACGGGAAGAGGACGGCGTGGTCGTGCACCATCAGGAAAAGTGCATCGGCTGCGGTAACTGTATCCGCTCCTGCCCCTACGGTGCCCCGAAATACAACCCGGTCGAGAAGCGGGCCGAAAAATGCAGCCTGTGTCACGAGCGACTGGATGCCGGTCTGCAACCCGCATGCACGCAATCCTGTCCCACGGATGCACTCCAACTGATTGATCTGGCAACCCATCGCCAGACCAGCGAAGTACAGTATCCGGCAGGGTATCCGAAAATGAAGGACCTGAATCCGTCCACGCGGTTCATCCTTCCCAAATTGCCGAAGATGGTGAGGAGGTAGATATGCAGTCCATGGAACTCTCACTTGTCATCTTTACGGTGTTGTCTCAGGTGGCAATCGGCATGACCTTCATGCGCGCTCTCGGTACGGTCTCCGGTCCTGACGAGGGTGATGCGAAGAAGGAATGGCAGATGGTTGCCGGGCTGATGGTGGTCGGAATGATCGCCTCGCTCTTTCACCTTGGCCATCCCGAAGGTGCGATCAATGCCATCGCCCACTTGAACAAGGCGTGGTTGAGCCGCGAAGTGATGTTCGCCGGTGCATTTGCCGGTCTGGCCGTGCTGGCTGCGGTCCTCAGCGGCAGTGAAGGCAAGCCTGTATTCGCGTGGGGTGGCGTGGTGCTCGGGCTTGGTCTGATTCTGTCCGCGGGTATGACCTACGCACCTCCGGCACTGCCTGCTGTGAACAACGCACTGCCCGCGCTGTTCTTCCTGATCTCCGCGGTCATGCTCGGCGCTGGATTCGCAAGCTGGTTCGCCGGTGAAGCTCGACAGCCGATGCTGGCTCGCGTGTTCACTTCCGCAGCTGTGGTCGGGCTGGTGCTCTATCTGGCTGCCCCGTGCATCTGGCTTTCCGGCAGCACGGTGATGCGCATGACCGCCGAGGCCTGGCTTGGCTCCGGCTTCTACTGGGCGCATATCGGCGTGTTGATTGTTTCGCTTGGCGTGATCTGGAAGACACGGACCATCCCGGTCTGGCTGCCCGTGCTCGCCTTGGCAGGCGAACTGCTGGGACGCGCCGGATTCTTTGCGGATACGATTCATACTGCTGCCAACATGGGCGGTTTGTACTAATTGACCCTCAAAGGGGCGACCTGCTTGCCGAATCAAAAGGCAATGATCTCATGATACTACACATCAAAGGCTTCCTGCTGATGCGGGGAGCCTTTGATTCTTTCTGATGTATCCCAGCCGATACGCCCCTTGAGATATTTCCTTGTGCCGAAGAGGGTACATTAGGTCCCGTTCGGGAACATTTGCATTGGACTTGTTCCCGAGCGGGAACGTTTATTCGGTGTCTGGAAATGGTGTCGGTATATTAATGTCTTTTGTTTCAGGTGCATATGGATAAAAAAGCCGATGGCACGCTAGTTGCCTATATGAGGTCATCACAAATTGGAGGATCTCATGACGAACAATTCATCGGCTATAAACGGTGCAGATTTGCAAAAGAGCTTCGCGCAGGAAGTTCTGGACAGCCTGCCCGGTCTTCTTCTCATCACATCTGTTGCAGTTTTCGCGCACTACACTGCGCCTTTGTTGCAGCAGTATGATTTCTTCAAAACCTATTTGACGATCAAGGACTTCATTCTTGCCATCCTCGTGGGTATCGCCATCCGCAATACCGTGGGTGTGCCGAATTTCCTGCAGCCAGGCCTGCGCTTCTCAACCATCCTGACCAAGACGGGTATCGTCATCATGGGGGCTAAATACTCGCTCATCGGTCTGGTGACGGTTGGTGGACAGGCACTCGGCATGATCTTCTTTTTCCTGTTCATGTCTGCTGTCGTACTCATGTGGGTGGGTAAAAAGATCAATATGTCGCCTTCTCTGAGCGCATGTCTGGCTGCCGGTCTTTCCGTGTGTGGTGTTTCCGCAACCATCGCTGTTGCACCCGCCGTTAATGCCAAAAAAGAAGAGATGGCTTACTCCATCGCCGTTGTACTGATGTTCGGCCTGCTGGCGCTGGTTATCTTTCCGCCTCTCGGTCAGTGGCTCAACCTGAGCGACGCCCAGTACGGTGCGTTTGCCGGAGTCGGTATCATCAACTCCGCCCAGGTGCTGGCTGCCGGTTTCGGCTTCAGTGATGAAGCAGGCATCATTGCCGGTGTCTACAACATCGGTCGAGTGATCTTCCTTCCCTTCATCGTTCTCATGCTGACCATCATGGCTTGCCAGCGGGAAACCTCCCTGTCCTGTGAGCCGGTCAACAAGTGGCAGATCATTGTCTCTAAATTCCCGGTCTTCGTACTCGGCTTCCTGACAGTGGTCCTGCTGAATACCATGGGCATGATCAGTGAACCCGCCGTTAAGACTGCCAAGACCTTCATGGAATGGGCATTCCTTCTCGGCTTTGCGAGCATCGGTCTGACCACGCGTCTGTCCGACCTGAAGGCTGCTGGCGTATCCGGCGTTGTTGTCGGCTTTACCATCGCATCCCTCAAGGCAGGACTCGCACTGCTCGCCGTATTGTACTTCATCCAATAACCAGAAAAGGAGTTACATCATGATCAGTTTCATCAAACGCCTCTCCTCCAGCCGTAAGCAAGACCTGATGGTCTGCCTTCTCGGTATAGGGTTGGTCTTCGTTGCCATTGCCATCAATGGCTAACGAGACTGTATAAAACCGGGGCCGTAACCGACGACGCGGCCCCGGTAAACTTTTTTCAGGAGGTCATTATGCGTCACGTACTTCTTGCAACCACCGGCAGCGATGACTGCCGAAGGGCCGAAGAGTTCGCCGTGTCGTATTGTGCCCGAGAGGCCATGCCTCTTCGTATCATTCACGCTGTGGACTCCAGCCTGGAGCACTACGGTCAGGTCGATACCCTCGCCACCGAAGGCGATCGACACAGCTTCATCGGTCATGCCCGCCATCAGGAATCCTTTGATGCCACAGAGCGCCTGCAACGGGTGATGGCCCATGCCCGCGCCTTGAATGTTGACTATGAACTGTACATCGAATGGGATGCTCCCTTATATTGTATCGTGAAACAGGCCCGACGGGATGGCTCCGAGCTGCTCGTCATCGGCGGGAAGAGGAAGCGGTTCAACCCCTTCAGCCTGTCCTGCAGCCTGATGCGAAAGGCACCGTGCGCAGTAAAGCAGATACATGAATAACCAAAGGAGCGATGAGCGTGATGAAACAATTGATGCGGACACTGGTCCTTTTGTCATTGTTTATCTGCACCCTCGCTACGCCGGGGAGGGCGGAAACGCCGCTTAAGCTTGGCGTCATCTCGCTCAACCATCCTTTGATGATGTATCGGCAGTACCTTCCCTTTACCGATTACATCTCCCAGGAGAGCGGTATCGGTGTGGAGCTGATCCTTGCCAAGGATTACGAAACCATCATCGACGATCTGCTCACCGGCGAGATAGACCTCGCACTGCTGGGCGGCCTGTCCTACATCGAAGCACGGGCGGCCTCGGAATCCATCACGCCGCTGTGTGCCATTCTCTCCGAAGACGGGACGCCCACCAACAGAACCGTTATCTTCACCTACAAGGGAAGTGGAGTGAAAAGTTTGGCGGATCTGGTCGGTAAGCGGTTTGCCTTTGCTTCCATCCATTCCACGTCCGGGTATCTGCATCCGCTTTGCTACATGGGGAACAACGGTGTTTCTTCTGTCTCGTTTGGCAAGAAAGACAATCTGCGAACCCATGAGTCCGTTGTCCGTTCCGTACTTCGCGGAAGTCACGACGCGGGTGCTGTTTCGGTTTCCACCTACCATCGTTTCGCTGCAGAAGGGTTGACCGTGCTGGCGGAAACGCCACCGCATCCCGGGTTTGTCATTGTGGCAAGGAAAACGGACCTTCCAGCCATCCAAAACCTCAAACATTTTCTTTTGAGTCTGGATTTTTCTTCCCCTGATCTGCAGGAACGTTCGGCTAAGTGGAGTTCTCTGCTGCGTAACGGGTTCACCTCGGTCGCCGATCAGGATTATGCCCGCGTCAGGGAGCTGCTGACCTGTGCCCAGCAATACGGATACGGGGGATAGACGGATGTTTTTCCCCCAGGGTTTGCGATTCAAGTTCATCGGTATCGTTCTGCTGTGTATCTCGGGAACGATCTTTTCCACCGCCTACTACATGCTCGACAAAGAGCGAGAACTGCTCATGGACACCGCCCGGCAACAGGCGCTTTCCCTGACCAAGGCGTCTGCCATCGTCTTTACCAACACCCTCATCTATGAAGAGCTGGACATGATCGACGAGTCCGACATGGTGGATTACCTGTCCTACTATGTGGCGGATGTCATGCGCACGGACCCGAGGATCGAGGCGTTCACGGTGGTGGATAAACATGGCCGTATCGTGGTCGAGAATACCGTCCGCAACGACGGGCGGGAGTCCGCTGTTCCCGAGGCCGTTAATGACACGGAAATTGAGCTGATCGGGCAGGGCGTTGACGCCATGTTCGTTATCACCAAGCCGCTTGCCATTGAATCGAAGCAGTGGGGCTATTGCCGACTGCAATTCTCCCTTGAGGACATCGAAAAAGCCAGAATCGCAGCCCGCAATGAAGTCTTCGCCATTTCAGGGGCATGCCTTCTTTTTTCTCTCATGGTCATCGGATTCAGCGTGGATTACCTCGTTAAGTCGTTGCAGCGGCTTTCCGATGCCATGGAGCGGTTCACGGTCAACGGCGACTTCTCCAAACCCTTCCCGGACCTTCCCGAACGAAAAGACGAAATCGGGCAGTTGCAGCAAAGCTTCAAATGGATGGTCAAGCGGCTGCACCGGGAGGAGCAGGAGCGCAACCGGACCAAGGAGCAGATGTTCCACACCGAGAAGATGGCAACTATCGGTCAGCTCACCGCAAGCATTGCCCACGAGGTGAACAATCCGTTGGGCGGGGTTCTTCTGTGCTTCAATAATCTCATGAAGGGAAGGCTGGATGAGGACGCCCATCGACAGCATGTGGAGGTGATCAATTCCGGTCTGGAACGAATCCGTACCATCATGCGTGACCTGCTGGATTACTCGCGTCAATCCTCGCTGAATATTCAGCAGACCGATGTCAGCGACGTGGTTCACAAGAGCCTCTCCCTGCTCGAACTGTTCAGCAAGAAACGGGATGTGGATATACAGGTTGACCTGCCGGAGCCGCTCCCATTGATCCAGATGGACGGTGCCAAAATTCAACAGGTCTTTGTCAACTTGCTGGTCAACGCGATTCACGCTACGCCTGATGGAGGAACCATCACGATCAGTGGGCAGGCGGTTGAAGACAGCTTCACTTTCCTTATTTCAGACACGGGCACGGGGATAGCGCCCGAGATTCAGGACAGGATTTTCGATCCCTTTTACACGACCAAGGATGTCGGGCAGGGGACCGGCCTGGGGTTGGCTATTGCCAAATCGCTCATCGAACGTCATGGGGGCAAACTGGAATTGCGCAGTTCCGATTCGTCGGGCAGCGTCTTTGCCATTAGTTTTCCATATTCGGAAGAAGGGGATTCAGCATGAGTAAGAGCATCATTGTCGTAGAAGACGAACTATCCATACGCATAGGCATTCAGCACACGCTGACTGCCGAAGGGTATACTGTTGAGGCATTCGAAGATGCGGATAGTGCGTTGCGATTCATGCAGCCCGGCGGGTTCGACCTGCTCATCACCGACATGCGTCTTCCCGGTATGTCCGGGCTGGAACTACTGAGCAAGGTCGAAGAGCTGCATCCCGAAACCGGAACCATGCTCATTACGGCATTTCCTGAAATTGATCTGGCCGTGAAAGCCATGCGCCATGGTGCATTCGATTTTTTGTGCAAGCCGTTTTCCAATGAAGGCTTGCTCATCGCTGTGGAGCGATACTTCAACTACCGTGACCTGAAGCAGGAAAATGCGCGGCTCAAGAGCGGTGAGGACCTGGAAGGCATGATCGGCGGACAGGCCATGCAGCCCGCCTTTGATCGCATCCGCGCCGTGGCCGATGCCTGTACGCCCGTCCTGATCCTCGGCCCAAGCGGTACGGGTAAGGAGCTCGTAGCCAGCGCCCTGCACAACCTGAGTCACCGCGCAGACAAGCCTTTCATCAAAATCAACTGCTCCGCGCTCCCGGAACACCTGCTGGAGTCCGAGCTGTTCGGGCATGAAAAAGGGGCGTTCACCGGTGCTCACAGGCGGCGCATCGGTAAGTTCGAGGTGGCTAACGGTGGAACATTCTTCTTTGATGAAATAGGGGATATGCCCCTTTCATTGCAGGCAAAATTGTTGCGTGTTCTGGAGGATGGCGAAATCACCCGTGTGGGGGAAAACAAGCCGATCAAAGTGGCCGTGCGCACCATCTTCGCCACAGCCAAAGACTTGGATGCAGCCCTTGAGGAAGGCACGTTTCGGGAGGACTTGTACTACCGAATCAACGTGGTCCCCATCAATCTGCCGCCGTTGAAGGAGCGTGGCGACGATATCGTCAAACTCATGCAGCACTTTCTCCATCTCTATGCCGGACGCCATAACAAGCAGGAAGTTTCCATTTCGTCAGACGCACAAAAGGCACTGCTGGCGTATGACTATCCCGGCAATATCCGCGAGCTGCGGAACATAATTGAACGTTCGGTGTTGTTGGCTCAAGACGGCGTGGTTCGCGTGGGGCATCTGCCACAGAGGGTGCGCGGAGAAGAACAGCCTGTCTCGGTCTGCAAGGACAAGGACAACTTCACCCTTGAGGAAGGGGTGCAGCAGTATGAGCGGGAGCGGATCGTGGGCGCTCTGGAGAAGACGGGAAACAGGAAACAATTGGCAGCCGATATGTTGGGCATCAGCAGAAAGGTGCTCTGGAAGAAAATGAAGGACTTAGGCATATCGGGCTGACGATTAAGGCAGCTATCACTTGAGAATATCTATTCTTATTATCTATCCATATTTTGTAAACCATCGTTGGCAGCAATGGCAACCACAGTTGGCGATGTTTTAAAAAAGTAAAATAATAAATCACATAATTGTAGGCGATTGCATTATTTGTAATGTGGTACGCTTCTTGATTTGTCACTTGAGCGATTCAAGTGACTATGGGCGACTCATGCCCATTGGATATAATCTTTAACGAGTGAAATAATGATGAAAAACAAGATAGGCCTTTTTGACAAGGCCAATTCCTTTCGACTGAAGATCGCGATGACGATTCTTCTGGGGCTTCTGGCCACGGCGGGCTGTATCGCTGCCGGTTACTGGTCTATTACCACGTTGGATGCGTCGTTTACCAGTGCCTGGAATCGGGAGATGATGGCCAAGGTCTCGACCCTGGAAATCAACCGGGACCTGAACTATATCAGTCGCCTGACCAGAAACATCATGCTGGGAAGCAACTATGACAAGGATCTCAAGAAGCTCCATGCTCGAATTGACTCCATCAAGGCATCATTCGACCAGTTGGAAACAGCCCTTGGTAATGCACCGGGCTATGATGTTGCCAAGGCACGCACCGCAGCACTGGCTTTCGCCAATGACGGACTTACATTTGTCGAGCGCATGAAAGATCTGCCCAAGGAAGAGCGGCATACACTGTATGGAGAGTACGGCAAGAGCGCCACTCCCGTAGCGAACCAGTCTCGTAAATACTTCGGTGGATTGGTCAAAAAACTCGATAGCGATTTTGCCCTGGCAACCCAGGCTATCAAGGATAGTACCACCAAAAGTAAGATGAAGATTCTCATCGGTGGTGCCATTGGTGTGCTCTTTGTTCTGGTCACCGGATTCCTGCTGACCCGTAAGGATTTTGCGGCGCTTGATACCTGTACCAACGGCGCGCATGCACTGGGACAGGGGGATACCACCCAGCGTATTGATCCTGCCGATGCCGGATCATTCCAGATACTGGCAACCGCATTGAACTCCACTTCGGATTCCATCTCCTCGGTGGTTTCCGATACCAACGAAGCGGTCGCGCATCTGGTGCAGATGAGCGCGGAAGTCGCCAGTTCCTCCGAGACATTGGCTGGCGGTGCCAGTGAACAGTCGGCCACGATCGGTGGTATCGTTACCAACATCGAACAGGTCGATTCGAGTGTGAGTCGAAACGTGGAGATTGTGAACGATACGGAGCAGAATGCAACGCAGGCCACCGAGGATGCCAAGCGCACCGGTGAGGCTGTGGAGCAGACTGTCAGCGCCATGAAGAGCATTGCCGAAAAGATTCTCATCATTGAAGACATCGCACGGCAGACCAACCTGCTGGCACTCAACGCGGCCATTGAGGCTGCCCGTGCCGGTGAGCATGGTAAAGGATTCGCCGTGGTTGCCGCTGAGGTTCGCAAGCTGGCAGAACGAAGCGGTGAGGCTGCTGGCGAGATCAGCGAGCTGTCATCAAGCACCATGCTTTTGGCCGAGAATGCCGGGAGCCTGATTCAGAATCTCCTGCCGCGCATCAGCGCAAC
>MDTD01037124.1_pt1 | contig 34316 bp, 32 predicted proteins | sample 811221 | NCBI WGS metagenome assembly MDTD01 (sample SAMN05326646, study PRJNA326480) | marine metagenome | isolation source: seawater | place: Pacific Ocean: South West | collected 2011
TCAGCAGCTTTTTGCTCTGCTTTTGCTTGATCTTCAGCAGCTTTTTGCTCTGCTTTTGCTTGATCTTCAGCAGCTTTTTGCTGTTCTTTTTCTCTTTCTTGTACTGTATTTTTCATTTCTGTTATTTTTTGAAGTTTCTCTTCATTTGTAGAAGACCCTTTAAGGAATGCTGTAAAGTCATCCCCAATAGGCTTGCCAAGTAATTCATTTATTTTCCCTGTTAATTCAATAATATCAGGTTTGATTGAAAAATCTTCAGAAGGTGTAGCTACTGGTGTAGCTACTGGTTCAACTGGCGTTTGTCCTTGTGACATTTTATTCGCTTGATTTTCATCGAAACTCTGTTTAAATTCTTTTTTAAAACCCTGTACTTTCGTTTTTGCAGTTTCTATTTTTTTCTTCGCAGTTTCAACTTTTTTCTTCGCATCTTCTTTCATAGAGGTTACCTTATTTGAAAGATTTTGTTTTTTTTTCTTAAGGGATCCAGATAAAGATCCCATTTTCTTACCTAATTTTGAACCAAATTTCTTACCACCTCGATGAGTATATTTTCTCCTTTTCCTTTTATTAACCTTACTCTTTGTTCTTATCTTTGCCCTTGTCCGTGTCCTTGCCTTTGTCCTACCTTTATTTTGCTTTCTTCTTTTTGTACGTATTTTTTTAGGCATACTATAATATATTAATTATTTAAATTTAGTACGCAAATGATTCTAATGATTGTGTGTATGGGTTATTCTTAAAAGGATTTAACAATCCAGGATCAATCCTTACAGCTATCTTTTCATCATCTAAACGGTCTTTCATAGATGTTAAATCTCCATTATTTTCTTCGGGTATATTCTGATATACCTTTTCAACAGAATTTAAACGATGATTCTTATAATCATGATCCATTTTCTTAATTTCCATATTGACTTGATCCATACCATTTGCAAGTTTAACATTATTAAGAGTTGGTTCTCTACCCTGTGAAATAATTTCTTTCGTCGGATTCGTTTCAGCATTCTGATAACTGACTTTGTCCATATCACCCTTATAGAATCCAGCAGCACCACCTGTATAATCAAACATTGTTGTATCTTTAGTTGTTGTTTCGGGTGCTTCGTATCCCGAAGTACTCTTTTCAAATCCACCCGTAATATAACCATTGTTCTTAGAATCAATCGTTGTTTGTTTCTTTGTTTTCTTAATATCATCTTGAATACCCATCATTGTATTCAATACAACATTGTCTAAATTACCATTATTCTTAGGTATTAAAGTCGTTTGTTTAACTGTCTTTTTAAGAGTATCTTGTAATCCCATTGTTTGAGCATCATAATCAGAACGTAAATTACTTTGATGATTTCTTAAATGTGTAACATCTCTTTCATTAGGTAATGCACGGTATCCTTGCTTATGCATTTCTGATCCAGCCATAGGTACATCTGATCCAGCATTACGTATTGTATCAGTACCAAGTTGATTTTTCATAGGTTTTCGTACTCCTGCACGTTTTTCAGAACCTTCATGTAATACAGGTGCAGCGGAACCAACAGGTTGATGATTAATTACAGAACGATTCGTTTCGGGCATAACATGTAATGGTCTCTGGGATTTTTCAATTACAGCTCCGGTTGTAACTAACCACTTATCCGAAGAATTTTCATAACTAGTATCAATTTGATTCTTAGAGACATGACTTTGCATTCCTCGAGACTCATTCATATTCTTTCCACTTAAGATTTTTCCTTTGAATGTTAATTTAGGATTACTATCGGCTCTAAGTTTGTCAACACTTGTACTATTTGCTATTAATTGATCAATACTACGATTTAATGGATCTTTAACATCGATGTGGGCAACTCTTTCTTGGGTAAATGGTAATTCATTCTGTTTCAAAATTCCAGTATCATATCTTGCAGGATCTCCCATACCTTCACCAAATGTATTACCAAATACTTGTTGTTTTTCTAAAGGAAAAAAATTAGTTGTTTCCCTCTTTGATTGATGGAATTCTGCATCATTCCCCCCTTGGTGCATATTTAATGTTCGGGCATTTTCTAAACCTTCATTTGTTGGAGCACTCCCTTTAAAATAAGGTGCTAATCCAATTCCTTGATCGTTTTTCATAAAATTTTCATTCGATATATATGATCCACTTGCATTACTAAATACATGATTTTCAAAATTCTCTTTTAATTCTTCCAATTCATTATCATTATCATTATCAGATATTGGTGGATTATATAAATCAGAACCAATTCTATCCTGTTTTTGATTGTTAATAATCTTCGGATTAGGTTGTTGAGATTCCTCAAAATTATCCTTAGCCATTTGTCTTATTGCTTCATCGACTTTATTATAATGTTCTGAATTATAGATATTATCACCATTTGGTACAGATGCCATATTTTCAATTGTTGTATTTACCGGATTATTATTCTCATTTTTTTCGTTAAATAAATATCCTAAACCAACGAGACCACCTAAAATTGCAACCTCCATTTAATACTTATATATATATAATATTATTTATTATTTATCGTAAATAATTAATTAATTTTAAAATTTCAATTGGCATCACTTTATGATTAAATAATGTTATCATTTCTCCATTTTGAAAATTACCAATTAATTTAAAATGATATGCATCCTCATACAATAAAATTATTGTATTCATTTGATTATCATATTCATATAATAAAGGGTAATGATAATATTCTCCTGTTAATTCATTACTATTCAATATGATAATATTGATTTTTAAATATTCTTTAATTAGACTTAATGTTAAAAAATCTCCCCAAAAATCATTACCACCTTCAATTAAAATTTTTTTAAATGTTTCCATTGTCATTTTTTGAGGATCCCAGTCTTCTTCAAATTCATTTGCATCGTTAATAATACGATATACTTCAATTAATTCTTCATATCTTTCTTCCGTTAATGAATTTGATATCTTTTCCCTTAGAATCTTAGAATCGTATTCTTCAGAAAGATTCATATTTAATGCGTAACTTATACAATGAAATAAACAATCTCCTTCACCACCACAATCTAAACATCCATACAATGAATTTTTAGGTGTTTTTTCAAGATAAGAATTTAATTTTTTAATCCATTGTTTATGTAATTTTTCCCATCCATATTCCTTTAATATATGGTGCCAATTATAATTTTTAACGTCTTTTATTTTATTATTTTCTTCGTAATATAATTTATTTTGAACTAAAAAAATTTTATCTGTTAGATAATTACGTTCCATATTATTAGTATCCATATTTAATTTATCTTTAATAGTTTAATAATAAATACACGATTTTTGTACTCGTTTAACAACCCTTTGAATTTTTTCCCAATCTTCTTCCTGCTTTTTATCTTTCTCAATATAAATACGATTATTTTGAGAACTACTAAAATTCCATATTAATTTCTTCAAGTATTCTTTATCATAATTAGGGAAGTAATTATTTATCTGTTGAATTATTGAACGATTACAATGAAAATCGTTTGCTTGATAAATCCAATCTTTTTTTAACAAAGGTTCCATTGTAATCTTTACAAGTGGAATTTTTTCTTCTCCTAATTTTATTTTATCATAATATACTAATTGTGTATAATATTCTATCATATTCATATCACCTTTCATACCACCGTAAGCTTTTCGAAATCTTAAAGAATTGAGTATTCGATTATTTGTATTTATTTCTATTTCATTAATTTCTTTATTTTCATAATATGTTTTATCTTTACATGTTGATAAATGATAAACAACACCCAATAACCATTTTAATATTTCATGTTTCATTGAAAATCCTTTTGAATATGCAATCATTAACCATATGATAACTGGAAAACAGGTATGGATTGTCACATCTTCTAACATAATTATAGGGAGCCTTCTTAGAAAAGAAGTACAATCTAAATCAACAAGGTGTTTTGCAGTTTGAACACTCTTTACATCATCCATTCGACGGATACATTTTTGTAAATGAGATAGTAAATACTGATTTTTCTTATATATAATCTTAACTGGTGGATAATAATTCATAAACTTTGAATTTATATTTCCACAAATGATATACTCTTGTTTCTTGATCTTAAAACTATTTTCAAAATTAATATTTTCAGGTCTTTCTTTGAGTAGTTCAACATAACTTGGTCTTTTATCTGTCCATTCCAAATAAAAGTACATTTTTAAAAAGATATCAATAAAAAAGAAATCAAATTTTTAATTATTTCCACATTCTTCATCATTATCAACTAAAGATAAATATGTATTTTCCCCTAATCGATTAAATGGTTCAAGAATATTTTCTTGAGGATTTTTAAATACGCTTTCCCAACGATTTTTAGTTTGACCTCTTAAAAGATGAGGTGGATTATTTAATAAAGTACTTTCTTGATGAAAGAATCCATCTTCTAAATTAATGTATTTAATAATCTTATTTTCATCAGGTTTATAATGCGTATTTGGATCTTTTGAATTTTTACGGTTTAATCCCATTAATTCTGAATCAACATCAACAATATCAGTATCCGCTAATAAAGAACCACCGATTTTTTGAATACGGGTTGTTGGAGCCCATGGAAATACCGGTTCCCCTTCTGTTTTAACAGTATTACGGAAATAATAACCTGGTCCTAAAGATTGCACCGTTGTTTCTTCTTCTAATTTTTTATTTAATTCTGCAAAATCTGTCATTTATATACTATATTTTATATTTTATTTTTTTTCTTGAACTCTTCGCATATAATCAAGATTACGCACAATTTGACGAGTTGGTAATCCTCCGCGGACCCATACATCCATTGAATCTTCAGGAATAATATTTTTAGTATCTTGAACTTCTTCTTCTAATTTAGCAATCATCGGTGTTATCGAATAAGGTAATGTTGTAGATCCAGATAAAGGATTACATGGTCTTTGTTCAGTTGTCATATCAGCATCTCTTAACATTGATTCATTATCAACGTCATAATTTCCTTTTCCAAAAAATCCTTGATTTAATAAATTAGGATATTGATGAATATATCTTTTATTTGTTAATTTTTCACTACCATCTTCACCAATTCTTAATTTAGAATCTCCATCAATCAAACAACCGTTTTCACCCATCCACCCTTGCCCACCATTTAAATTAACATTTGGTTGTCTTAATTGAACTTCTCTCGCTTTTTCCAATCCACAATCACAACCATACATATTATCTAAATGATAATTTCCAGGACCAAATGCCTGTTGAATTTCAAGGTTTACAACTGCTGGATCGGATTTTAAAGATCCTTTCTGTTCCAATGAAAAAACTAAATCATTATTACTTTCAGAACATTTTTGCAATTGTGTGTCTGGTATATTTGATTCAAAACCTCCATGGTAACCATTTGAATTAACTATTTCTGCCATTTATATAATGATAATATATTTTTATTTTTAAAAAATAAAATCAAAAACTTATTTATTAAAAAAGTATTTTAGTCTCCCATTGGTCCTTTATTTACACCATACATATTTGCAGCACACTGTAATCCATTACCTTCTTTACATGTTTTAGGAGTTGCGTATAACCATTTTGCAAATGTATCTTGATCGTTAGGAATAGAATTTCCAGGTACAGTATAAAATTGTCTTTGTGAATTATTCTTTCCGAATAAATCATTTACATCTCTGAATAACGTTTCATTGAATATTTTTTCTGAATAATTTTGTAATCCTTTATTATTGTATGAAGTACATGCTGGTTCTGACATATTTGTAGTATTGTAATCATATATTTCAGGATTCATAAAGGGGTTATTTTCTGTTGGAGTTTTACACGAACCATCTAAACTTTGTATTAAGTCATCTCCCGTTTGTAAATCATTCATTAACTGAACATTTGCTACATTTAAAAATGTTTCTCTATATTTTCGACTTAATATATATGTAATAATTGCCACAACAAATGGAATGTAAAACATATTTGATTTTTTATTATCAGTTAAATAGACCAATGTTGAATAATAAATTGATAACCTCAATAAACTATTTAATTTACGATTAAAATCAAAGTTTTTATTTGGTATTATTTCAAAAATATATTTTTTTTCGTATAAGATTGATAATTTTTCAGTCCATAAAGGTGTCATATATTATACTATTATATTATTATATTAATTTTTTAATCTAACTTTTTTTTTCAACAACTGTTTTCTGTTTTTCTTTTAATTTTTTTTGTAGTCTAGCTTTAGTCTTATTTGGATCATGGGATTTATCTGATAAGTTTATATTACGTACTTGTTCAGGATTTAATTGTGAAGGCATAGAGGGTTGATCACTATTTCCACCACCCATCATACTTTCCATAACGCCACCTTGCATACCCAATAAAGAAGAAAATAAAGGATTTCCTTGCATTGAACTACAAATATTTGTTGCTTCTTTCATTAAATTATCAGTATCCATTTCTCCTTTTTTATCTGCCATTTTCGTACTTATTGTTTGCATAATATTTGCCATATTTCCTCCACTAAATAAATCTTGAATCCCTCCACCATTATTCACAATATTTTCAATATCTAAATCTTCTGTTATTTCTTTTGCAATTTTACCAATACTTGTATTTTCAAACATTTTATCCATTTCATTCATACCTTGATCAACTGTATCAGGATTTTCCTCAATCACTTTTTCTATTTCTTGAATATCAAATTGTTCATTTAATTTTTGTAATTTTTTCATATTTTTTAATGTTTCTTTGTCTTTAACTTTTTCGTTTGATTCAATACTTTTAAGAACATCCTTAATTTTCCCTTCTTCAGATTCACTTTGAATATTAATTACACAAAAAGTTTGTAAGTACTTCCAGATACTATTCTTTGTTTGATCTGATATTCCCTCAGAATTCCATAATAATTTAAATGAAACATTTTGTAGAATAACAGGATCATCTTCAAAAACAGTTATATCTTTATTAACTATTTTTTCACTTATTTCATCGATATTATCTAAAAATTCCTTTAATTTAGGATCTTCATTATCATCATTGTCAAATGTACTTTGGTAATATTTCATTAACCTTTTTTTATATTCGGGAAATACTTCACAAATATCATCAATAAATGATTTGAATAATTTATTACTATTTTCTGACATTTATTATTTAATACATTTTATTTCTCTATATATTTTACGCATATCTACATTCCTCCTCCTAATCTCATACCACCTTGCCCTACTTCCCCTCTTTCAGCCATCATTCTTTCATAATCACTATCAAATTGTTCTGTTTTCTTATTTTTTTGAACATATCCATCGTTTTGAACATCAACTGGATTATCTGTAGAATCTATATTTGCAAAATAACCATTATCTACATTTGTAGGTGTATCATCAATTGATGCAAAACCGAGAGAACCACCACCTAATCCTCCACCACTAAAATAACCATCTAACATTTCATCTGCGTTATTTGATTGTTGTTGGGGTTGTTGGGGTTGTTGATGTTGTTGGGGTTGTTGATGTTGTTGGGGTTGTTGATGTTGTTGGGGTTGTTGATGTTGTTGATGTTGTTGATGTTGTTGGGGTTGTTGTGAAGAATTATTTGGTCTTCCTTCTAAGGCAGCAAATAATTCATCTGCTGTCCATAATTCTCCGTTTGAAATCATTGAAGGAACACTCTTGATAATTTTTGGATAAGGTTCATCATCAATTGATGTTATTTGTATTGACCCTTTTAGTTCAGGTTTATTTTGTAAAAGCAATAGTAATTTACGACAATAAGGACATCTTTTGCTAATGTAAATAATAGATTTTAGATTTTCACTACTCATTTATTTATAATAATAAAAAGAATATTGTAATTAAACATATTTAAAATTTGATAATTATTTATTTAATATATTTATATAAATAATGAGTCAAAAAATTACAATTCAATTAGATAAAAAAAGTAAAGCCTCTGAAATAGAATTTGATATTAAAGGAGATACAGAAGATGGTTTGGATAAGAGTATTATTAATAGTCTAAGGAGAACACTTCTTTCTACTATTCCTACAGTTGCATTCCGTACAGAAATTGATAATTCAGATTTAATTATTAAAAAAAATAATTCATCTCTTCATAATGAATTCCTTGCAGATAGAATTGGATTAATCCCACTTTATATTAATCCAATAAATTATCAAAAACAGTACTTATTTCACTTAAAAGTTGTTAATAATCAATCTGAACCAATTACAACAATTACAACAAATAATTTTGATATTTATCCTTTAAGAAAAAATGTTGACCCAACACTTATTGAAAGTATTGATTTTAATGATTATGATAAAGAAAAAAAATTATCACAAAAAGAAAAAGATGCAATTTTAAAACCTTATAAATTTAACGGAAAAAATAACTATTGCATTATTACTGAACTTAAAACAACAAATTCATCAACACTTCAAGAAATAGAAATTTATGGTGTGCCAAGTGTATCGTATGCTTATGAAAATGCAAAATGGCAAGCTGTTTCTCGTTCAACTTATCAATTCAAAAAAAATGAAGAACTTTTTGAAAAAGTTTTTCAAGAAAAAGTAAAACTTAATTCTATCGCAAAATCAAATCAAGCTAAATTTAGAAAAGAACTATACATCGCAGAATCAGAAAGATACTTTCATCGTGATCAAAATGCACAACCATATTGGTATACAATGAATATTGATTCAGTACATTACATGAAAGCAAAAGAACTATTTATTCTCTCAAATGAAATAATCATTGAACAATTAGAAAAAATCATTGAAGAATTCCCAAAATTACTCTCTCAAGAAAAAACATTCTTAAATCTTGAAGAAAAAGAAGATGGAATTTTTAATATTTCATTCACAGGTTATGATGATACTATTGGTAATATTATTCAAAACCATATATCTACGAAAATGATTAATGATTCTTCTATATTGGCGATTTGTGGTTATCGTAAAACTCATCCACTTGAAAATATCATAATTTTTACAGTATCTCTTAATCGTGAAAATAAAGTATTTCAACTTAATAAACCACAACAAGTTGTTGCAATTATCGAACAATTTAGCGAAGCTTGTAATTCACTAATTCAACTCTATTCTAAAATTAAAGCAGAAGCAGATAATAATTTGTGAATAACTATTCTTTAAAATATTTACGAATAAACATCATTTTTTTTCCATCCAGCTGATGCAAATAATCCGATACAACTTTAATATTAATTTTTTCTCCACTTTCTTTATAATGAGTATGTAATTCATAAACAAGTGGTTTTAATGGATATTCAATATCTTTTGTTTCAATTTCTTTTCGAATAAATCTTGAAACATATCGTTCGTACAGTTTTAATTTGATTGCATTAAATTCATCCCTGTATTCATCGAATAAAAAACGATCTTCAGGAAAATAAATTAAATATTGAGATAATAATCGTTTCTGTTTTAACAAAATATAATTTAAATATTTATCATTATGATTCATTTTTAGATCTTTCACATATTCAAAATTTGGATTAATCCAATTAATTCTTTCAGTTTTCGTTTTAATTGTAAATCCTTTGATTGAAAAAAATAGATCTCCATTGTATGAATTTATCATATCTTTTTCAATTGGAAATACATTATTAATACTTTCAATTTCTTGAAGTGGTACTTTATTTATTTGATCCTCTTTTATTTCATAATTTTCTACCAAAAATAAAGCATTTTGCTCAATTGGAGATACATTTCGATTATTTAAATGATGTAATACAAATGAATAACAATAATTTTTATTTAATTCATTAAACCAATTATCACCATTTACGTCCAAAAACATATTCAGAAAGGATTGTTTGCCATCCCAAGAATTTTTAGCTCCAATATTACTTCGCGTTGATATCATCCATTGATCATTATGATGAAACATATTTACCATTGTACCATCAAATAAGGGTTCATAAATATATTCCTCATTGTATTCTTCAATAATTTTTTCAATATTATTTGTTTGTCTTGCTTTTTGAGGAGGAATACAAATCACTTTGTGTTTATTTATGTCAATTACAGCACCACGACAATATTTCATCCATGGATTCATTTCAAAATCATAATCTTTACCATAATGCATTTTTACAATACATAAACCATGCTTTGAATATTTACGTACATATAATTTATGTTCTTTAAATTGTGTAAGATATTCATTATTTTCACTAATATACTTTTGTAATTCCATTCAAATATTATTATTATTAGTTCTAATTTTTTAAATATTAATTTATATATATATAAGTAATAGTATGGATGGTGATAAAACTTCATTTGCGGATGATATTGAAGATGAAGAGATAGTCGATTTTAATTTAGGTGAAGAAGATATTCAAGTTGAAGAGAATGTAGATAGTTCAGAAATAAATAAAAATATTTTCACTATTGATTCTCTTTTTATTGTTGTTTATGAAGAAAACGATACTATTATTGATAAACTATTAATTGTCCAGAAAGAAGTTGAAGAAAGCAATACAGTTCTCTTAAAAGATGAAAATGAAAATGATGAAATTTTATCTTTTGATATTAATGATAATTTAATTTTTAAAAATAATTTATATTCAATTCTAGATATTGAAAAAGTTGATGAATTTTTAGATGATATTGATGATGTTGAATTAATCCATACAGATGATATTTATCCTGAAATTGATATCTTAGTGGATGAAATAAAAGACAAAGTTTATTCTCTTCAAGAAAAAAAAGAAAATATTCTTAATGAATTAATTAGTCTTTTTAAAGCCCATGATGATGAAATATTAATTTTTCAAATCTCAGATATGGTGGACCAAATTATGAAAATGTATGTTTTTTATGAAGATTTTATTTATGATGATTCAGATACATTAATTTTCCTTAAAAAAATGTTACAAGGAAAACCTTTTGAGATTCCCAAATGGTTAATCCCTATTATTTCAAATCAAAAAAGATTGTATGTTAATGAAGAAGAAGATATCCAGGAAAATAAAGATGTCTTTATACGTTCTTTTAAAGACGAATTAGTTGAAAAATATAATTTACTCAATACATTGGAAGATAATAGCTATAAAAAAGTAATGGAAATAATTTATTCTTATTCTCCATTCAGAAATAATAAAACAGTATTGCTCCCTCATCACGGAACATATATTAGAGACTGCAGTGATGGATCTCCATGTACTGGTCTTGAAGGGCCATTATCATTTGATATGAATCGTACAAGAGACAGTTTAATAATGCCAGTACTCAAAGATTTAAATACATCTTTTGAAACAATCGTATCAAGAGAAAAATTATCTTTATCTGGATTTTATGCTCTTTCCCATATGTATTTAGATATTACATTATCACCAAAAGATTTAACAATGCATGAATTATATTTCCTTAGTGACTACAAATATTCATATATGTTATTAAAAAATCGCCTTAATACAGTTCAACATATCATTGATAAAGAATCAGATAATGAAGGGGATAATTTAAAAACAAATACACATGCTTATATTCTTAAAGATAAAAATTGCACATTTGAAGAATTAGGAAATATTCTTCGAAATAATCTTCCAGGATATACAGAACTCCTTAATTCAATACCCAAAAGAATACAATCTCAAATTTATAATTATTCCGATTTCAAAAAAGCATATTTATGTTATAATCTTAATTACGCTGAGTTAGATCTTGAAAATAGAGAAAAAGTAAATATTTTGATTAAAACAAATATCAAAAACTATATCAAAAATTATAATCAATCAGTAAAAAGAAGGGTTATACGAAAGGTTAAAAAGAAAAAAAACATATTATCTATCAAAGATCGTATTTCTCTTAGTCGTTCTTATATCATGAATATACCCATTATTCCACTAAGGAATAATTATCTTCAGAAGTTCATTAAAACCTTCTCAAGAGAACCTAAAGCAACAGAAAATCCAAACTTCTTTTATGAAAAAAATTCAAATGATAAATTATTATGTAAACACCATCTCTATTCAATTAACATACACAAAGATGCATCTGCATTCCATACATTAAAATCTGTTTATGGAGGCGAAGTTCAAGATGGATTTATATGTTGTAAAATATGTAAAGAATATATCTGTCCAGAAGATTTCTCAGTATTAGAAGGATTTAGTGATGGTGCACCAACTTCTTCAAAAGAAGTTCTTGACACAACTACCGATGAATTAAAGATTTTAACTGAAAAACAAACTCGTATTAAAAAAAGAATACAAAAAATATCTTCTTTATTTGGGATTGAATTAAATCTATACGATAAACAACAAATAATTGATTTCTATGAACTTTTTAATAATCAAGAATTTATTAATGAAAGATACAATGTAAAAAAAGCATTTGAATTACATCCGAGAGTTAAAGAAATTAAGGGGAATTATAAATTTATCAAACCCGCAAAAACTCAAAAAGATAAAATGAATAACAAAAAAAATAAAGAACTCATGAATAGTGAATTATCTTCAATCAAGGAATATTTCTTAGATTGTAATGAAATATTTATTGATGTATTTTTTATCTTATTCTTAATTCAGACGTCTGTTCCTTCCTATCCAATTAATTCCAAAATATCAATTAATCTTTGGGAATTTGATCCTGATGATAATTGGGAAGATATTCAACAAAATGTACTTTCAAAAATTTCAATGGATACAATCGAACTGATTACAGTTCTTCTTCGAAAGATTATTTCGTTTAATCAAAAAGATAAATTTTGGCAAAATATTAAAGAATTATTATTAGAATCTTCGAAATATGATGATTTACCTTCATTCAATCAACAATTTTTAACTGTTTCTTCCTATATTCTCCAAAATCAAAATATCCGTGGAAAATTAAAAGAATATGTTCTTTATAAATTTAAAGATCAATCTGCAATTTATGTTAAGGATTATTGGCCAACATATAAACCATTTTATGATAATAAAATTGTGGCTATGATTAATGAAAAAACTAATCAAGAATTAAAAGATATTCAATCATACCTTCTCAAAATGGGAGGAGAATATGTTTTCTCAAATATATCTTCAATTCGTTCTTTTAAAGAAGCCTATTATGTACCACGATTCCAACAATTAAAAATACCTTTTTCAGAAATTATGAAAAATGAATCGTATGAAAGATTATTTAAATATTCCTTACAATTACATGGTTCAACAAAATCAATATCAATTATCAATCTGTTAATTCAAAGATTTATTCAAACAGTTAATGATGAAAAAGTACCTGGATTACTTGCAAAAATAGGTTGGAGTCAATCATTCAAAAAATTAGATAAAATTAACTATTCAGAACTCCGTAATCTTTTCGCCCTTGAGTTAATACGTCATTTTCAAAATAAAAATCCAGAAGATAGCAATACAATCAAAATATTCTTTCATTTCCATGTTAATAATTGGAATGGATATCTTCTTAATGGACATGCAAAAAGAAACTATTCATATGTACCACCTACTATATATCCAGATGATTCATTTGAAACATTAATATCAACAGAGGATGATAAAAACTTTGCAGATGAATTATTTATTCGTTATTGTACAGATGATGATGGAAACATTATTGAACGTTATAGTATTGATTCATTTATTACTAATATACTTGCAGATCCAAGTATTGAAAGAGAAGCATCTTGTGAAAATAATTTACCCAAAACAAAAGAAAATTTTTATCGTATTTTAGATCATAAAAGAAATTCAACAAAATTACCAATATTCACACCTGTGGTGATTGATTCAAGTATTGAATCACGAATAAAATATTTTATAAGGAATAATAATTACTTATTAAGAGAGGCAGATGAGTTATTTCCATCATTTAGACAACTTGCATATAATAAAAGATGTTGTTCTGATACTGAATTAAGAAAAATTTTTAATGAAATATCAAAACATAATTCATATTTAATTAATAAAATTCAAGATTTTTTCGTAAATACCAATGAATTGGAGAAAAATCAATATGATGGATTTAAATCCAGCTTTGGACGGAGTATTGAATCTCTAAGTGTTTTATTAAATAAACTTCTTGAAAAAACAGAAAAACTACCACAAATGATAACAAATATATTACAAACCATAAGTCGTTTAAGTACAGGTCATGAACTAAATAGTTATTTACCAAAGCAATGGAAACTATCAGAAACAAATCAAAATAATTTAGAAGAATTTTTAAATTATAATGAATTTCTCTTACATTATAATATCTATACACCCATCAAAGAAAAATTAATTGAGGGTTATTATGTATATCTTAAAGAAAAAAAATACTCTCTTTGCTTTCAAGGATTTTTTAATTATATTCGTAAATACTTTCAAAAAGACTTAAATACAGTTCTAGGAAATAATAATTCAAAAATACCCAAAGAATATAGTGATATATTTAATCGTTATATTTTCCTATTCTTATTTAATTTAATGATTGAATATATTCTCAATCTTCAAGATGATGAATCACCTGTATCAAATAATGCAAATATACTCTTTTCTTCTTTAGAAGAACAAGATCGTTTAGAAAGAAAAGATTCGATTCAATTATGTACTCGTCTTTCATTTGATTTATTATTTGATGCCCTCCAAGAATTTACAGATACAAATTGGATTCATCAAACAGAACAACTTACAGATAAATTAAGTCGGCAAAAAGAAAGGGAAAAACAAGAAATTATTGATACATTAGAAAGTAAGACAACAGATGCACGATTAGTAATGGTTCAACAACAAAATTGTGGGTTAAGTAATTATTTCCATGAGGCGACAAAAAATCATTTATCACATATTAAAACAGATGAATATAAGAAAACATTAAATGATGAACGCTCTGAATTTGCCAAAGAATTTTTTTCACAAAACGAATCAGAACTAGAAATTATGGAAGGTCAAGGTATTGATACGTCAAACCTTCAACCAGGTAATTCAATTGTTGAAGAAGAAGAAGAGGTAGATGAAGGATACATGCAAGATGATATGGACAGAGAAAGCGAAGGAGATGATGATGGCGATGAAAGTGGAGATTATAGAGAAAATTAAATCTATTTATGTATAATAATGGAACATTTATTTCAATATTTTAGCCAAGAAATCATTTTTCAAAATAACAAAAAAGAATTAAATGAAGAACACAAAGATAAAATTAGATTTTCTTATTTTTTCGCAATATTATTTATAATTCTTTTAATTTCTTGTTTTTTTAATATACTTTAATATAGTATGGAATTGTTAATTTTCCTTTTTGTAGTATATCTGATTATTTATACACATCGTGTAAATAATGATGTGTATGAATATTTTTATCCCGATGAAAGACAATATGTATTATGTGGTAATGAAGGTGGTGAAACAAATATTAGTATGAAAGAAATTAAACCTTCTCCACCACTCAAAGGTTTTTTCTCATCATTATTAAAACAAACAAAAGAGAAATTATCTGATAAACATTTTGAAATCCACATGTGTATTCCCAGTCAAGAAGTTGAAAAAGAATTAGAGTACATTTATGATCACAATGTTATTGATCATGAAGAGAATGAAAAAGATTCTACATCATTTGATACATACAATTATCACTATTCACCAGTCGATAAAAATTATTTTGTAACGTATGAAGTAACACAAAATAAATATGATGATGCTTTCAATCAACAATTTTTAGAGAACAGAAATAAAATATTTAATACCGATGACCGCTTTTAAAATATAATTCAACTAATCCATAAAATATAAATAATTTATATAGTTCTTTCACTTCTTCAGGACTATCTAAATAAGTACCTTTTTCACTATGCTTACAGAATTCCCTTTTATAAATATGATAAGGTAACTCAGGTCCATAATAATATTCAGACATTTCAATATATTCTTTCGAATATTGAGAGATATACTCTTTGTAAGCCTTATTAACACGATGATAATTTTTCTCTTCATCAGATAATATTTCATAAAGCATATCATCAATATCTTCTAATTCTTCTTCTAATTCTTCTTCTAATTCTTCTTCTAATTCTTCTTCTAATTCTTCTTCTAATTCTTTAGAAGCTCGATTTAATTTAGCTTCTATTTCATCTAAATTCCATTTCATATAGTCCAATACTATCTTTTATTTAAATAAGTATTTAAAATTTAAAATATAATTCTTATGTATAAAAATGTCAAGAAGAGTTATTACACAAGTTACACTTGAAAATTTCCATGAATTAGTCCCCGAATATATCCAAGGCAATAACATCATTATTCAAAATTATGAAGATACAAAAGATATTTATCTTTCTATGCTTAGAGATAATTATCTCTTTACGTTTGATAGAGACATACTCATCGCGTGTTTAACAGATTTAACCTACATGTATGCACCAGGAGATGATCTTAATAAAGATGCTGTCATTGAATTACTTGTTCTTGAAGGAGAAGAAGAAGAAGAAGAAGAAGGGGAAGAAGAAGAGGAAGAAGAAGAAGTAGTTGAACCAGTTGATCGTTCATTAGATGTTACACCTGATATTATTCAATCTGTAGTTAGCACCGTTTCAGATACCGAAGAATGTACTAGTGGAATGTGAGCTTAATATTTTCTTACAATAAAAGAATATAAACCATGACAGAAAGATTTTTTAAATCATTAAACTTTCTTGAGTTTATTTTTAAATTTGAATTTTTTATTTGAATGTATTTAACAACAATACATTTATGGAATGATAGAAATACCTCCTCTTTTCACGAAAACAGCTTTTAATTTTAATAGTCTTCATAGTATAGAATCATGTGCAGTAGCAGTCGTATTCTGTATTTATGATAAAAAAAGAAAAACAATTGTACATGCGGGTACATCTCGGGCGTGTGGTCAAAATCATCATAGAATATCTATTCACGCAGAACAAAAATGTATCAGTTATTGTCGTTCAAACGATTCAAGGAATAAATATGAAATATACATTTGGAGATATTCAAAAGAGGGAAAAGTAAAACCTGTATTCTGTTGTGGAGCATGTACTAAATTAATAAAAAAATTTAATTATCAAGATAAAATATTTACATTTAATAATCACCAAATATGTCCAGCAATTGGCGTACCATATGATACGATTGGTCTTCAAATTAAGAAGAGGTTGTAATGTTTTTTTTGGAGATGCGGGGTATCGATCCCCGTACTTCTCGCATGCAAAGCGAGCGCTCTACCATTTGAGCTACATCCCCTTTAATAAAAAATATAAAATAATTCAAAATTTATAACGTATTATTTACTCAATTTTAGAAACAAGACCATTTTCATCACGATGTATCATATTTTTTGTAAGATTTACATACCCTTCTTCATAAGTAGGGAATTTCTTAAGATCATTAATAATCGATTCAGTACCGAAATAATCATGGGATACAATGTTTTCTTTAAGACCATGACCAAATGTTGCAAAGATATACCTTTCAATCACTAATGACTGACGATTACTCGTTACAAAGGTATACATATAGTTACACTTGTGTTCTCTAGAAGTTCCTCTTTTTATGGGAAAAGACCACTCTTTTTCATAATTTACCATATCAATAATTGGATGATAAGGTGTAATCAATAGATTCCCCAGTTGAACCATCGTTTCCTTATTATTTTCACATTTTGTTCTAATTACACATTCAATTGTACTTGTAATGTGTGATTCATGGTATCTTCCTTGTTCATCCTTTTCTATATGATATGTAATTACTTTATCGCCTTTCTTTATATCTTCAACCTTCTTTTCATCATTGTCATCTGCCATCAAAACACGACAACCTTCGGCACAACAACCACCACTCGCTGTATTATAAGCAGACATGGATGTAGGTACAGCCTGCCTTGTTACCCCTGATCTACATCCTTGAGAAGAGTATCTCCCCTGTGGTTTAGATTTCACGTCCCTCTTTGGTGGAGGGAGAGAATCAAAGGTGTCTGATACTTGATCCCTAATTTGATTGAATAATTCTCCAGAAAAGTTTGATACACCCTTATCCTTAAAATTGTTACAGAGCTCATGGCGGTATGCATCCTGTAAAGAACGGAGATAATGAATACCCCATCGTGAGAACCAATCTTCTTGAACACCCTTAGTTGTCCAATTGAGAGCTTCCTTGACTTGACCGGTTAAATCAAAGAGAATATTTGAAAGATAAACATTATCACCTCCTTCTCGCTGAATGTTATCAATCAAACGATTTAGAATTCTTTTGATGGAAGGATCATTGTACTTCTTTAAGTTTATACAATTGTTCAATGTATCAATCGTTTCATGACGGAATTTTTGTTCCAAATAATAATCTCTTGGAGGACGTGGATTTTCATTCGCTTTCAAAACTTTTCCTCCAATATTAAGACTTACTTCGGCGAAATCATTCAAATAATCAAGACCCTGACTTCTACTCCTGGAAGTATTTACTTGAAAGATAAAATTCTTTGATTGACCATACTTCAAAGAATCAATTTTGACATCTAATTCTTGTGCCTTACCATTTTGAACATCACGAAACATGATATCTTTTGATAGTTGAATCTTCATATCTACATTTGTAAGTGCAGTAGTTAGAAGATTACTTATACCATGGATGAAAATATTCCCCAAAAGTGAAGCATCCGGAATAAATGAGAATCCATCTCCACCCGAAATATTTGAAAGGTTCAAGAGTAATTCAGATTGAAGGTTATAACCAAAACCATAACAAGCTATCATACACTTAAATTCATGATCTCTAAAATATTTCTCCAACATATATTCGTGTCCTCGTGGAGGATCAACATTTGGAATACCGTCCGTTAGTAAGAATATACCCTTTACCCTAGATGGTGGAGAGGTTGTCCTTAGAATATCAAGGGAAGTATGGATACCAGCCCACATATTGGTATTACTAATTGGTTTCAATCCATCAAGTTCAATTTCCATCACAGAACGATTTTCAGGAGTACAGGCAACGTTGGAACAAATTGTCCTTGATTCTCCACTGTAAGTTACGATTGATACATTATCATCATCATTCAAACTATGTAGAATTGTCTTTGCAGCCGAAACTGTTAGAGAAAGGACTGAGAATCCATGTCCAATTGTTTCATTACTATCTCCCTTCAAGGTTGCTTCATCAAACATTGAATATGATACATCAATGCAAAGGACAATATCTACAGGTGGTCTCTGTTCAACAGTTGGGACATCAATGTTAATGAACAATTTATTGTCCAAATAATAACTATTCAATTTAATTTCATCGAGTGCAGAAATAAAAGGGACCATTACTTCTTCAGATACAAGTGATTCAATCTTAAGCTGTTCTTCCTTCAAACGATCACGGATTTCCTCAATACTTCTTTTAAGAGGTAGATTATCCACGAGTTCTTCTTGTCGAAGTGGTTCTCTAGTCATAGGTGAAGTACTATTTTGACTCAACCAACGAAGGATTTCTGATTTTTCATAAGAATGCCCATCCTTACCTAGAACAGGTTCTTTCATTAGTTCTCCAGTAATAGGACAATAAAAGTCCTTGGGTACAAATGTTATTTCAGCTTCCATATTATTATTTTATTTACACATTAATTTAAAGTACTAATCAAATTTTATTTTATTTGAAAAAATCTAAAAATTGAAATATTATTTAAAGAATTCTTTTAAATATTTAATTGAACGTAATGGATAATTTAAGGATTTCAACAATTACCTCAATCCTTGAAATTTCAACAGATATTGATTTAAAGAAAATCTATGATTCTGTTCCTATTACAGAATATATTCCTTTTATTGAATATGGTGCTGAAAATGTACCCAAAGGATTTTCAAAGAAAATGTTACGAAAAAAAAGAAAGAAAACAAGAAAGAAAATGTTTTATAATCAAGCAACTGTGCATGTTGTTCATGATAATAAGATTATGAATGTAAAATTATTTAATAATGGAAAAATACAAATTACAGGATTAAAAGGTGTTGAACAAGCTCCTGTATTAATTAACAAATTACTTGAATATTTCCAAGATTTATCAGTACTAAGTTATGATGCATATTTAATGAACCATAAATTAGTTTTAATTAATAGTGATTTTGATTTGGGTTATGAAATTAATAGAGAAGTACTCCATAATGAAATTATTGAAGAAGGTATCTATTCTTCTTATGAACCTTGTATCTATCCAGGTGTCAATATTAAGTACTTCATGAATACCAATAATTTTGATGGAATTTGTGATTGTTTAGGAATGTGTAATGGGAAGGGTAGGGCAGATGGTGATGGAGATTGTAAGAAAGTTACAATTGCAGTATTTAAAAGTGGTAAAGTGATTATTACTGGAGGACAAAATACAGATCAACTTGAAACAGCCTATCGGTTTATTAAAAACTTCATTGATGAAAGAAAAGAAATTTTCGTTTTAAAATAAATATTATATTAAATTATAATAATAAGATGGAATATGGTCAACAAATGCAACAAGCAAAAGACAATGCTATGATGTCTTTCTATCAAAATCCAGGGTACCAACTTGAACGAAGGAATAAGAAAACATTTATTTTGAGGGTTGATTCAGATAATACTATTAATTTTAATAAACCATTACAAGAACCATTAATTATCGATCGTTTATCAGATATTTATTTGGAAAGTTTTTTAACATGGCACGCGGCGACCGATGCGGGCGGAGGATTAAATGGTGCCGACACACTAAACAGTTCTGCTTTTGTCTTAAAAATAAATGAGTTTAATAATCAGGGAAATTCAAGTGAAGGAAATACATTTAATAAAATTATAATTCCACATGTAATAGAAAAGGGTGAGGCAGATTATCGTAAAATACATAAATCAAGAAAATTAAATTATATTTGTAGTATGAACCCTACAACAATATCTAGTCTTAGTGGAACTATTACAGGATTAGATGGTACAACAAATCTGTTTGCAAGTGGTGATATGTTTCTTGCTGAGTTTGTAGTTGTTGCAAGGGATTAATTTCGTTTTAAAAATAATATTAATATTAGATATATAGTAATATGGAATACGGACAAATGATGGAACAAGCAAAAGAGAATGCGAAATTAGCGTTTTATCAAAATCCTGGATATCAGCTTGAAAGGAGAGAACGAAAATCATTTATTATCAAAGCAAATCCTAAACATACTGGTGTATTTAATTTGGATTTACATGAACCATTAGTAATAGACCGTTTATCAGATATTTTTTTAGAGAATTTTACAACATTTCATGGGAACTTTGGCGGCGGGGGTAATCCCGGAAACAGCCCCGAGTGCTCAGCATATGTATTAAAATTTAACGAATTTAACCATCAAGGGAATTCAACAGATTCAAATACTTTTAATAAACTTATTATTCCAAATGAGAATACAGGGGCAGCGGCACCTAATACACGTAAAATTCATAAAGGGAAAAAATTAAATTATGTTGCTAGTATTAATCCATCAACTCTATCAAAGATATCTGGCACTATTACTGATTTAGATGGAGATCCAAACACTATGTTTAATGCTAGTGGTGACATGTTCCTCGCTGAATTTGTAATTATTGCGAGAGATTAAATCATATATTTTTTTTATACTCTTTTTCATATACTATAAATGTCAGATGAAACATTTATTCATCAAAAAATGATCAGTTATATCGGAAATAAACGTAAATTGATTCCTGAAATTGAAGGAATTATTCAAGAAGTATGTACTCTTTTAAATAAAAAGAAACTTAATTTATTTGACGCATTTGCTGGATCTTCTGTTGTTTCAAGATTATTTACTAAATACGCTAATAATCTGTATTCAAATGATATGGAACCCTATTCCTCTATCATGAACAGTTGTTTTTTAATTCAACCAAATGAAGATCAAAAAAGGATCGTTGAATACCATATCGAAACAATGAATGAACTTTCTGAAAAAGGACCTTACAAAGAAGGTATTATCTGTAAGTACTATGCCCCTAAAGAAACAGAGAATATACAAGAAGGAGAACGGTGTTTCTATACAAGGGAAAATGCCCTTATTATCGATACACTAAGAGATTATATTCAAACATTTGTAACTTCGGATTTATTTAATTATTGTATTTCACCCTTACTTATTCAAGCAAGTATCCATGTAAATACGAGCGGTCAATTTAAAGGATTTTATAAAAATAAAGAAACAGGGATTGGTCAATGGGGAGGAACCGCTGAAAATGATTTGAAACGAATCAAAGGAAAAATTAAATTAGAAATGCCAGTATGGTCCAAAAGAAACTATTCTCCCCAAATATTCCAAGAAGATATTAATATATTAATCTACAATATTCCAAATACCTTTGATCTAATCTACTTAGATCCACCCTATAATATCCATGGTTATTCCAATAATTATTACATGTTCAATATTATCATTGAAAACAAAGAACCCAAACAAATCTCTGAAATATCCGGTATTCCCGTCGATTGGACAAGGTCAATGTATAATTATAAGAAAACAGCTCAGGAATCAATGAAAGAATTATTAGAACAATCTTTAAAAAAATCAAAATATGTATTGTTATCCTATAATAATGAAGGTATTATTCAAGCCGATGATTGGGATGTATTATTACAAGATTATAAAGTAAAAAAATATGAAATTCAATATGATACTTACAAAGGCTCAAGAAATTTAAAGGAAAGAGAGAACAAAGTAACAGAAATATTATATCTAATTAATATATAATATGAATGTTATTCTTCTTGTTTTAGTTGTTTTAATTATGTTCTTTGTCATACAGAATAATAGTAAATTCGCAAATAATAAATATCCAATTGATAGCTCTCCTAGAGGTGATCAAGGTGTTATTGTTTCGGGATTTCAAAATCTTTTTGATACTGAAACACCCAAAGATAAAAGAAAGAAATTAGTGAATACATTGCGTCAAATATCAGACTCTGATAAAGTAGTACTTACTGAAGTTGTTGAAAAATGGAGCCTGAATAAGAATATTATTGATCCACAAACAAACGCAAAGAGTGTTAAAATTATTAAAGAAGTTATGGATAGTCTTGAATATTTCGCAGATAATAAATTCTATGTAAAAAATATTGAAAATGTATACGTTATGAAAGATAAAATCGGAAATTTTAGAACTGTAATTAGTGCATTTATCTATGATATTAAGAATTATCATACCGTTAAAATTATTATCGATGTTGTTTATTTTGAAAATATTATGTACATTAATCATATTGATATTGATGAAAGTGGTATCAAGAATGTACTTCAACATTATGATATTAAATATAAATCATCCGGTATTTTAAGCAAATATAATAATTTTGATGCAAATGTTGAAGCGTTACTTGACAATTATTATAAAGAGAAATATAAAGTAATACCATTAAAACCAACCGCAATGATGGATTTAAGTGGTACATTCTCTTTCACAGGATTAAAAGAAAAATTATCTCCCAAAGGTACTCCTAAAAATTCACCACATTTTTGTAATAAAGACAAATTAGAATGGAGTACATATGGTATTCAATATCCCGGGAATGATAATGGTTGTACATTTAATAATTCGTCTGTAAGGAATTACCCCGCACAACCATTAAATATACCGGGTGGAATTGTTAATAATGTTGATATTAATCCATTTTCATGGTTATGGGATCCGGATAGAGGGCATACAGTTTAAAAAAAATATTTATAATAGTATAAATGGGATTAGTTGAAGGGTTTGCTGAATATGCTTTAGAAGGTAACAGTGGAACTGTAACAGAAGAAGAATACCACAATTTTCAAATGAAATTTTTAGCACTTGTTATTGTGATTAAATTATTAATGGTTTTTGTTGTAAGTCAATTCTTATGGCCGAAAGTTGTACCGAAGGTTTTTACAGGTGTCAAATCAAACCCTCGTTTTGTTGATTTATTAGGGCTTGTTGTCATCTACTATTTACTTTTTTAAACAATAACATGATTTTTTGTACAATAATTAATCCATTCCTTTGGTGGTTTTTCTAATTCATAATATTCATACATATCTTCATAACTATTAATATAATGAATGTTTTTTATACTAAGATATTTTAACCAATACAATAAAATATCTTGTATTTCTACTTTTTCACCATTATTTAACATTTTAAGTATTAATTTCTTTCCTATATCAAAAGAATATAACCTCGATTTAAAATTATATCTTTGACATAGAATAAAATCCATATATTTTTCCATGATTGAATAATGTTCATTTTTTAGATAATTTTTATTATGTTGATGACACATACCATAGTTTAATAAGTTTGCTTTCCTTTTACATACAGTTCCTTGTTTGGTTGTACAAATACATCGTACTTTTCCAACTTTTCTTGCACATAGTAATCGTATGTTTTTTTCAGGATTTTTAAATGGTTTTGAAATATCTTCATTTACTCTTCGACAAAGAGGACATTTTATAAAATAATTTTTATCACGATAAACCATATTTATAAAACAACGATAATGAAATTGATGGCCACAAGTTAATGTTTTTTTGATATGATTATCATCAATCTGCTGTAAACATACAGAACAATCTGTCATAGATTAGTTACACTATAATTTGTTCGTCATTCTTTATATAGTTTTTATAATGTTGAGTACAATAATTGTAACCCAACTTACAATTCTTACTACATTTTACACCTTTATTTTTCCCACGTGTTAAAACATGATTACATTTTTGAATTGTATGATTGCTATAATCCATATCATAATCTATTTTTCCATAATGTATTAAAGGATGTATTTTTTTGATCCCTGAAATAATCGGTAAAGTATTTTTATTTGAACGACAATATGGACAATTATTATTTTTCATATTTTTAAAAGATAGATATAAACAATTATAATGAAATGTATGCCCACATTTTAATGTATGGAAAACATCATCGTTTTCTTCGCCGCAAATTGAACACAATAATTTCCCTTCGTTTTTATCTTCCATTATTTAAGTATTACTTACTATAGTATATTGATTTCTTAAATGATTTTAAAATATTCCGATATAAATTTTAAAAAAGAAAAACTCACTTCAAAAAAAAGCAGACAATGTTCTTCGGATTTTACATTTATCCCCCTTCAATATGAGGATAGAGATATATTAATACAAACTCCTCATTGTTTTATTCCATTTGGATTAAATCAATTTTCAAAAATATCGAAAAATAAGTACTTAGATTTATCGTTTCAAGAAAATATTCAATCATTTATTGATTCTTTAAAAAAAATATATGAATGTATTTATGATAAATATTCAGATAAATACCAAGTTGAACAATTTTTAAAAAAAAGTCAATATTCACAATGGATGCGTTTTAAAGTAGATGAAGATTGTCTTTTTTTTGATCAAAATAAAAAAATAATTAAATCATTTCCTTCTAAAATTTTTGGTATTTTTATTATTCAACTATCTGGACTATGGATTATGAATCAAAAAATGTGGTTTAATTGGAATATTCTTCAAGCGAAGTTAAATATCCCTATTAAACTAAAAGATTATGCATTTATTGACGATGAAGTTAAAGAAGTTAAATTTATTCCACCTCCACCTCCACCACCTCCACCACCTCCACCTCCTCCACCGAACAAATACAATCATATGTTAAAATTAGGTATCCCTAAACAAGCAGTTGAACATAAAAAACAAATTGATCGTATTCAAGCATCGGATCTACAAAAAGTAGTACTCAAAAAAACAAAGCAAAATAAAACAAAAAAAAAAAATAAAGATGGTTATACACCATCAATTGATGAAATAAGGAATGCTCTTCAATCCCTACAAAAAATAAATTAAAATATATGCAATAGTATAAAAGAATGGCAAAAAGGAGAGGGTCAAAGACAAAATCGCGTTCAAGAGTAAAAAGATCAAAGGTTTCCCGTAAATCAGTCAAACGTAAAGGGAAATCAAAAAGAAAATCTCGTTCTAAATCCAAAGCGAAGAAAGTCTCCAATATTTTATCTTCGACTTATGGACTAGCTGGAATGTACAAAGAAAATCAAAAAGGGTACAAAGGTCAAAGAGTTGCAAAGAAAGATCCATACAAAATCTCAAAAAAGAAATCTTCTTCAAGTAAAGCAGCCAAAGATTCATTCTTAGCAGGGATTGATTCCAAACCATCCAAAAAGGGTAATTGGATTGAACATGTAAAGTCTTATTGGGAAGAACGTAGAAAATCGGAACCTGGATACAAATATAAAGATGCAATGAAAGATGCTAAAAAAACATGGTAAATATTTTAATTTAAAGAAATAATATAATTTTTATAATAAATGTTTAATACTTTTGAAAGAATAGAAACTTCATCAGAATCCGAAGAGAGTTCTGATGAAGAAGAAATGAGTGAAGAAATGAAACTTACAAGACAAACACATTTCTTAAATATGACAAAATTAGAAGATTATGAAAAAAATAGGAATATGCTTTATACTAAAGATATTTTAAGAAAAAGACTTGTAATTGATTCTCATAATTATTTTCAACCAGAAGGTTTTAATACATCTGATTTTTTAGTTGTTTTTGATTTTGATACAGCAGAAGGGTCTTCTCTTGTAACAACTAATTACGATATTTATCATAATGTGATTGGTTTTCGTTTAGTAAGGACTACAATACGTACTCCACCATTCAATATTAATAGTACAAATAATATTATTAAATATAAAAAATCATCAACTGGTGATACTATTCATACAGTTACTATTAATCCAGGTGTTTATAATATGATTGATTTAGGAAATGTATTTCAACAATATCAAACAGATGTTAATGATGTAAATACCGGTTCATTATTTGTTGCAACTACTACAAATGCAACAAAAAAAGTAAAAACAAGTGATTATGCCCATTTTGTGACTTATAGTGATTCTAGTTCAATTAATACTGGATCATATAATGCTGGAACAAATACATTTACACCATCAAACAATACATTTTCCTGGACGTTTCACAATGTAGATTCAACAAATTCTACATCAACAAATGGTAATAAAGCAATGGCATATGATTTAACATTTAATGGTACGGATGAAATCACTATTCTTTGGGATTTTGATAATATTACAAGAGGTGCCGCACGTTTGTTTGGATTTCTGCCCAAACAAAAAACATCTGTTAGCCAAAAACTATATTCAGATCGAACTCCTGATGTTTCAAGTCATTTTGTTGATCTTGCAATACCACAAATACCGAGTATTGGATGTAAAAGGAATTCTTCCGGAAGAGATATTATTGAAAGAATTCAATTAAAAGCTGGACATGGAGAATATCTCCATTATGGAATCGATGTTGATGAATCAAATGTACAACAATATTTTACTCCTATCACCCTTCATCGTTTAAATATTCAACTCTGGGCTGTCAATAATGTTCTCTATGATTCAAATAATTCTGATGCATCCTTTGAATTTGAAATAACAATGGTGAAAAATAAACAATTATTAACTTAAAGGGATTAGTAATAGTAATATAATTATAATGTTAAAGTTTAATCTTATTTTCCCCATGGCGGGAGAAAGTCGAAGATTCAACTATCAATTCAAACCTTTCCTTCAAATATCAGATCAAACATTTATTGAATTAGCTTATCATCATTTTAAAAAACATGAAACTAAAATACATCGATTATATTTTATTATTACAAAAGAACAAAATGATAATCTAAAGATTAAAGAAAAACTATCTAGTTTGTTTTATTATTTTGATTTAATTGTTTTGCCTGAGAAAACATCTGGACCTTATTTAACAATTCAAGAAGCAATAAAAAAAAATATAATAAGTATTGATTTACCATGTTTTATTTGTGATTGTGATCATAGTATTAATATTGACCCTATGATAAAATTTATTCAACAATGTAATGAAGATTTTGATATATTATTACCAGTTTGGGATATTACGAATGAAAATAGTAGTGATTGGGGTATCGCTTATTTCGATCAAAATGATAAAGTGATTGATTTCAGTGAAAAAAAGATAATTCATAAAAATTATATTTATAAAGGGATTATAGGTTGCTATTATTTTAAAAATTTAGAATATTTCCAAAAATATAATTTTAACAATCTTTCAGAAGGATTGCATAAACATTTCTCAAAAATAAAAACAGTTCAAATTGAAGAAGCTGAATTCTTTGGAGATATGAAAAGGTTAGAAAAAACAATACAAATGAGGAAAAATATTTCAACAGTTTTTTGTGATATTGATGGTACAATTGTAATGCATGATAAGCAGCCCGATAATCTATCATTAAATATTATCGATGGTTCTCTTGAAAAATTAAATGAATGGAAAAAAGAAGGACATAAAATTATTTTAACAACATCTCGAACGAAAGAAGGGGAATTAAAAAATTTATTAAAAAAATATACCGTCCCATATGATGATTTAATATGTGGTCTTCCTTCAGGTTCAAGGATACTTATTAATGATGTAAAATTAGATGTAAAACCTACAGCATATTCAATCAATATACCTCGTAATCATGGTATCATGGGTACCATAATTAAAAATGAGAAAATCGAAATCCTAGAGGTATTAAAAGGAAATAGTTTTTCACAAACATTAGTTGTTAAAGATAAAAAGGATATCTTTGTAAGGAAATATATCCTAAAAAAGAAAGAAACAAAAAGACATTATCATAAATTAAAAAGACAATACTATGATCTTCAAAGGATGAATAATTATAGTAAAAATATATGTCCTAATGTTATAAATGAAGTAGAAGAAGACTATATCTATTGGTATGATTTAGACTATCTTCAAAATTATAGACAATTAACGTTGCAAGATGAAAAAATCCTTTTTCATCTTTTAGATCGTTTAAATAAAGATATTTATTGTACAAAAAAACTAAATTCTGATAATAATTGGATCAATGGATATTTTCAAAATAAAATCAAAATTGATACATATGTTTCTCTTGATCCATTAATCAATGATTTATTTAATTTGGATACAATTATCATTAATAATAAAGAATATATTGGTTACCATAAAATTTTTGAAAGAATTGATTTAAACAAGTATAATCCTATGTATTTATCTGTGATTCACGGAGATTTAACATTTGAAAATATCATGTATAATGAAGAATTTAATGATATTAAATTAATTGACCTTGATGGTTCTGATTTTTTAGATGCAATTGAACTCGATTTTGGAAAATTATTACAATCTTATCTTTCAAGGTATGAATCATGGGTTCAAAAACCAGAAGATCTAATCCATGAATTAGACTTAGATAATCATAGAATAAATACTCTGGATTTACATTGTTCTGTAAATAATGAGTTCTATCAACTATGGTCATCCATTCTAAATGAAAGTGATATAGATACAATTAAAAATAAAGGAATATTTTTTATGTGTTCTCATTTATTACGTGCATTACCATATTTATTTCAAAAAGATATTCGTTTATGCATCTATTGTGTGAAAGAAATTATTGTATGGTTAAATTTTATAATTTAATCCTCAAATAAATATAAATAGAAAATGAAGATAAAAATTTTTTATGATGGTGTTGATTTAAAAAATGAAAATAGTGTCATTCAAGGATATACCACAAATCCATCTTTGTTAAAACAAATTAATCATGGTAAAACTTACAAAGAATTAGTTTTACCATTGATTCAAAAAATAAATAAATTACCCATTTCTCTTGAAGTTATCAGTGATCAAAGTGATAAAATAGTGAGTGAGGCAAATGAATTATCTTCTTGGGGAGAGAATATTTATATTAAGGTACCTATTATTGATACGGAAGGAAATTATAATATTCCTACAATTCAAAAATTATTAAATGATAAAATAAATGTAAACATTACCTGTATTTTTACACAATCGCAAATTGATACTCTTTATCAAAACATAACAATCAATGATTTTTCAAATATCATCATTTCAATTTTTTGTGGAAGAATAGCGGATACAGGCGTATCTCCAATAATTTTAAGTTCATATACTACGAAATTATTTCAAAAAAATAAGAATGTACAAATTTTATGGGCAAGTACGAGGGAAATTTATAATATTTTTGAAGCTGAACAATGTAATTGTGATATTATAACTATACCAGAATCTATCTATCAAAAACTATATTTAATTGATAAAAACCTCGAAGAGTTTTCAAAAGAAACAGTACAACAGTTTATTAATGATGGTAAATCACTTTCTTTATAATCCATCTTCATGCCACCTTTCTCCAAAATTATCCCTTTGTATATCATATGGATATGTTTTCCATCCGTATTTATACCACTCTAAATCAATTCCTTCTCTAGGGAAAGACTTAAATACTTGCGGAGTTAATTGATCACTTAATTTTTTTGTTTCGTAATATTTTTCTGAATTATCATATAAATATTTCTTAGGATCCAATAAATAATAATTTATCATACGATTAAAATTCGCCAAATAATGGGCGCCAATATATGTTTCTGATCTTATAAAATGTTCATAATATAGAGCATAATCTTCTGGTTGAATAAATTTTATTTTATCTGTAATCGCCCATGTATCTAAAGGTAGAGCAAATAAATCAATTAAATCTTCTCTATTACCCCAAAATAAATGATCTCGTGGATGAAAACTAAATTCCGCAAAATTACCTGAAACACAGATTCGATTCTTAGGTTTTTTTTGATCATAATAAAATGATAATTTTTTTTCTTTGTATTCTTCATAAAAAGTATACATTTTATTCATTGATTCATGTGTATATCTTTGATCATTCCGTATTTTGATTGCAAATTCTGTCTCTGCTTTTTTTAATCCATTCAAGGATGAAATGATTTGTAGATTCTTATTCCCAGAACCAATCTGTTGAGGTACTTCATTTTTCATTACAATAATTCTATCATTTGTTATTTCTGGTACATTATCTCCTTCCCAACACGAAATGATAATATTGTTAACAAAATCTAATTCTAAATAATATTCCGCAATTGGAATTACATTTTCATTGTATTTCCCTTGTAAAACTATATCAAATAATTCTATATTTTTGTTAATTATCATTTTAATATTATTATCGCTTTTTTTATTATTTTTAAAAATAAAATCTTGTTCATATTCTTTTGAGATTTCTCCATAACTTGTATCTATTAATTTAAAATTATTATCATTCATATATTTTACTATCTCGTCCTTTGTAAAACTATTCTTATATAATTCTTGAAGCTGAACCTCCATCTGAATAGTATCCACATTACATAATTTATCTCCTAATGATTGTACTACTTTTAAATCTGTCCCTTGTGTATCTATCTTTAGATAATCAATATGATCTATTTTATATTTATTTATGAATGTATCTAATCTTATTGTCTGAACATTAATTCTCTCTTTAAGAGTATCAAAACGTTCAACATTTTGTTCGCAAAAATCATAAAAATTTCCATCTTTATTAAACTCTAAAAACGATGAAAAACGACCATTCTCATAACAATTTAATATTTCTTCTCCATCTTTATCAGAAATAGCACATTGAATTGGGATAATACGTTTATCATTTTCATATTTTTCTTTTAAAATATTAAATTCTTCGGGAGAAGGTTCAATTGCATAAATTAAATCGTAATCTTTAAAATAATCAATTGTTTCTCCAATACACGCGCCCACATCAACTCCGATTTTCTGTTTTTTAGGTATTAATAAATAATCATGTCCATAAATATTTTGATATTCATATCCAAAATCTAATATTGTTTTGAACCTCCTTTGAAACTCTATATCACTAAGTTTCTGAAAATGAATCATATCTTTATAACTTTCAAAAATTATGATAGGTTTATATTTTTGAATTGTTTTCATTGCTCCGTCAAATACATTTTCTTCATATCCTTCAACATCAACCTTCAAAAAATCTAATCCACCGAGATTAAATGAATCCAATGTCTTTAATTGTATGGGATATTCATTTTTTAATTCATGAACATTTTCTAAATAGTGATTACTATTTTCATAACCACTATGATATTTTCCAATCAAACCACTTCCTCCTGGATTATTATATGATATAAAATTTAAATAATCACTTTTATTTTTATCTGAAATACCCATATTATATGTACTCACATTTGTGCATTGATTTAAAACAATATTTTTACACAATAAATCATATGATTCAATCAATGGTTCGAAACAATACAAATATTTTGACATCTTTGATAATTTTACTGAACAAGTACCAATATGGGAACCAATTTCAACACATATTGAATCTTTAGTAACATACTCTTCAATTAATTCATGAATATATTTCTCCCAAATGATATTATTTCTAATATCTTTTGAAATAGGACAATTTTTATAAATATAAAAATATCCATCTTCATTCCCATGATAGTTATTCACTGTATATTGGTTTTCATCTTTTTCTAATGTTTTCTTAAATTCATTTTTTTTCATATTTTCTGGATAATTTTTTAAATTATTTGAAATAATAGTACGATAATTATCATTTATCTTATCATCAGTTAATAATTCTTGATATATCTTATATGATTCTTTTAATTTACCCTTGTGAAAACCACTGTATGCTTTTTGAAATAATAATTGATAATTATCAAAATAAATAAACTCTTTTCTTAGAACCAATTCATTATTATTATTTATCAAACCATTACACGCAAACATATAGGACTCCAACCATTTTTCACGATAACTATAATACAAACTCATTAAATAATTTGCTTCTGGTCTATCGGGTCTTATGGATAGTGCATGCTGAATACATATTAATTCCATAGTTTCACGTGTCCCTTGTTTACTTAGACACAATGACATCCGTATAAGACATTCATAGGCTAGATCATCATTTTTTGTGAATTCAGCACATCTTAAATAATAAGATAATGCAGATGCTGTTTGTCCTATTTCTTCGTATGAGTATGCTAACTCAAAATTAATAGTATCATTGTATGGATCGTTTATAAATTTCAGTAATAAATTATCCATTTGTAAAATAATAAGATTAAATAATACATATTATAACTTAGTACAAATAAGATCATCCAAACGATCTTTATTAATCCGTATTATATAGGATGAATTATCTTGAAAACCAAATGTAATTAATATATCGTCTTTATATTGGGCTAATCCAATACAAAATTCTATTTTTGCTGTCATAAAATTAAATTGACCTGATATTTTATCAATATGATAATTATCATTAAAGATAATAAAACGATGATAATAATCAGAATCTTTATGTCCATTATGATTCTTAGGACGATAATCAACATCGTGACAAATACATAGATATTGATTCTCTTTCCATTTTATTAATGGTGTTCCTCCACGTATTTCATATGGCAATTTTTCTTTAATATTACTTAGGAATACTCTCTCAGATAGATTACTCTCTAAATTTGCTTTTACAACCTCGGTCGGATTTGCCCATTTTACAAAATGAAATGGTTTATTTAGGATTGGCATCCAATTTTTTTCACAATAAGAATTTTTATCCGGTACCTCAATTCTATTTCTTCGTATTTCTTTTACAGAATCACTGCCAATGTCTATTTCAGATAGTTCCATCCTTCCTTGACCATTTGTTGTTGTATCCCTCCTTACACCGCAAAGATAATATGTTTCATTCCATTTTACTAATCTTGCGTCTTCTAATCCAACAAAATCCCACAAAGGTTCAACATCCAATTGACTCGTATCTATTTTATGATATGTTTTAATCGAAAGAGTTTCATTATCTAATAAACAATAAAAATTGTTTGTCTTTAATGTCCTACAATCTTCTCTATGATAATAAGATAAAGGTCCTTCCCATACGGTTTGATATTTTTGATCTCCCTCACTATGATATAATGTATATTCAACATGTCTCATGATTAAATGTATCTTCTCTCCTTCCACAAATAATGAACTATTGCATGTACCTGTTCCATTTGTTTCTTTACTAGGTAGAATTAAGGTTTGAATGAATCCATCATATTCATTAAGAATAGTTTTAACTAAGTTTTCATACATATTATCATTGAGGGATAATTTAATATTTAATTCTAACCTTATTGATATGCATCTCCACCAATCCATAATACAAGACTTTCTCTTTCACCACTGATAACTTCAGTAACACGGTGGAGGAAAAAAGAAGGGAAAAAGAAAACACTTCCTTTTTCTAATGGTGCTTTCTCAGGATTTTTTTTTATCCAATATTCAAAGTCTCCGCCTTCAAATTCTTCAGGGTCATTTAAAAGGATTGAACAACTTAATTTCCTTGAATTATTTTCATTTTCACCGATATCTATATGCCAATCATATTTTCCATCTTTATTGTATTTCGAATATTGGATACTATCCTTTGAATAGTATAATTTAAAA
>MDTD01105123.1_pt1 | contig 34309 bp, 29 predicted proteins | sample 811221 | NCBI WGS metagenome assembly MDTD01 (sample SAMN05326646, study PRJNA326480) | marine metagenome | isolation source: seawater | place: Pacific Ocean: South West | collected 2011
AATTTAATGTGACATATCAAATAAATTAATAAATTTACGACTTATTACTTTTTTTAAGATTATGAAAACTAAAACTAATAAAGAAATTCATTCAAATTTATTATATTAAAAAAGCTTTAGATAATTTTTTAAAGTGAGCTGCATTTAAATAAAAAGATTAACCCTTATTATCAAATTAAAATAATAGTAAATATGAAGAAAGTTAATCTAAAACTTTTAAATAATAATAAAAATTTTTAAACTTCAAGATATATTTGCTAAAAATAAATTTAAGTTAAATATTAATTTTATAAATACATAGAAAAGAATTTTAAGTAATATATAAATACTAAATCAAACTTATGAATAATATAAGTATTAAAGCCAGTCCAAGTTTTCAACAATTATCAAAAAAAGTTAAATTAAAAAATCGAGAAATCATTCAGGAACTTACTTTTTTTGAAAAAGGAAGGGAGGCACTTTTATTTGGGTTAGATGAATTAAAAATTGATAAAAACAAAAAGATTCTAATCCCTGGATATATTTGTTCCTCAATGACCAATCCTCTTTTAAGAAATGGCTTCAAAATTATATATTATGATATTAATAAAGACTTTTCTTTAAATATTGATAAATTAAAAAAGCTCATCAAATACGAAAGAATTTCTGTTTTGATAATTGTCCACTATTTTGGAATTTTAACTGAGATTGATGAAATTTATAGTTTGTGTAGATTAAACAATATAGAGATAATAGAAGATTTTTGCCATAGTTTCTTAACCCGATTTGCAAATAAGCAAAAAGATTTTTCTAAGACTACAAAGATTTACAGTATTAGGAAGAATCTTCCCATTATTGATGGTGGTGCTTTAGAGAATAAAAATTTTGAAAGTTTTGTAACTATTAAAATACAGTCAATAAAATTTAAAGAAATATTATTTTTAATCTTAAGATTTATTGAATCTTCTATAAATACTTTTGGAATTCCAAACTTATATGGGAATGTAATTCGAAATTTAAAAATTAAAATCAATAAATCAAATAGAATTCATAAAATTAATAGCAGCAAAAAAGAGGTTAGTAAAATTAAGAATCCTTCTTATATGTTATTTAAGTACTTAAATAGTAGTCTATATCTTAAGAATATTTCTGAGAGAAGAAGAAACAATTTTTATTTTCTTCAAGATGAGATTAATAAAATTGGATTAAATGTTAGTTTTTTTAGTATTTTGCATAATTCGGTTCCTCAATTTTTACCAATATTATTAAATGATAAAAATCAGAATTTATTTAATGAACTTAATAATAATGGTATAGAAACTATCAGATGGCCAGATTATGAAATACCAAGTTATATTATGGAAAATAAAAATAATTTTCCAAATAGTATTTTTCTTAATAAAAATATAATCTTAATTCCAGTTCATCAAGATCTCACGAAAGAAAATTGCAAAAAAATAATTAAAGTTATAAGTTCATTTTTAAAAATGAAGAGATTGAATAATAATTAGAATTTATTAATGTATTATTAGATTACTTTGTAATAAAATGATAATTGATATGCAAGATAAATGGTATATTTTTCAAAAAGACGATAAATCTTGGGGGAATATTCTAAAAGAATTTGATGAATCTTCATTTCTAAATGATATTGAATGGGCTAATCATCTTAGAAATCTTGGATGGAAGACTTTAAGATTAATAAAAACTAGAAATAATCTAAAAGGATCAAAAACCTTAATTCAAGCTTTTATCAAATATCTTCCATTCTCAACTGCCATTATTTGGATCCCTGGAGGAATTATTGGAGATAATATCAACTTAGTAGGGTTTCAAGAAGAGTTAAAGTTAATTCTGAAAGCAAGATTTTGTTTTATAAGGATAAGATGTCATCAGACTTATGATTTTTATAATGAAATAAATTTCTTTAAGAATTGTTGGAAAAGGCCTTTAGTTTCACTCTCAAGTAGATATAAAGTCATATTAAATTTAAATAATAGCCCTAAAATAATACAAAATAATTTCAGTAGAGGCTGGTATAGAAGTCTTAAAAAAAGTAAAAAGAATAATCTTAAAATAATCAGAATTGATAAACATGAAATAATTGCAAACTTGTATAAAGAAATGAAATTAAATAAAAGCTTAAAGCAAAAAAATATTTATTCCAAGAAAGAATGTAAAAGTATCATGAAAGCTTTTAGAAAAAAAATATTAGTTTTAGGCGCCGTGGATGAATCTTCAAATATATGTTCTATTAGAGGAGTAATAATAAGGGATAGGACTATTTATGATATTTTTGCTGCGACTAATAAAAAAGGAAGATTATATTCAGCCTCTCATCTAGTAATTTACTCAATATTAAAAGAATTTTTTAACAAAGACTTTTCTGAATATGATTTATCAAATATAGATCCTGAAAATAGCTTTGGAGTCTATAATTTTAAAAAAGGGTTAGGAGGAAAAGTCATATATACTCTTGGTGAATTTGAATGGGCAAACTCATTATTACTAAAATTACTAATTAATTTATATTTTCTCTTCAAATAAATGAGTAACAAAAGTTTTTTTCATTAATTTTAGGATGATTAACAAAAATAATATCAGCATATTAATGTGTATATACAAAAAGGATAATCCAAAATTCCTTGAAATTGCATTTAAATCACTTCTAAAACAATCAATTTATATAAAGGAAATTATTCTTGTAGAGGACGGTAAATTAACTGAAGAACTAAAAAATATAATAAAAAAATTTAAAATAGAATTAAATATTAATCAAATAAAATTAGATAAAAATGTTGGTTTTCCAAAAGCACTAAATATAGGTTTGAGTAATTCAAGCACAAAGTGGATTGCAAGATTTGATTGTGATGATATTTGTGACATTGGACGTTTTAAAAAAATAAATGAAATTATTGATAAATATGGCAATCAAATTGATGTATTTGGAACATTTATGAAAGAATTTGAAAATGATTTACATGATAAAAATAAAATAAGATATGTTCCCTTAAGTGAAGAAAGTATAAAAAGAAAACTAATATTATCAAATCCTATGAATCATATATCAGTTGTTTTTAAAAGAAGTTTAATATATAAATATTGCGAAAAAGGTAATGAATTTTATCCACTAATTCAAGGTTTCGAAGATTATGCCCTTTGGATAAAATTATTAAAACAAGGAGTTAAATTTAGAAATTTTCCTTATATAACTGTTTATGCAAGAATAGGAAAAGAAATGCTTAAAAGAAGAGGTGGAATAAAGTATATTAAAAATGAAATAAGATTTAGAATTTTTACTTTTAAATATTTTAATATCTTTGAAAACTTATTAATATTTTTCATATCTTTAATTAGAATTAGCATTTTCTTAATGCCATTAAGTTTAAAAGGAATATTTTATAAAATTAAAAGAAAATTCTTTTAAAAAATTTTTCTTTTTATTTAAATTATTATAAAAAATTTAAATTAATCAATTTATCTAAGTGTTTTCTGAACACACTCTCTATTGATTTTAAATAAAGCATTATCTTTAATGAATATATTTATTACTTCCTCAAGTGTGATTGATTTTTTAATTTCATATAATTTTTTTAATAATTGATAATCTTCTTCATAGTCAATAGTTATTCTTAGATTTTCAAGTCTATATAAAGTAGGAGGTTTTATAAATAAGCAGTTAAATTTATTACAATTTTCATAAAATATGGGAGTAACATGCTCTTTTTGAGCCTCATCTAACAAATTTTCATCAATATTCAGAAAAGTTTTTTTATTGATCAATTCTATTCCTGATCCATTTGGTATTAACTTCTCATAAGCAATATAGTCTAAAGAAGGAGTAATTTGATTAATCAGAATATTAGCTAAATTTATACTTATTAAGGGGTTATCAGCTGTTAACCTTGCGAACCAATCACAATTCTCTATGTTTTTTAATCCAAAAGTATTTCTATATCTATTGAAAACATTGGATAACTCACCTCTACTACAAAGAATATTGATTTTTTGGCAGTAATTATAAATCTCATCATCTGAACTATCATTTGAAGTACATACAATAACTTGTTCAGAGAATATTTTTGCTTTATTAATGACTTCTTTTAAAATAGTTGAATTACCTATTTTGAAAAGAACTTTTCCAGGTAATCTAGAGGATGTCATTCTAGCTTGAATTATTGATAAGATTTTTTTTGAATGTATATTTTTCATTTTTAAATCTATTAATAACATAGATAACATTTCTAATGATATGATAAAACCAATTTTTATTGATTAATGGCTAATAGAATTGAAATAAGTGTGCTAATAGCTGCCTATAATCAAGAAAAATATATCGGTAGATGTTTAAGATCTATATTAAACCAGTCTTTAGATCCTCTTAAATACGAAGTTAATTTAGTAAATGATGGAAGTACTGATAGAACCTTATTTGCTGCAGAATTATTTTGCGATCCAAAAGAATCAAGAATTAACATTATTAATAACAATAAAAATTTAGGATTACCAGCATCTATTAATAAAGCGATAATAGCTTCAAAAGGGAAATATGTTGTGAGAATTGACTCAGATGATTGGGTCTCAAGGGATTTCTTGAAATTACTTTATACATATCTTGAAAATAATAATTATATGGATGCTATTGCCTGTGATTATAATTTAGTTGATAAGAATGAAAAAGTTATTCAAAGAAAAAATTGCTTTGAAGATCCAATCGCATGCGGCATTATGTTCAAAAGAAATGATTTAATTCAGATTGGTCTTTATGATGAAAACTTTCATTGCCATGAGGATAGAGATCTTCGCATAAGATTTGAACAAAAATTTAATATTAGTAGGCTAGAATTGCCATTATATAGATACAGAAAGCATGAAAATAATATGACTAATAATCAGAAAGTATTAGATGAGTATAATAATAAACTTATAAGTAAATATGGATCTGATTTTTTATAAATTATGCCTATAGAGAAACATTTAATTTTAGGTTCAAGGGATCTAACTAAAGATTCTAAACCTTATATAATTGCCGAAATTGGTGTAAATCATGAGGGTTCTTTAGAGAAAGCAAAAGAATTGATAGATTTAGCAAAGGAGGGTGGAGCTGATGCTGTTAAATTTCAAACATATAAAGCTGAAAAATTAGCTTCAAAGAATTCTCCTGCCTATTGGGATACATCTAAAGAAAAAATTAAAAGTCAATTTCAATTATTTAAAAAATATGATAATTTTCAGGAAAAAGACTACTTAGATCTTGCAGCTTACTCTAAAGATAGAAAAATTGATTTTCTTTCTACACCTTTTGATTTAGATGCAATTGATTTCTTAAATGAATTAGTTCCATTTTTCAAAGTTGCTTCTGCAGATATTAATAATTTACCTTTTTTACGAAAAATAGCTTCAAAAGGGAAACCGGTAATAATTTCTACAGGAGCTTCAAGTATTATTGAAATTAATTATGCAATTGAAGTCTTAAAAATGAATGGGTGTGAGGATATTGGAATTTTGCATTGTATTTTAAATTATCCTACTAATGATCAGAATGCCTGCTTAAAAATGATAAAAAATTTAAAAAGTAATTATCCTAATTATCTAATTGGATATTCTGACCATACACTACCTGATCAAAATATGCTTCCATTAATAACTGCTTATCTAACAGGAGCTATAATTATTGAGAAACATTTCACTTTCGACAAGACTCTTCCAGGAAATGATCATTATCATGCAATGGATAAAAATGATTTACAGAATTTTGTAAAATTAGCTTCAAAAGCGCATTCATTATTAGGAGTAAATGAAATTAAAGAGCCAATTCCTTCAGAAAGTATTTCTATTAAAAATGCCAGAAGAAGTATAGTTTCAGCACATTTTCTGAAAAAAAATCAAATTATTACGGAAAAAGATCTAATCTGCAAAAGACCAGGTTTTGGAATAAGTCCTATTTATTGGGATAAAATTATTGGAATGAAGACAATAAAAGATATTGAAGAGGATCATATTATTGAGTGGGACGATCTAAATAATATTTAAAACAAAACTATGTTTTTAACACTATAAATTATAAGATTATTAACAAAAAAATTATTATAAGGATTACTAATCACTAAATATAACCAATGTTATTTTTTTGAATTAAATAATTTATTTTTAAAGTTTAGAAAAGTTATAGTAATAAAAACAATAGATACCATAGAAAAATATAGATTAGAAAACTTAATATCAATAAATAAAAACGCAAAAGAACTAATCATTAAAACGATTGCATACATTTGAATAACTGTTTCTTTTTCTGAAAAGCCAAATTGCAATAAATTATGATGTAAATGTAATCTATCTGGCTTAAATAGTAATTTAAATGAAATTAAGCGTAAATAAATAACTTTTACCATATCTATTAATAAAGGCAAAACAACAATAATTGTTATTAAAGGAAAATGATTTTTATCAAAGTCTTGGCCTCTTATACTTTTCCCAGAGATACTATTAATTAATACTAAATTAGCCAATGAAAAACCTAAAAAATAAGATCCTCCATCACCCATTAAAATCTTTGCAGGATTATAGTTATGTATTAAAAAACCTATTAGCGATCCTAAAAATGATGCAATCAATAGCGTAGTGTAAACAGGTTGATAGTTATAGAAATTTAAATTTATTAAAAGAAGAACAAAAGTTGATATTAGAGTTGTTCCGGTTGCTAAACCATCAAGACCATCCCACCAATTAACAGCGTTAATTAAGCCCACTATAAAAAAAGTAGTTATTAGAAAGCTCAATAAAACTGTTAGTTGGATAGGTTGTAAATTTAAATAAGTTAAATTTAAATAATTTATAGAAAGACCTGAACCCCAACAAATACTTGCTACGGAGAATTGAAGAATTAATCTTACATATGGTGATAACCTTTTTATATCATCAGCAAAACCTATAAGAAAGAAAAGAAATGAGCAAATAGCTAATTCAAAAAAAGAAAACTGTGAATTAATAAATTTTAAGTTGAAATATAAAGGACTTATTTTTAAAATAATGAGTAAAGAAAATAGCCAACCAGAAAAAATACCAAGTCCTCCAATTCTTACTATGGGCACTTTATGATTTTTTCTAAAATCAGGAAAATCTAGGAGCTTATAATATGAACCTATTTTATTCGCGATTGGTACAAACGAATAAGTTAATAATAAAGACAAACCGATTGTCAAAAGTACTAAATTCAATATTAAAAAATAGTTTTAAGAATTATATATTAGCAGCAGAAAAATTATTATTTAGAGAAAGGAAACTTAATGAATAATCCTAAAATAATTTATTATTATAACATTAATCATTTAAATTAAATTCTTCACTTTAGATATTAAGAAAAGATCGATTTAATAAGTTTTAAATTCAAGAAATATACAAGAATTTATAAAAATAATTAGATTTTTCATCTTTATAATGAAAATTTATTTATTTGTTAGATATAAATTTTATAACAATCAAAAATTCTGGAAAGACAAGATATTTGTTTTAATGAATTTAATCAAGATTTTAATAATTTTAAAAATATGAATAAATATAAATTCGATATATGTTTGTTTTTGGAGAGAAAATTATATATTCTGGAAATAAATTTATTAATATTTTGAGTATATTCATTAAATATTTATGTAAATAGATTTATAATTAAATAAAAATTATTCTACAATCTCATTCTTAAAAAATATAATAAATTATCTAATGCTTCTCCAAAATAAAATGAATCAGATTTTGAATTATATATTTAACTTTCTTCAAAAAGATTTATCCTAAATGCTAAAGTCAAAGACTCTTCCCTTATTAAGGAAGCTTTTTTATTCATTAGATTTAAAACGTAAAGCTCAATTTTGCATATTAATAATTTTAAATGTAATTTCGTCTTGTACAGAAGCTATTGCTATTTCTGCTTCTTATCCATTTCTTTCACTGCTTCAATCACCTGAATCAATAGATAATCCTAGTAATATCACTAAATTTATATTTAATATTTTTGGTTTTGAGTATCAATACAAACCAATAGTATTATTTTTTATGTTCTCAATTTTATTTTCCTCTTTTTTAAAATTTATTGTGATAGCTTTCAATGCGATCTTTGCAAATTTACTAGCTTATGATTTTAGTTTAGCATCATTTAAATCTTCATTATCACAAGACTATAGTTTTTTTCTAACTAACCCTATATCAAATCTAGTTAATAGAAATATAAAAGGGATTGAGGGAACCCTAACTGTAATTTATGCAGTTTTACAAATAATAACTTCATTTTTCTTAATTTTAATAACCGTTACCTTCTTAATTTTTCTGAATACTCAGCTTACAATTGGAATTTTCTTATTAATTACTTTAATTTATAGTTTAATTTTTGGATCTTTCAAGAATTTCATGACTAGAGCTAGCCATATTATATATACTAATAATGCTTACAAAATAAAAATTGTTCAAGAAGGTTATAAGTATTTTAAAAATATTATTCTTGATAAGACAGGCTTTGTATTTTTTAAATCATATAAAAATAATGAATATCAATTAAGAAGAATTCAAGCACTTCAGCAAATAATAATTCAATGTCCAAAAATCATTATTGAGAATTCTATACTTATTCTTTTAGGTCTAATTGCCCTAATAATAGTACCAAAAAGTAATCTTAATTTTACATTTTTAGCTTTACTTGGAACCTATGCATTAGGTTTTCAAAGACTTTTACCTATTGCACAGTCTATGTATCTTGGATTCAGTGATGTTAAGAAACATGGAGCAGATTTAAAAGATGTACTAAAACTATCGATTAAAAAGAATGATCCTAATTTAGTAAAAATACAAACTGAAGAACAAATTAATATAGAAACTATTTCTGTAAAAAGCTTAAATTTCTATCATTCAAGATCAAATAAAGATCTAATCAATAATGTTGGCTTTAATTTGAAGCCTGGAGATTACTTAGGAATAAGTGGTAAATCAGGAACAGGTAAAAGTACCCTTCTTGATCTTATCTTGGGATTTTTAAGTCCTTCAAGTGGAGGCATCTTTGTCAACGGAATTGATATTAATGCGCCTGGATCAGAAGAACACCTCCATAGATGGCAAAATTCTGTTAGTTATGTTGCCCAAACCCCATTAATATTAAACGACTCTATAAGAAAAAATCTAACTATAAATGGGAGTAAAAGTTTTACTAGTGATGAAGAAATATATGAAATACTAGAAATTGTAGAATTAAAAGATTTTATACAATCTTTACCTTATAAAATAGATACATTATTGGGAGATGATGGAAATAGTATAAGCGGTGGGCAGAAACAAAGGATTGCAATTGCAAGAGCACTTTTAAAGAAAGGACAAATATTAGTTTTGGATGAATCCACCTCAGGACTAGATCGTCAGACAGAAAGAAAATTATTGGAGAACATAATTCAAAAATTCCCAAATTTGATTATAATTTTTGTTTCTCATAATCCAAGTGTTTTTGATTTCGCCAACGTTTTGCTGAGTTTAGATAATAACAATTAAATTTAATATATTATTTTTAAGATTTCAATAAGTTATTTGTCTATTTAATTGCTATTTGCAAGTTAAATTTTAAAATAAAGATTATTAAATATATAAAGTTATTTAATATTTTCTTTTATATAATCAGCAAGAATAATAATTTTCCTGATTCTTACAAATTTGTAAAATTTAATTATGGACCCTTTCTTAAATAAAAAAATATCTCCCAACATTCCAGCTTACTGTTACCTGATTGCCGAAATTGGAATTAATCATAATGGATCTCTACAAATTGCTAAAGATTTAATTGCTCAGAGTAAAGCAGCTGGATTTGATGCTGTTAAATTCCAAAAAAGGACTATTGATATTGTTTATAACGAAGAAATATTAAATTCATTCAGAAAAAGTCCATGGGGAGAAACTACTAGAGATCAAAAAGAAGGTTTAGAATTTTCTCTTTCTGAATATAAAGAAATAGATAAATACTGCAAAACATTAAATATTGATTGGTTTGTATCTTGCTGGGATATAAAAAGTCAAGAAGAAATGAGACCATTTAATACCCCTTACAATAAAGTTGCTTCTGCAATGGGAACAAATTGGGAATTCGTAAACAGCGTAGCTTCTGAAAGAAAACCAACCTTTGCATCGACTGGTATGATGGAAATTCCAGATATAGATAAATTAGTTGATATTTTCAAAAAAAATAATTGTCCACTGATATTAATGCATACAGTGAGTACTTATCCTGCATCTGATAATGATTTAAATTTAAAATGTATAAATACTCTTGCAGCAAGATATAAAATACCTATTGGATATAGTGGTCATGAAACCAGCACAGCACCTTCAATATTTGCTGCAGTAATGGGTGCATCTGTTATCGAGCGCCATGTTACTCTTGATCGAGCTATGTATGGTAGTGATCAATCAGCTTCTTTAGAACTTCCTGGAATGTATTCTCTTTGCTCAACAATAAGAAAGTTGAATGATTGTCTTGGTGATGGCGAAAAGAGAATTTTAGAGGAAGAAGAATTAGTTTCTAAAAAACTAAGATATTGGAGGCCTGAGTAATGGTGTACGTCTTTGATATAGATGGAACACTTTGTACCTTGGTGGAGAATGCTGCATATGAAAATGCTGAACCATTACTTGATCGAATTAGCATAGTAAATAAATTATATGATGAAGGAAACTATATAAAATTATTCACAGCTAGAGGTTCTCAAACAGGAATAGATTGGACTGACATAACAACAAAACAATTATCAAGTTGGAAATTAAAATATCATGAATTGATTATTAATTGCAAACCTCATGGTGATTTATTCATCGATGATAAAGCTATAAATGCTGATTTGTTTTTTAAAAAATGATTCATAATTATAAAATTATTAATGACTCTTTTAATAGTCTTTCCAAAGCATGCAAATCTTTAAAGGAAAACAAAATATTTTTAACAAAATATCAAGAATGGATTAAGAAATTTATTTCTACAATCGATAAAGGTGGTACGATTTTCATCTGTGGTAACGGAGGAAGTTTTGCACATGCTCAGCATCTAACTACTGAACTTGTGGTTAGGTTTAAGGTTAATAGGAAAGCTCTAAAGGCTATTTGCCTAGGATCTAATCAATGTAACTTAACTGCTATTGGGAATGATTTCTCATTTGATCAGATTTTCTCTAGAGAACTATCTGCTCTATATAATTATAATGATACAGTTTTAATTCTAAGTACATCAGGTAATAGCCCAAGTGTAATAAAGGTAGCAGAATTTGTTAAAGGTATGGGGGATCAAGCTATTTCATTATTGGGAAAAGACGGTGGAAAATTAAAAGATATTACTGATAATTTTATAATCCCATATTCAACTACTAGTTTAATCCAGGAACTCCAGATACTTATTGGTCATGCAATCTGTGAGGAAATAGAAAATTATATTTCTAAAAATGAGGATAAATCTTAAAATGAATAAGAATTTATTCGACCTTTGTAAAAGATATTATCTTGTAACAGGAGCTGCAGGACTATTAGGTCGTCAGCATTGTGAAGCAATATTATCAGCAAATGGAATACCAGTAGCAATTGATTTAAATGAAGATGGATTGGTTCAGATGAAAAAAGAAATCAAAGAGACACATAATATAGATTTCCCTATTTTTTCTTGTTCTATTACTGAAATTAATGAACTCAATAAATTAAAAGACTTTTTAATTAAGAGAGAAATAATACTTTCTGGAATAATTAATAATGCTGCAATTAATCCAACAATGAAAGAAGCTAATAAGAGATCTAAAAACAGGCTAGAAAATTATGATATTGAACTATGGGATCTTGAATTAAATGTAGGCTTAAAAGGAAGTTATTTGGTTGTTAGAACATTTGCTGATCAATTATTATCGCATAAACATAATGGTGTAATAATAAATATCTCTTCCGATTTAGGATTAATAGCTCCAGATCAAAGAATTTATAAAAAGAACGGTATTGAAGAAAAGGAACAATCAGTAAAACCAATTACATATTCCGTAATAAAAGCTGGATTGATAGGCATGAGTAGATATTTCTCAACCTATTTTAATGGACGCATAAGATCTAATGCCTTATGCCCTGGTGGTGTTGAGAATGGTCAAGATGAAGAATTCTTAACAAAAGTAAAGAGTCTTATACCTGCTGGGAGGCTTGCAAAAGTTGATGAATATAGAGGAACAATTATCTACATGTTAAGTGATGCTTCTGATTATATGAATGGAGCTATTTTATCTATTGATGGTGGAAGAACTGCTTGGTAATTAAAAAAGAAAATTTTATTTTGATCTAAAATTAATTTCTAACACGAGTAGATTAATTTTTGATTTAATTTGATATGTTAAATAAATTACACCAATAGAAATTTTAATTTTTAGATTTTATCTTAGATATTGTATTATTTATATAATAAAAAACTAAATTAATCATTTGAGATGAAAGATATTTACGGTTTTATTACTGTAAGAACTGAATCAAGTAGATTACCTAACAAATGTTTTCTGCCCTTAGGTGAAAAATCTGTAATTGAGAGTGTAATCTCAAGATGCTTACACTATAAAATTAACCCAATAGTATGCACAACTATATCTTCTACAGATGATCCTATTGAAGAATTATCTAATAAATTAAAAGTTAAAGTTTTTAGAGGATCAGTAAAAAATAAAATGAAAAGATGGCTAAATTGTTCCGAATTTTATGGAATAGATGATTTTCATACAATAGATGCAGATGATCCTTTTTTTGATAGTAATTTAATATTTAAAAGTATGGAAATTAGAAGAAAATCAGATCTTGATTTTGTTAAACCTTCTATTTACTCATCAAGTGGAGGAGGATCTTTAGGATACTCTATTAAAACAAGTTATTTAAGCTCCATTATTAAAAATACAGATGATTTATTTGATAGCGAAATGATAAATAATTTTATAGAAAGTAATAAATATAATTCTTCTGCACAAATGGAAGAAGATCCAGAACTTGATTATCAAATAAGATTAACTCTTGATTATCATGAAGACTTCTGGCTAATTTCTTCAATTGTTCGTATTCTAGGACCAGTCCCAGAAAGAGGGGAAATAATTAAATTGTTTAAAGAAAATCCAGCACTTCATAAGATAAATATCTTTAGAAATAATGAATGGTCGAAACGTCAAAAAGAATTATTGTCATCACAATTAAATTTAGAAAATAATTCAATTTAATAAATAAAAATAAAAAGTATTTTTTATTAATAGTAAAAAAAACCTTAAAATTTAATTTTAAAGAACAAAATAATAAATTTAAAAAACTTATTAAATTTTCTATTTATTCTTAGAATATTAAAATCAAATTATTATATTAATAAATTAGCAATTTTTAATTCTGTGTAATATTTATTTGGCTAAGACGACTCAATCTCTAATATGTTATTGTTTGGTTTGTAAAATAATTAATAATGGAAATGGTAGAAAAACGTTTTTATGCATATTCAGGCAATGATTTATTTTTTGCTCCTATTGCAAGTAGGTTAACTCCATTATTTATTAACTTAAAAATTCCCGCTAACGTAATAACAATTTTATCTGGATTCGTAGGAATTTTGGGAGCTGTTTTTTTTTCCAGTAACAATAAGACTTTTATTCTAATAGGATCTTTCGGTTATATGTTTTATTTTCTCTTAGATTATATAGATGGAAATGTTGCTCGATTAACTAATAAAAGCTCTATATCAGGCATGTTTCTTGATATTTTTATGGGACCTGTAGTAGCTATATCAATGACAATGTCTATATATATAGGCTCATTACAAAAATTATCCGACTTTGATTTTAGTCCTATCTTTATAAATATTATTGGGATTATTTATTTGTCTTCTATACTAATATTATATACTCGTTTTGCATTTGTATGGCTAACAGTTGGTTCAAAAATTGTAGAAGATAGATACCAAAATAAAATTAAAACAGATCACTTTAATAATTCTGTCAGACCTAAAAGACATCAGAATTTTTTTATAAAAGCAATTATTTACGTTTTTCATGAAAATTTTATGATTTATTCTCTACCCATTTTAGGATTAATAAACTTCCTCTGGGATCAAGATCTTAGATTAATATACCCTCTTGCAGGAGTATTTATACTTTTCCCTGCATGCTTATATGAAATATATAGTTTCATGAAATATGATAAGATAAATGAGATTTACAATGTTATTGTTTCTAATGAAGAAATCTTAAATCCTATTAAGACAATTTATCTTAAGTGATTTAAATTAATGAAAAATGAATATGTAGCTTTAATACTGGCAGCTGGTTTTGGTAATAGAATGAAGCCCTTAACTGATGCAAATCATAAAACTTTACTTAATATTGCTGGCGAGTCAATATTGGGAAGAATTATCAATTCTTTAGAAGAAGAAAAAATTACAACAATTTATATTGTAACTGGATATCAAGACAATCAAATAAAAGAATTTATAGATAATAACTTTTCGCACTTAGAAATTTCATATATTCATAATCCCAGGTATCGAGAAACCAATAATATCTACTCTTTATCATTAGCTTTAGAGAATATTTATATTAATCAAAATTTAATTCTTATAGAGTCAGATCTTATTTATCAAAAAAATGTTTTAAAAAGATTATTAGAATCAAATTATAAAAATGCAGCTTTAGTTAGTAAATATTCAACAGGAATGGATGGGACTGTTGTAAGTGTGTCTGATAATTATATTACTGGAGTTTTTCCTCCTCATTTACATACTGATGAATTTGACTTCTCTAATAAATTTAAGACTCTTAATATTTATAAATTCAGTGCGGAATTTTGTAACGGTGACTTCAAAAAGTTTTTAACATTTTACTCTTCAATGATAGATGAGTCATGTTACTACGAACTTATTCTTGGAATAGTAATTTATATGAATCGTGAATCTATCGCAGCTGTTGATGTTGACGTTTTAGATTGGGCTGAAGTTGATGATCCAAATGACTTATCTTTAGCAGAATTTATTTTTAATTCCAAAGGGAAAGAAAAAATATTAGAACAGTCTCATGGAGGATTTTGGAATTATCCAATATCAGATTATTCCTACATAAGGAATTTTTATTATCCAACTAATTCAATGTTTGCTCATTTTAGAAATTCACTTAAAGCATTAGTTTGGAATTATGGATCTTCACAAGAAATCTTAAATAAAAAGATATCTTATTTAGTTGGTATTCCAAATAAAAATATAATAGCTCTCTCAGGAGCAGCTCAAATTTATCCAATCATAAGAAATATATTTTCTAATAGAAAAGTTTGTGTTCCAGATATAACTTTTGGCGAATATTCAAGAATTTTTCCTAATGCACTGAAATATAGAGATATGTTTGAGGAAGGAATTTCTATTGATGAATCTATTAAAGGAGCAGAATTAATAATTATTGTTAATCCTAATAATCCTAGTGGTAAAATATATTCAACGAAAAAGATATTTTCATGGGTACAAAATTATCCAGATAAATTTTTTATTATAGATGAATCCTTTATAGAATATTCTGAAGAAAATTCTATTATTGAATATCTTGAAGAAAATATATTATCTAATTTACTTGTACTTAAAAGTTTAAGTAAATCGCATGGAATACCAGGGATTAGACTAGGATTTGTATTTACTCAAAATCAAAATATTTTCAAGAAAATATATGAAGATCTCCCAATTTGGAACCTCAATTCATTTGCTGAGAATTATATGGAAATAGCTTTAAAATTTCGCAGTGAATTAAAAAATTCTTTTCAATTAGCTAAAGAAGATAGAAAATATTTAATAAAGCTTTTAAAAGAAGTCAGTTTTATATCAAAAGTATATGAATCTGAAGGTAGTTTTGTATCTTTTAGAATTGATAATAAAGAAATTCAAATAAATCTTCGGTCATACTTGATTTCTGAGCATAATATATTTATTAAACAACTTTCAAATATTGGATTAAAAGGATCTAATTATTTCAGGGTAGCATTAGTTGCTAAACCAGAAATAAATAAATTAATAGATGCACTACATGCTTATTCAAAAAAACTAAACTTTACATCTTAATTTTATATGTCAAATTTTCAAGGGAAAAAAGTCCTAATTACTGGTCATACTGGTTTTAAAGGATTTTGGTTATCCATGATATTAAAATCCCTTGGCGCTGATGTTATTGGGGTCTCTCTGAAATTAGATAAAAATAGAAAATCTCATTTTGGCACTTTAAATGGTGAAGATTTAATAAAAACCCACTATTTTGACATAAGAAATCTCTCTTTATTGAAGGAGTTAATAGAAACAATCAAACCTGATTATATTTTTCATCTTGCAGCTCAAGCTCTTGTTGCAGATAGCTTTAAGAATCCTATAAATACTTTTACTACAAATGCTATTGGTTCTATTAATATTCTAGAAAGTCTTAGACTATTAAATTGTAAATGCAATTTAATAATGATAACTAGCGATAAGGTTTATGAAAATGTGGAATGGGTTTATGGATATAGAGAAAATGATAATTTAGGTGGGTATGATCCATATAGTGCCTCTAAGGCATGTGCAGAATTATCAATTAGATCCTATTTTAAAAGTTATCTAAAAAATTCAAATATTAAATTATGCATAGCACGTGCTGGAAATGTTATTGGAGGAGGAGATTGGTCAGAAAACAGATTAGTGCCAGATTGTATAAGATCATGGACAAATAATGAAAGTGTTAAATTAAGATCTCCTGATTCAACAAGACCTTGGCAGCATGTTTTTGATCCAATCAATGGATATTTAACATTAGCTCTTAAAGTAAATGAGGATGCATCTATAGAAGGTGAAGCCTTTAATTTTGGTCCTGATCATTTAAGTGATATAACCGTTTTTGATGCAGTAAAGAAATTATCTGAGAAATGGGGTGACGAGGCAAAATATACTTTCGAAAATAAAAATTTCATGAAAGAAGCAAAATTATTAAGATTAAATTGTGATAAATCGCATTCTTTATTAAATTGGAGGCCAATCTTAGATTTAGATGAATGCATTGATATGACAATTGATTGGTACAAAAAATCTCGACTTGGGAAAATAGAAACAAAAAAAATCAGTGAATCACAAATAAATTGGTTTATTGATCAGTTTCTAAATTTAAGAATAAAATGATTAAAGAAAAAGTAACTTTACATCCTTTAAAAATAATCAAATCAGATTTAGGCAATATTAGACATATATTTGATTCAAATAAAGCAGGTTTTAATGGGTTTTCAGAGGCCTATATTTCAGAAATAAATCCCTTAAAAATAAAAGGTTGGGTCCTTCATAAAAACAAGACAAGTAATTTTATAGTTGTAAAAGGTCACGTTAGATTCGTATTTATTGAATCAAATAATCCCGAGAGGTTTATTACATATGAATTATCTTCATTAGATGAAAAGCCCCATTTATATTCAAGATTATGCGTTGAGCCTAATGTATGGTTTGCTTTTCAAGGGCTACATTGTAAAGTAAGTAGGGTTTTAAACCTTTCAAATGTATTTCATAGTGAAACTTTGTCTATTCGTAAGACTTTAAGTACTTTTAAATATTGTTGGGATAAATCATGAAGGTTGTCATTTTAGCTGGAGGTTTTGGAAGCAGGATTTCCGAAAAAACCCACTCTATTCCAAAACCAATGATAGAGATAGGCAATAAACCTATAATTATGCATATTATGGAGAGGTATATTAAATATGGGTATAATGATTTTTTAATTGCTTTAGGTTATAAAAGTCAAATTATTAAAAAATATTTTGCTGATTATCATTTGATGTCTTCAGATTTCAAAGTAAATCTTTCAAATGGTTGCATTGAAACAAATAAGAAAAATGGGCTCGATTGTAAAGTAACCCTTGTAGAAACAGGTTTAGAAACAATGACTGGAGGAAGATTAAATAGATTAAGAAACTATTTAAAAGATGAAAGGTTTTTTCTCACATACGGAGATGGAGTCTCAAATATCAATATCGATAAGCTTTTAAATCATCATATAAATTGCTCGAAGTTTTTAACAATGAGTATAGTTAGGCCACCAGCTAGATTCGGTGTTTTAGAAATTAATAAAGATAATATTCTTACAAAATTCGAAGAAAAACCACAATTAAGTTCTGGTTGGATAAATGGCGGTTTTTTCGTTGTAGAACCAGAATTTCTAGATTTCTGCTTATCAGATAATGAAATGCTTGAACGCGAACCAATTAATAGAGCCTTAAATCAAAATCAAATATCTGCATATAAGCATTTTGGATTTTGGAAATGTATGGATACTCTAAGAGACAAAAATGAATTAGAAAAGATTTTTAATAAAGGTGATTCTCCTTGGACAGTAGATTAAAAATTCTATTAACAGGATCTAATGGATATCTAGGACAAAATTTCTTAAATTATTTTAGTAATAGTAATTTTGATATCACATTTATCTTAAGAAGTGAAATTGATGATCTTATAAGAAATTATGAAAATAAAGATTTATTTCTTAAAACAAATATTAAATTTAAAAATAAATATGATGTAATAATTCATACTGCAGCTTTATCTTATTCAGAATGTAAAAAAGATCCACAAAAAGGAAAAACTATAAATACTTTGTTAACTGAGATCTTAACTGATTATTCAATTGAGCATAATTGCTACTTTATTTTTTTTTCTAGTGTTCAAGTATATGGTTCAATATTGAATGGAATTTATAATGAGGGGACAAAAATTTCACCAGATACTGAATATTCTATTTCAAAGGCGAATGCTGAAAAATATATAATGAATAAGATTTCAAGAAATTTACTAAAAGGCAGCATTCTAAGAATTGGTAATGTAGTAGGTTTACCTAAATCTAAATTATCTAGTGGATGGAAATTATTTGCAAATAATGCAATAAGGGAAGCCGTATCAAAAAAAGAAATAAAAATTAAAAACAATCGTAATTTGAGAAGAAATTTCTTACCAATTGATTTATTAATGATCCTTTTAAGAAAAATACTTAATGAAATAAATCATAGTAATGAAAAAATACCATATGTTATTAACGTAACTACAGGAGAATCATTAACTCTATTTGAATATTGTCAATTATTAGCTGAAAAATATAATGAAATTTTTTATGAAAGACCAAAAATCTTTTATGATAATTCCCTTTCTATGGATATTCCTTTTTCCGTTATTGATAATAAAATATTAAATGATTTCTTATCAGATGATAATTATTGCTCATTAGATAAATCAATATTAGAAGCTATAAAATTAATTAAAAATCAAAACTAAAATTTATAGTGTATATTTATCAATTTAAAGTTTGATTATAAATTTTTAGGGTTTGACTATTTATTTTTTTAACATCAAATCTTTTTTTCACTTTTTCTCTAATATTTTTTCCAAATACTTTTGCAGTTAATCTATTCCTAATTAAAAATAATATTGCTAACTCTATAGCTTTTGGATCTTTTAAAGGGACTAAAATACCATTAATACCATGATCTATAATATCCCTACAACCTGGGACATTAGTTGTAATAATTGGTTTCTCCATTGCAGCAGCCTCTATTAAAGATCTTGAAAGTCCTTCTCTCCAAGAGGGTAGTAAGACAATATCACTTGTAGAATAAATCTCCTTTAAATCAGATCTATGACCAAGTAAAATAATATTCTTATTTGAGGAAATATTTTTCTTATCTTTATCTTTCAAAGAACTTCTATTACCCTCGTCTATTTCACCTGCAATTAAAAGTTTTATATCTTCACCATTTTTAATAAGTTCATTATAAGCAATTAAAACTTCTTCAATACCCTTTTCTCTAATAAGTCTTGAAGGAAAAAGTAATTTTATCGGTTTTCTAAATTCTGAATAATTATCTTTATTTGGCTTATAAAAATTAATATCAACTCCTGAACCCTCTATAAGAAAAGATTTCTTTAAATTTTTTATTATTCCAATTTCAAAAAGATATTTTTGATCTTCAATATTTTGGAAAATTAAAAAAGAATTTTTAGTATTAAAAACTAAAGCATATATTGGTTTCAATATAAATCTAATAAAACGAATTAAAGTTGAATTATTTAAAAAAAGATGGCCAAGTCCAGTAATTGAATTAATAACATATCTTACTTTAGAGAATCGTGAAGCTATAGTTGCATAAAGACAAGATTTAATAGTGAAATTATGAATTAAATCTGGATTTTCTTTATTTAATATTAAAACCAAATCAACTATAGATTTTAATTCCGATAAGGGGTTTAATGAAGATCTATTTAAAGTCCAATTAATTACGGTATATCCAGATTTCTCCAATAAATTTGTATAGTTATCATGTGGAGCAATAACTACTAATTTATAGTTTGAACTAACAATATCTTTTATTAAATTAGATCTAAAATTATAAATATACCAGCTAGTATTGGCAATAAGAGCAATTTTTTTCATTTTTTTTATTAGTATATTTATCTTAAAGTAATAATTAACATAAAAATAATTAGATAATAACTATTTAATTTACTCATACTTATATTATCTCCATTCCTTCAACCAGGCTTGCCACATTAATATTGTCCATATTTTATTAGTATTTTCAATTGATCCATTTAAATGTTTTTCCCAAAGACAATTTACTTTTTTAGGATCCAAAAAACCTTGTCTAGATAATAAGGAAGGATCTAACAAATCATCCGCCCAATTTTTCAATGGTCCTCTCAGCCATTGACCTATTGGCATTGCAAAACCAGACTTAGGCCTATTGATAATATTTTCAGGGACATATTTTTTTAATATTTCTTTTAAAGCCCACTTGCTTTTATATTTATAGCCTTTTCTATTAATTTTAAGTTCTAATGGAAGAGACCATGCTATTTCTGCAACTCTATGATCAAGAAAAGGTGCACGCGTTTCCAAACTAACATTCATTGCTGCTCTATCAATTTTCACAAGAATATCACCAGGCAAATAATTTAATAAGTCGTTTATCATAAATTGCTCAGAAGGAGTTAATTGATCTGAGATGGAATTAATAAAAGTTAAGTTATTTGATCGCCAATTATTATTTAATGGCTTACTTTGATCTGTAAAAATAGATATTAGAGAATAATATATAGAATTAAGATTATGAGAATTTCTGATTGCTTTATATAACTTATATTTTTTTTCCCTATTGAGACCTTTATTAATAATAGGTAAATATTCTACAATTTTTGAAATTAAATTTCTTACTATAAATGGTTTATCATATAAATTCTCATATATTAAGGGACCAAATTTATGACGATTATATCCACCAAATAATTCATCACCACCATCACCACTCATCATTACTGATAGACCTGCTTTTTTAGCTTCTCTACAAACTAAAAATGTTGGAACTTGAGATGAATCTGAGAAAGGTTCTGAATATACTCCTGAAAGATTTGGAATAAGACTTTGTACATCTTTATATGTTAAATTAATTTCAGTATGATTAGTTCCTAAAGAAGAAGCTACAGTTTTTGCAAATGGTGCTTCATTAAAAGAATTATTATTTCCAAATTCATCATCAGGGAAAGAAATTGTAAAACTTGAAACAGGATCCTTTCTTGTTAGCTGGAGTAATGCAGTTATTAATGATGAATCAATTCCTCCAGAAAGAAATGTCCCCAGAGGAACATCAGATATTGTTTGAGAATTAATTGAAGCCAATAATGCAGCCTCTAATTTTTGCAAAGCATAATCTGAGTCAATATAACTTTCTTGATTTAAGAATAAATTATTTGCAATATCACTAGTTTTATACCATTGAACTTCATTAGAAATAAATTCAGGAGAATAACCACTATTTTCATCGCAATATATTTGAATAAAATGCCCTGGTTTTAATTTTTTAATATCAGAATATATTGATAAAGGTGAAGGTATATAACCATATTGAAAAAAAGCATTAACAGCTTTTTTATTTATTTCAATTAAATTAGTATTTAATCCTGTGAAGGCTGTTAATTCAGATCCAAATACTAAATTTTTACGATTATCATATCTATCTAATTTTAAAAGACCATAATATAAAGGTTTTTCTCCAAATCTATCTCTAGCTAAGAATAGTCTCCGATGCTTTCTATCCCAAAGTGCAAATGCAAACATTCCTATTAACTTATTAAGAACTTTTTCAATTGAAAAATATTCAAAGGCATATAGAAGAGTTTCTGTATCACTTTTACCTTTCCAAGAGATTCTAGATTTTGATAAATTATTTAATTCATTTCTGATATCAAAATGGTTATAAATTTCGCCATTATAAACAATTACATATCTTCCGCTAGCGCTTATCATTGGTTGATGTCCGCTTTCAGAAAGATCTTGTATTGCTAACCTACTATGAGCAAATCCAGGACCTTTTGAATCTTGATTCCAAAAACCTAAATCGTCAGGACCTCTATGTTTTAGAGGATAAATCATCTTTTTTAAAACATCTTTTTGTTCATCATTATTAAATTCAAAGGAATTCCATATTCCAGCAAAACCGCACATTTTAATTACAAGAAATATTTATTACTTAAAGACTTTTAAAGAATCTCTTAGCAATATTATTTTTTTTAATATAGCATTGGATATTAAATAAGAATTTAATTGATTATCTTAGAGAAATGAAATTATATTTAAAGAAAGAATAAAGTTTAGTAAATCATAATTTAATGGATTTTAATTCATTGGGCAGAATATTTTTTACATCCATTAAAATACAATCATTTTTCATTAATTTCCTCCAATCGCTTAATTTATTATTCACAAAAACATCATGAGCAACTGCAATGATTATTCCATCAAATTTTAGATTTTTAGGAACCGAATTTTTAATTTCTAAACCATATTCAGATTTTGATTTGTCTTTATCAGCGAATGGATCTACTACCAGGATATTTGCATTAAATTCACTTAATTTTTTTATTAAATCTATTACTTTTGTATTTCTTATATCAGGACAATTTTCTTTAAATGTTAATCCCATTATTAGGATATTACTATTTTTTATATCCTTGCCTCTTGAAAAAAATTCTTTTACAAAAATTTCTATTATTCTTTCTCCCATTGAATTATTAATCCTTCTACCAGCTAAGACTACTTCAGGCAAATATCCCAATTGCTGAGCTTTAAAAGTTAAATAATAAGGATCAACTCCAATACAGTGCCCGCCAACTAATCCTGGTCTATAAGAATGAAAATTCCATTTTGTTTCAGCAGCCTCTAATACTTTATTTGTATCAATATTGATCAGATTACATATTACAGCGAGCTCATTGACCAAAGCAATATTTAAGTCTCTTTGAGTATTTTCTATGACTTTTGCAGCTTCTGCAATTTTTATATTTTCGGTTAAATGAGTTCCTGCTTCAATTATTGATCTATAAAGATTATTAATCCAAATACCACTTTCTTGAGTACTGCCACTTGTAATTTTTCTTATATCTTTTAATTTATGAGTTTTATCACCCGGATTAATTCGTTCTGGACTATATCCATAATAAAAATCTTTATTAGCTATTAAATTAGACTCCTTTTCTAATATAGGAAGACAAATCTCTTCAGTGCAACCAGGATAAACAGTACTTTCATAAATAACAATTGGGGTTGTTGTTTTTGCATTATTTTTTAATTTACTTCTCAACTTCAATGCTTTACCTACAGTTATACTTGCTCTCTCCAAAGGAGATAGATCAGGAATATTAGCGCTATTAATAGGAGTTGGAACTGTTATTATAAAAATATCTGCAGATACTATTTGACTTAATTGATCTGTAAAGATAATAGAGAAAAAATGATTCAGGTTACTAATTAAAATTTCATTTGTACTATCAATTCCTTTGATTAGTTCATTAATTCTTTTTAAATTAATATCAAATCCAATAATTTTTCTTTTTAAAGATTTATTTGTTTTAAGACATTTTTTCCTTTCACTAAATTCTACAGCCAAAGGCAAACCTACATAACCCAATCCAATGACAGCAATACTGCAATTATAAAGATTAGGAAATTTCATTTATTTTTTACACCTTTTGTCTAAATTTTTAATTAAATCAATCATATTATTATTTATAGTATGCAGTATACCAATTAACAAAATTAGCCACACCATCCTGGATATTGGTATTTGGTTTGAAATTTATCCATTTCATAAGTGCATCAGTATTTGAAGAAGTTGCAGCGACATCGCCTGGTTGCATTTCTACATATTCTCTTATAGCTTTCTTTTGTAAAGTATTTTCTATAGCCTTAATATAATCTTCTAAATTTGTTGGATTAGAATTACCTATATTAAAGATTCTATGCGGAGCCCAGCTTGTAGAAGGATTTGGTTTCAAAGGATCAAAAGACAAATCCTTGGTTGCAGGCTTATTTATAATTAAAACTAAAGATTTAACTATATCTTCGATATAGGTAAAATCTCTAATCATATTACCCATATTAAATAATTTTATTGGTTTACCCTCAATAATAGATTTAGTAAATATAAATAGTGCCATATCAGGTCTGCCCCAAGGACCATAAACAGTAAAGAATCTTAAACCGGTAGCCGATAATCCATAAAGATGGCTGTAAGTATGTGCCATCAATTCATTTGATTTTTTACTAGCAGCATATAAACTAATAGGATGATCAACACTATCCATTTCTGAAAAAGGCATTTTTTGATTACCTCCATAAACTGAACTACTACTAGCATAAACGAGATGCTTTATTTGATTATGCCTGCATCCTTCAAGGATATTAGAAAAACCTTTTATATTAGAATTTATGTATGCAGATGGATTTTCAATTGAATATCGTACCCCTGCTTGAGCAGCAAGATTAACAACCTTTTCAAAACTATTTGATGCAAAAATTTCAATAATTTTTTCTTCATCACTAATATCAGCATTTATAATTTCAAAATTGACATTTAACTTTTTAGCTTTAATCTGAAGATTTTTATATCTTTCATTTTTTAAATTAACATCATAGTAATTATTAAAATTATCAAGACCTATAACATCTGAGTTATTTTCTAATAATTTATTTATTAAATGAAAACCAATAAAACCAGCAGCTCCAGTAACAAGTATTGTCATATCAATTTTATTTATTAATAGATAAATTTTATAATATCCGATTATGAAAGATTTTTTAATTTTTTATATTTAAAATATATATATTGAATTTATTAAATAAATTTATTTTATAGTGATTAGATTAATATATAATATTATATTTTTATAATTTTTTGAATAAAACTAATAAAATGCTAATTTATTATATAGTTCGCTATAAATACACTGCTTATCAATAATAAAATCCTTAAAAAAAAAGAAAACTAAAAAATTCTAAATTTTCAAAAATCAATGAATAAAATTAATTTTTCAATAGTAATACCATCCTATAATAGAAAGAATTACTTAAAAAAAGCTATCGAATCAGTTTTAAATCAATCTTATGAATATTATGAAATTATTGTAATTGACAATAACTCAATTGATGGAAGTCAAGGTTATATTAAAAGCTTAAAAAGGAAAAATATAATTCTTATTATTACTGATAATTTTGGATCAATCGCTAAATCTCGTAATATAGGCATTGAAAACTCTAAGGGTAATTGGATATCTTTTTTAGACTCAGATGATTTTTGGCACTCAAAAAAACTTGAAAATGTAAAAAATAAAATATTTAAAGAGTCTCCTGATATCGTTTCACATGATACTTATATTATTAATAATAAAGATGAAGTTTGCTCATATCGAAAATGTGGTACAAATAAAAAAAAGATCTTAAAGGAGCTTATCTCAAAAAGAAATTTATATGGAACATCAGCAATCTCGATAAGAAAAAGTTTTTTAAGGAAACATAATTTGTTTTTTGATGAAAGCTTAAATATTGCAACTAGTGAAGATTATGATTTTTGGACTAGACTAATTATTAAAAAAGCAAAAGTAAGTAATATAAAAAAAGGATTAGGTTTTTATAAGATTCATGATAATAATGCATCTAAAAATAATTTAAAGCAGTACCAAGCAGCTTTATCTGTGAAAAATAAGAATTTAAAATATATTATTGAAAAAGACATTTTTAACTTCCAAGATTTATTAGAAATAATATTTTTTTATAATATTTTTTATTTATATGTAAAAATTAAAAAAATAAACCATTTAATTCCGAAAAATTAATTAAAGAAATTTTAGAAAATATTAGATTTTTTATCTTTAAAAATTTATTATAATTTACTAATAAAAATAAACCTAATTAATTTTTTCATTAATCTAAATTTATTTCTTTTTTAAATTTATAAATAGTATTCTTTGCTCTTGCTTTAGATATTGAATAAATTTCATTATTTCTATTTTTTGAGTCATTTATCATTTCTTTCATTCTTAGTGGGATTAATATTTTATCTTTTTTTGAAATTACAATTTCTTTTGGGAAGTCATCATGATAAAAATTATCATCATGAAAATTTAGATAAAGACAATTATGGCCATAAATATGACCTTCAAGAATTACAGAAGTTAGAAAAGCTACAGATAAATTACTATCATTTATCTCTTTATAAACATTTTCTCCTATAAATTGATTTTCTATTATTTTGCATTGATCGCCATAAATATTTTTATGAAATTCTTCTTCATTCATTCCAAATTCTTTAACGAACCAATGCTTATTTCCCTTTTGTTCTCTTAAAATAATTGCAGCATTGTATTTTTCTTTATAGATAAGTTTACTTAAAAATATATGCATTTCTTTATTAGCCTTAAAGTGATTTTTATAGTGATCATCAATTTCGATATTACCTCTCCAAGTAGAAATTATAAGCAAATCTCTTTTTACTTTTTTTCTTTTTAAAGATGAAAAAACTCTTGCAGCATTTAAAGATCCAATTGATTTAGACTTGTTTATTAACCATCCAAGTTTATTCAATCTTATAGATTCTTGATTAGTAAACGTTAAATAAATATTATGAATACAAGGTTCCTTAGTATCCCATCTAGACCTACAGCCATTTTGAACAGCAATAAATTTAATTCCCTTGAATTTCTCAGATAATCTTCCAAATCTTGGATTATTATCTATAAAAGTAATAACGATTTTAGGTCTTAATTCAGAAATTATAGTTTCATGTAATGCATCAACTAAATATCTTAGGAAACCGCTTTTAAAGCCATCTATTAAAATTAAAAAAAATATTTTTTTTCTACAGATATTTATAAATGTTTTTAAAAGTACAGAAGGAATAAGATAGAAATACAAACCTCTATTCCTTAAAATAAATATTTTTCTAAGAGGAGATATTGATTCTTTAAATACATAATTTCTAATTTCATCATAAATAATATAATCACACTTCTCAGGTAATTTATAAATAAATATTTTATTTAACTTCTTATATAACCCTTTTATTTTCTTATAAATTTTGGTAAACATTAATAATTTTATAAACTATTTAAAACTAAAATTCCTATAAAACTATTTTGTTTGAATAAAGTCCTATTTTGAAACTCAACAAGAGATATCTTTTTGGTCATACCCAAACTCGTTAATAGTATTGAATTAACACATAAATCAGTATCTTTTATATTCTTAGTAATTAAGATTTCATCTTTATCAATAAACTCCTTTAATTCTTTTTTTATTTTATGAATTAAACTTTTCTCTATCTCACTTGTAATAAATATTCCAATTTTTCCTTCTTTATTAGCAATAATATTATTTAAAATTAAATATAATGTTTCAGACCATGAACTATCTTCTTTAAGATGTTTTTGATTAACTTTATACTCATTTAATTTATTCTCTAACATCCTAAATAATTCAATCATAATAGTATTTTCAGTAATAAATTTAAATTTTTTACTTTTTAATAAACTCAGTTGCTTAATGGACAAAAAAATATTTTCAGCAAATGTTTCAGTAAATGAATTAGATTTCTTTAGTTGTATTTCTGTAATTATGGGTAAGGACAAAAGAGATTTAATTTCTGAGGAAGAAAAAATAATTCCTTTACTTTTTTCATATTGCAGTGCTATTAAACTGCCTATAAATAAACCAATAAAACCTCCTATAGATACAAATCTTCGTCTTAACGGGGCTATAGGATTTGGAAATAATGTTGGTTTAGTAAGTAATCTCCATGGATCCTTATATCGTGCTTGTTCTAAACTTACTAATCTCAAATTATTTTCTAATTCAATTAAAGTTTTTTTATCACGTTCTACCTCATTAATTAACTGTTTATACTCAATTACAGCTCCAGGAGGCCTATTTGAGGCAACTTTCAATGAATTTCTTTTTCTAATTGTATTTATAATATTTCTATCATTTTCAGAATAAATTGTCCTTAGTAAAGCTATTTCTGTATCCAAAATATTTATTTGCTCTTGCATCGCTTCAACATTAATAATAGGATAAAAATCATCATCTAATTTTTTATTTTCAATAATTGAAAGGTTGTATTTATCTCCATATTCTTCCATTTCTTTCTGTGAATCTGCAATCTTATTTTTATAGAAAAGAATTTGATCATTAAAGAAATTTATTCCAAGTTCAATTTCTCTTAATCTTTTTTCTCCTGAATAAGTTTGATAAGCATTAGAAATTTTTGTAAGAACTGGCAGTATAAGATCTTTATCTGTATCAATATATGAAAGATTTAATATTGATGTCCCCTTTTGAAGTTTTATATCAACAAAAGTATCTCTCCAACTCTTGAATCTCATTTTTGAATAAGAGTTATCATCCCTTAATAACTTTTCCTTCTTTACAAAATCAAAAATATTCATTAAAACTGATGGACTTTTTAGAATTCCAACTTCTGTTTTAAGTTTATTATTTTTTCCTAAAGCTAAATTTATAATATCCATATTTTTTCTTTTACTCTGCATTAATGGAATATCTTTTTCTAAAACAATTTGAAATTCACCCATATATGTTCTTTTCGTTTTTATCATTAAAATACTACTAATTAATACACTCAAAAAGAAAAATATAAAGACAATTTTTTTATTCCTTTTTATAGACTTAAATACTTCCCTAAGATCTATTTCATCATCACCTGCAATATTTTCTAGATTTATTGGATTTTCAACTGAATTATTTGGGTTTTGATCCATTATCAAAAATTATCCTAAAAAAACACCTTTCATTAATATTTTACATGATTATGGCAAAAATTATTAAAACAGATCTATTTAGGTTATTGATTTAAAATAATTACAATGTAAAATTATAGTTAAATAATGCTATTAGTTTTTTAAAACCTTTAAAAGGCATCCTTGATTTAATGTTTGATATAGTTATAAAATTTAAAAAATATAAATAATTATTCCTTAATCTTTTTAAAAGTCAAATATTTTTCTAAATCTTTATAAGTCAAGGATATAAATGTTATTATTTAAAATAAACAAAATTAAATTTTTGAATCTGGTAATTTTTATATAATTTCTTTTTATTAAATTCAATCAAAAAAGTCTTATGATAAAAAATATATATTATGAAAACCCTCCCAATAATTCTATATCGAAGATTTATTGGATATTAGCTTTTATTATTGTTGGTGCTCATCAATTTAGCCTACCTTTTTTGCCTTACATACTAATAATACTTTTTGGCAATAAAAAGATAACTTATTTCTTTAAAGATAAAACCAATTACCTTATATTAATCCTAATTACATCTTCAATAATATCATTAATATTAAGAGAATATCCATTATTTGAAGCATTAAACTTATCCAGATTTTTTTTTGGATTACCTTTTATATTTTTATTTTTAACACCCAATCTAATTTCAAAGTTAAAATATCCTGTTGTAATTTCATTTATAATTTGGAATTTAATTGAATTAATAATTACATTCGCAACAGGGGAAGCTCCTTTTTACATAAGAAATTTCTTTATGAATGAATGGGGAGTTAGTGAAGCATTTAAAAGATCTCAATTTTTCGGGAACACCAGATTATTTGGTCCTGCTCTTAATGCATCAGTTAATGGAAGTATTTCAGCATGTCTACTTGTCGCTTCATTATTCAATAAAGAATTAATTTTTGGAAATTTAATTATTTCAAAATTACAAAAAAAATTAGTGGCAATTTTTTCTGCTATTATCTTTTTCCTCTCAGCCTCGGGTACAGGAACCGTTACTATTATTTTTTTGCTCGCGAATAAATATATCTGGCCAACTTTCTCAGGCATTACTAGGAATTTCAGATTAAAGACATTCTCTTTAATTTTTCTTCTATTAGCCATTGCAGCTATATTGCCAATAATAATATTTGCCCCTACTTGGTTAAGTAAATTAGAGTTCAAATATTTTTCAGTTATTTATGAAGTAAAACTTGAGGACTTTCTCACATTTATTGATTTAAATTCTATTGATGCATATTTATTTGGAATAAACTATGACCCTAAAGCACTCTTCTTAAGTGATTTTGTAATTCTTTCTCTTATAAGTTCTTTTGGATTAATATATTTATTTTTTCTATTATTTATTTTTCAAAAGATATTTCAAGTACAAAGAATTTATTTTTATGCTTTACTAATATCCTCTTTACATTATGGAACTCTATTTACTGTAACTGGACAAGTTCTCTGTTCAATTATATTTTCTACAAAAATAGTTTCCACTTCTTCAAAAAAAACTAGATCTTTTATGGCGGATAAATAATTTATATAATCTCAAAAAATTATTAGTGAATATAAATATTATCTATTAAACCTTTAGATTTTAGTTCTTGGATTTCTTTCAGAACTATTGATAAATCTATATTAACCTTTTTAGCTATATCAAAAATACTATGTTTTGAGTCACAATAAGCAATGATATTCATTCTATTTTTGGCAGGATTAATACCTTGATGATAGTTAGATAAATTTGGATAAAGACCTCTTTTAGAAAGTTGTGGTTCTCCTAAAACATTTATACTTGGGTATAAACCAATTTCAAAAGATTTTATTATATTTATTAAAACGTTATAAGAACCTAATAGACCATTAGCTGTTACAACATTAAAATTATCATCACTAGTATGATATTCAGGATAACAACCAAATTTAGTTCTGCAGAAAGTACATACTGGCAGATCAATTCCTGGTGCACAGTATTGTCTCTCATCTGAACCTCTATCAAGGAAACTAAAACTTTTTACATTCTTCAAACCTATTAAAGATGCGCTTAATGCTTGATCAGCAAGGTTATTACCTAATCTTGAACTAACATGTGAATATGATCTATCATCACCAACACAACTCAAATTAAAACCACACATCATAAATTCATTTAATAGTTTATATCGCTTAGAAAGATATGCTATGGAACCTAAAGTTTCAGGAAGAATTACAAATCTATAAGTATATTTTCTATTTTTTAAGCCTTTAACAAAGTTTAAAACCTCATTAAGTAAGACAGGACCACTAAGCTCATTATTTGCCATTGAGGGATGACACAGATATGTAGAAAAAAATATTTCTTTTTTTGATTCCCCTGGAATAATTGATTCAATCAAATTTAGATATCCAGGTTTATGTTCAGAATCGATAAATACTCTATATTTTCCTTCTGGTAATTTTAAAAATTGATTATGTGCTAAACAAAAACCCCAATTTTTTTTATAGTATGAAGTTACATATGGTATAGATGTTGGAGATCCTGGTATTGTAGAAATTTTACTTATTAAATCATCTTTTGAAAAAATCTTATCTACAGCTGTTGAATATCCCATTAAATGTAAATTACATTTTTTAAACTCTGCAAACCTTCTACCACTTTCATGCTCTAAAAAAGCATCTCTAATAATCCATTCCTGTGGTATTTCCCAATCAAATACTTTTTCGCCGGTATAAAATCTTAATTCTTCAAATTCTGGATTTAGATTAATAAATTTTTGAAAACTATCTCTAATATCTGGACCCATTAAAGATCTATTGAAAGGGTATAAAGATTTTGCAAGGTTTAGCATTCTTTCACCTATTGATAAATCTTCATTTAAGTGATCAAAATTCTTTAGCATTGATTTTTGATAATAAAAAAAATTCTTTATTTAATAATATTAACTGCTAATTTAAGAACTTAAAGTATTCCAGTATTTATTAAAAAAAGAGTTAAAGAATTTTTAATTTATAAATAAGCTAGTTGATTTTTAATTTAATAAATTTAAATATAAAAATATGAATTATTTGGATTAATTAATAAAATTAAATAATTTCGAACCAGATTTAATTTACTTTTTAATTTTTTTAATTTATCTAAGCATTATTTAATTTTTTATTTTTCAAAATAAATATTTTTTCAAAAAAATAATAAAATTTTAAAATTTTTATGAATATAAAATACTTTTAAAAAAAATAAAAATTTTTGATTTATTGATATCTTTATTGTTAGATTAAAAACTATATATTTTAATTATAAATTATTAAGGATTTAATTTATGAATAAAAAAGACTTTTTATGGCGCTTAGAAAATATAATACCAGGAGAAAAATGTGATTGCACTAGATTAGATCCTCCAAAAACTTCTATATATTTTAAAAATATAAATCTTAATTCTCTCAATGAATTTAATAAATATTCTCAAAATGAAAAATTATATGAATATTTTGAATTCAAACCATTCAAAGATATAGATGATACATTGGCTTACTATAAAAAAATGGAAAGGAGGATGAAAGAGTATAAATCTCATTATTACTGGTTTATTTATACAAAAGAAGAACGTAAATTAATTGGATCTGCTTGCTTAGCAAGCATAAATTTTGAAAGAAGATCGTTAGAATGGGGACAAGGTATTGATCCATCTTATTGGGGTTTAAATTATAGTCTTCAAGTTAATGAAATACTGAAACATTACATCTTCGAAGTTTTATCTATGAATAGAATATTTGGTCAAACTATGATTGATAATACAAGAGCTATTGAGTGTGTAAAGGCTTCAGGTTGCAAATTTGAGGGGATATTAAGAGATTTCTATAAAAAAGATAATCTTTTTATTGATGCCTGGATGTATTCACTGTTATCTAAAGAATACTATCAAGAATCATCTTTAAAACTATCAAAAAAAATAAAGATAAGTCTTGAAGAGATAATATTCTTGATATCAGAAATTATTACTGAAGAAAATATTAATGAAATGACATCTATGGATAATTGCCTAAATTGGGATTCAATATCCCATACTTCAATTATTTCAAATATTTCTGAGAAATATAACATTAAACTATCTCCTATTGAGTTTACGCAATTAACATCTGTAAAATTAATTTTTGATTACTTAAATAATTAAATTGACTTTTGCACAAAATTTACATCAAAAAATCAATTCTTTTAGTAAGGAAATTGCTATTTCTCAAGGAGATAAAAGTATTACTTATGGGAACTTAAATGAAATTTCTCAAAAAATAAGAAGATTTTTTAATGACAATAATTTGAATAATAAAATAGTAGGTATTGTAGGGCAAAGAAACTTTTCGGCATATTATGGGATATTAGGTTCTATATATGCTGGATGTACATATGTTCCAATAAATCAAAAATATGCTGAAGATCGTATTATAAAAATAATAGAAGAATCTGAAATTTCTATATTAATTGGTAATAAGGAATCGATTAACTCTATTAGGGGTGCTATAAATGCTACAGATATAAAATTTATTTTATTGCCAGAAGAGGAAAGTTCTGATGAAATAAATATTTTGCCCACTAATATAAAGTACTTTTATAAATCTGATTTAGTTAATTTAAAACCAATGCAACCTATGGAAGTATCACCTTCTCATATCTTGTATATACTTTTTACATCTGGTTCAACGGGACATCCAAAAGGCGTAATGGTGACTGATAATAATGTAGAAGTTTTTATTAATAATTTTAGCCAATTTTATAAATTACCAGTTGGATATAGAGCTTCTCAGACATTTGATTTAAGTTTTGATCCTTCAGTAGTAGATACTTTCTTTACATTGATCAATGGTGGTGAATTATGCATTTTAAATCAGTCTGAATTACTTATGCCTTTTGATTATATAAATAGAGAAAAAATAAATTTTTGGTTCTCAGTTCCTACTCTTGCAAGTTTTATTTATAAAATGAACTTTCTAAAATTAAACTCATTTCCAGATTTAAAATACAGTCTTTTCGCTGGGGAACCTTTACCAAAAGGAGTTACTGATGCATGGCAAGAAGCAGCTCCTAATAGCTCTATTGAGAACTATTATGGTCCAACTGAAGCAACTGTAAGTGTTAGTAGATATTTATATAAAAAAGAATCAAAAAATCGCTCATTTACAAATGAAATATTACCCATAGGAAGAATATTTAAT
>MDTD01084811.1_pt1 | contig 34294 bp, 36 predicted proteins | sample 811221 | NCBI WGS metagenome assembly MDTD01 (sample SAMN05326646, study PRJNA326480) | marine metagenome | isolation source: seawater | place: Pacific Ocean: South West | collected 2011
CTGAGGAGTCTTCTTCTGTTACTGAGGAGTCTTCTTCTGTTACTGAGGAGTCTTCTTCTGTTACTGAGGAGACCACCTCTTCTTCACCACCTCAACAGGAATCTCCTCAAGTTAGTCCTGATGGACAGGTAAATCTACTTTCAGTGCCAATTAATAATGAGAATGACGCTCTTAACGTTCTTATTGGTTTCCTTTCTGTTGCCCAGCGCCGTGGAGTTTTTGCAATCAATGAGTCTGCTAAAATTTTTGAGTGTGTAAAGAAATTCCACAGGTAAGACTGTATTATAAATAATTTCTTAAAATAAATATTTATAAAAAAATAAATATTTATAAAATAAATAAAAACATTTACTCTACCGTTACAGTGCTAAAATTATTTTCGATAAACTTTTGTGATGTATCGACAAAATAATATGTCAAAGGTAGTTGCTGATCAAATTGTTTCACAATAATTTGTGGATTCATGATAAACTCTTTTTCTGTGCATGAGTTACAATTTATTTTTTTTTTTCCAATACTTACTGAATCAAACTCTTGACTCCATAACCCATCTGAGTCACGATATTTACTTGTAATTTTATAAAACTCTTTTTTTTCTCGAAGTTGTTTACTGACTAAAGAATCGTCTTCTTTATCACTTTTTCTACCAAGTAAGCATGTAGATGTTCCTAAAAATAGTGCAAATCTAACTAAACCTCCTTTTGTATACGTTCCAATATCGTCTATGGTTATGAGTTTTCCATCAACATACATTGGCTTTCTAACTGATGCGCGGAGAGCATATCTCATTGCACGTTCATACCCAGCAAAATAATAGAATGAACCTAAAGATGCATATGGCGTTTCCCGTGCCAAACCAATACCTGCTACGAGAGCTATTTTTTTATAATAATTACCATAATACCCCACTTCAGGTATTTCATATTTTTGATTTTGCGCATTAAATAAAAATATAAATTCAGGATGAGTTAATAAAAATTCTGTTATATCGCTAGATATATTCATATGCAAATATTTTTTTGTATTCACAATTTCACTAACTAAACATGATATATATTTTTGAGAACGCTTTGCATTGTAAAGAGTTACATTACTATCAACTAATTCAAACCATAATTGATTTTGTGTATCACGTGTGTATTTTCCTTTAAGTATAATTTTTGAATTTAACTCTCTTTGAATACTATGATGTAATGCGTCAAGTGTTTTATTTTTAAAATTTGAAACATTCAACCATTCTAGTATGTCATTACGATTATGCAAAATATAAACTATAAAGGGCTTATCATCTATATTTTTTATAGAATATATACAAATATCTTCATCTTTAATTTTTATATGCGGAGCTACTCTTTCAAATTTTTTTTCGGCATGAAAATTTACATCTAAATTAGCAGGTATTGTTTTATATGTGTCTATGTTTTCTCCAGCAACCTCGTTATAAGTTTTGTCAACATTATGAGAATCATTCTTTATAGTATTGCCTGTTGTATTTTCAGAAGATTTCTTGAATTTATTAATAATTTTATCACGTGTAGAATTATTTAACATATATATATATTTCACATATATTTAATTATACCTTATGTCGAATACCTTCATTTACTTTTACAGAACGTTTTTCTAATATAAATTCACTAACTTCAATTGGATTAATCTCCGGGTGTTGTGCAAAATATTGCGATAAACACTCATCTAAATGTTTTTTACTTAACGCTGACTTAACTTTATTTTTCGTGTAAATAAGTTTTCCGTTTGCCATATCAAAGCAATCTATTTCATTTGTTTTCATAATCTCAACTAAACTAGACGATAACTGTTTTTTAAGTTCTCTGCGCTGTTTTAATTCTTTTTGTAACATTTTCATTTCGGTATCTACTTTCATCCACGATTTAATATTCTCAACCAAGTCCTCTTTTGTTGTCATTACCGTATATATAATAGAAATATTTATATGAGTAATTTTTATTATATAATATTTTATAAACAAAATATTATACTCATATGAGAACCGTTTTATTTTTTTATTAAAACCTCCTTGGCTATTGTGCGTATTATTTTATCATCTGAATTATTATGAACTCCGGCGTCAGTAATATATCTTATCATTTTAATATATTCTTCTGCGCCTTTATCTGTTTTACTCCAATCAGGATTATGTGTTTCCCATAGTTTAATTAGACCTATTTGCTTTTTCGCAACAATATTTATGGCATCCTTTATATGTTCTTTATTGTTGCTTTCCTTTCCCCATTCATTATTATCTCTTACATATAATACTTCGCGTTTCAAATCACAACAATGTATTGGTCGTTTATGTAACTCTAGTTCTCGCAAACCTTTTACAAATATATTTGTAATTCCTGATACATAACCATCTCTTCGAGTTTTATTCAAATCATCTAGATTCAATGATAAATTCTGAACAAATTCCGTTAAATTAATTGCATCTTTGCATTTCTCATTTAAAAATATTTGTAAATTAAATTTATTATGAATTACTGTGTTCCCTATCTTCGGAATCATTTCTTTTACTATTTCTCTCATTTCTTTATTTTCTAATAAAATATTTTGATTTTGTGAGATCAGATTTGTTATCGCGTTTCTTAATTCATTATCTATCTCATTACTCGGATTATGTTTTTCTACCATCTCTTTATTACAACTCTGTATATGCCTTTTATAGCTTTGTATATGATTATATTTTTTTCCACAAAGACATACATGTTGTATATCTTCATTTTTTAATATATTGGCTGTATTTTTTTTATGTTTTTTGGTAGAACAATGTTGCTTATACAAAAATTTTGTTTTACATGCATAATTGCAAAACTTACATTCAAATTTATATGACCCATTATCTTTTATTGTATTTTTTTTTTCATCCCCAGTATTAATATTTGTCATATTATAACATAGTATAATAATTATTAGTAATCTTTAAACTTTAACAAAATTATTTAACACCATAATTTTATTTTATTAGTTTGTTTTACATATTTGAAACCATTATGACGCGCATATTTTTTTGAGCATTTTTGAGCATTGACAGCAAAAAATATGCACTTTTTTTTGACCGTTTTTTGTCTCTTTAATTTATAACCATTTTAAGTCACATAATTACTTGTTGTTTTTAATAATTGTTACGATAAATTTTTTGCATATTTTTTTGAGCATTTTTGAGCATTATATGCACTTTTGAAAACCTAGAATCTCGAAACTTTTTGGTCATTTTTTTCATTAAAAACACACACCATAAAATTGCTAGGTAACTTTTTTATAAAAATTTGGTATTTAGAGCATGATGCTCTAAAGTGGTTATAATTTTGTTTTTTCTATTTTATATTTGATTTTTCAAAAATGGACAAAAATATTTGTCCATTTTTATTGTACGCAAAATAGAATCAGAAAAAATCATGCTATTAAAACAATATTATTATCTATAATTCGTTGAATCAACTTAGTTTTGTTACCACCAACCATAAGCTTGTTCTCACGCAATATATTTTTTAAAGACGGTATAGTATATTTTTTCCATATATTATCTATATCTTTGTTGGGATGCTGTAAAGTTTTTGCTGTAGATGATTTTTTTTTATTAAGTTTATCATGCATTTCGCAGATATCACCATTTTTGGTATGATATCCTGGTTTTCCACATATTTTACCTTTATTTTTTCCACACATGATAATTTTACAGCAAGTTTTATGTGACATACAATATTTTGCTGGAGATGTTATTCCCCTTATTCTTTTTTCACCTATCTCATGTGGAATAAATGGCAACAGCTTATCTGATATATTTCTACACATAGGGCACTGAATTTCATTTAGTTTTAATTTAATATTATTATAGCGATTATGTGTTTTTTTAATGGAATATATATAATCAAATATAGAGGAATAATTAAATTTGTGATTACATGGTAAAGTAATGGCATTGTCATCAAAAGGTAATAAATTAATAGAACATACCTTACTATCATCTTCTTCATTAAAGTATGTATTATTAAGCTCCTTAAGAAATTCGTTGGTAGATATAATATTAGTCATAATATGTAAATTATATTATATCTTTATATAATATTGGTATGACAAAACAAGAATGGGGCAACGCAACATGGTTTCTTTTTCATGGATTAGCTACAAAAATTAGACCAGAATATCCAAATGAATATAAAAATATTTTGCAGTATTTTATAAAAATATGTCAAGTATTACCATGTCCTGATTGTAAAATGCATGCCAGCATGACAAACAAAAAAGCAAATTTACACCTTATAAATAGTAATGCTAAATTAAAGGATTATTTGTGGCAGTTTCACAATAAAGTCAACATGCGCATAAATAAACCATACTTTTCTTTAGAAGAACACGATAATTTATATAATTCTGTTAGAATAAACATGATTATTGAACCATTTTTTTATGCAATGTCTTTAAAAGTCCCAGCAGCTTTAATGATGGAGTCGTTACAGCGCCAACGTGTATTAATTGACTTTAATAGATACATTAATATGAATCTGCATAAATTTTATTAAACTACATAAGAATTCGACTATACATGAATTAAATTTAAATAGTATAATTTTTAAATTTAACTAGTAATATAACAAATTTATACTGTATTGCTTGATATTAGTTGTCCATGTTTATAGACAGAACATTTAAACGTTTGTTTTGATGGACGTGAACACATTACCCTGTTACTGTTCAATTCATTAAAATATACCAATGATTCATAACCTGCTGCCCTAAATAATGTATACCATGCAGAACCTAATATAAAACCAACCAAGCAACCCAAAGCAGCTCCTAAATACGTAGTGCAGCCATTATATGTTTTTGCAATTACATCTATTATTAATAAGCATAATAAAGATATAAGTAACACATAATTCATTTGATCATTATAATATAATGGTAACAGCAAATAAGCGCATGTAAAAGCTATGAATACTCCACTAGGAGATGGCGTTCCGTAAAATTTCCAAAAATTGGTATCAACTAAACCGCACGCAAATGAAGCCTTTTTGGGATCAGGTTGCATTTCTTTTACAGTTCCCATCAAAAAAGCATTAATTACAGCCGCTATTAATATACCTCCTAAATATATAATTCCTTTTATATTAAGATTAAATAGTGACGACATAAAAATAAAAAAACCGAGTAAAAATGGGGATATCAATGAAAACAACTGTGCCATATTGGAACCCGTTAAAGCCAAAGCCATAATTATACTATAATGATATTATTTATTATTCAAACACAATATTAAAAACCTCGTGAATAGTTTCCAGGGGTGTAAATTTTATGTCTTTAGAAATATTTTTATTATGTGGATTTTTTATGAATTCCTCATAATCATCAAAATTTTCTTTAGGAAAAATAAATTCTTTTACGCCTGCACGTATACCTCCAAGTATTTTTAGATCTAAACCTCCTATAGCTGTAATATTACCTTGTAAACAAATTTCTCCTGTAATAGCAATGTCAGCCCTAATTTTTTTTCCAGTAAATAAACTAAATATCGCTGTTGTTATTGCTGTTCCTGCAGATGGTCCATCTTTTGGTGTGGCACCTTCAGGAACATGAATATGTATTCCTTGATGTTTTGTTCGTGTCATTTTTTTTTGTAGCTTATCCATATTTGCAGCCGTCATTAAAGACCAAGCTAATGTTTTTGCGACAGTCATGCTTTCTTTCATGACATCACCCTGCATGCCAGTCAATTTAAGATTTAAAAAACTAGCACAGGGATATAAACTCACTTCGATCGGTAATATACCTCCTTGGCCCATGGAATTAGCCCATAATCCAGTTATTAAACCAACTTCATTTTTTCTATGAATCGTCTTTGGTTTATATTCTTTTCTATCATGTAAGTATTTTTTATCTACATCTTCGATCGTTAATTCTAATTTCTGTGATGAACTACTATTATTTTTTAAAAAATCTAAATTAATTTCACCAATAATTTCAAATAAAATCTGCTTTAATTTTCTTACGCCTGGTTCACAAGTATATTTTTCAATAATATGAATAATAACATCATCTGGTAATCTTATTGCTTTCTCCACGCCCATATTTTTATAAATTTCTGGTAACAAAAATTTATTGACAATTACCAACTTATTTTCGATAGATAGATGTTCAAATTTAATTCGATGTATTCTATCTAATAAAACACTGTCTATGGCGTTTGCGTCATTATATGAAAATATAAATAATGCCTTTGATAGATTTAAATCTACGCCTGAAAAATATTTATCTTGGAATGTATCATTCTGTGTTGAATCTACCAAATGTGTTAATATACCTATTATTTCCCTCCCATTTTCCGTTTTGCTTATTTTATCTAATTCATCTATGAAAATTATAGGATTCATGCACTGTTTATCCATTAAAATATCTACTATTTTACCCCAAGTAGACCCTACGTAAGTATAATTGTGACCATCAATAGTGCTGCCATTTGAAGATCCACCTATTGCTATAAATGAAAACGGTCTAGTATTTCCATCAGTATCTCTCAAACATTTTGCAATGCCTTGTTTTGCCAGAGATGTTTTCCCTACTCCGGGTGGACCTTCAAAACCAAAACAATATCCTGTTTGTTCTCCTGTAAGCCATTGTCCAATAATTCTCTCAATTTGCCGTTTTACTTTGGTATGGCCGTGAACCGCGTCATCTAATATTGAGGATACATTGGTGATATATTGTTTAATTTGTAACTGTGATGATAATATATTATTATTTAAATCAACAATCAATGGTAGTGGGTTATCGTGAGGAATTAGTAGTTTACATGTAGTTGCTAGTTTTATAATTGTATCTAAATATGTCTGTTTGTCATTTACATGTAAGGAAGATGAATTAGATATTATGTCTTGTTTCACTTCTATCGTTTCTATTTTATTAAAAATATGATCTATAAAATTAGATATATATAGCATCATTTCTTCGCGTTTTTTTCCTGAATGTAATAATTTTTGGTAGGATATAGTATTTTGTTTTATAACACTATTAATTTTCGTTATATTATCGACTAATTTATTACGCTTGCATTCGGTTAAGTATGTAATTAACCGCTGTTTCAATGTAGTTGCAAATTTTCTATAGTATGTTGTAGTAAGAAGCTCATTATATTTTTTTATTTCTACATTGGAATAATCTTCTTGGATGGGAAATTGTGTAATTTTATATGAGGAGTTTTGAATTTTATGTATTGTAGATTTAAATGTTTCTCGCGTTGTTCTCATTGTTTTAAGTATAGGCTCTTCACAATAGATACCAAACGGTATACGAAGCAGAGCGTCTAGATATTGCCGTGCCTTGATTCCAGAATCCTCTGTTTTGGCTTTAACTTCTTTTAATTTTATCATCGCTTTTTCTTTGACAGAGTCACTTACTTGCAATAAACATATTCTTTGTTCAAGTGGTATTTTATTAGCATCGTAATTTAATAAATTATTTGTATATGATTTTGTTTGTTTCATTGCATCATAAAAATATTTTTTAATAGTAATAGGCAGACTATCAAAAATAATAGTTTGTTCTGTTGAATCTATGGTTCCTTCATTATCATTTGTTAATAAATCATATAGTAAATATGCCATATACTGATATTCATGACAGTTTCCCATTAATAATAATTGTATTAATGTTGTGCGCTGTGAATATAATTCTGCACCAATAAAATTTTTTGTTACTTCACCAATTGGTTTTTGTCGAAGTAGTAATGTTTGTGTTCTATAACCAATATACTTTTCGTATAATTTATCGTTATCATATACTAAAAGCTCTTTTAATGTTAAACTATTTATGTATCGGTCAAACATAGTATCTTCAAACTCTTTAGATTCGGGGACATGTTCCCGTAAATTTAATAATTTCGATTGTATATACTCATAATTTAAACAACTTACTATAATATCGTCTGTTATTCCTGATATTATAAGAGTTTTTTTCTCTTCTGGACAATGCACACAAAATTTAATTCCATATACTTTTGTTAAAAAATCCTTACTTGTTCTAGCAAGATCAAAACATTCCAGATTGTCAGCAGAATCTAAAATCATAAAATCTTCAATGATTCTGTTTTTTTGTAAAACATATTTTTTTTCTTTGGATGTTTTTTTTTCATCTTTCCACTTTAATACTTTGTAACTTATCGGATGTATATATTTATTCATAATATGAAATTTTGCTTTTTCTTGGGTGTCAGTTATATGTTTATTAATATAATCGGTTCCAAAACAAACATTCAACATATCGGTTACGTTTTCAGTGCCATACTGTTTAAATAATGTTGACACGTCGGAGTTTATTTCTTGTAATTTTATAATATATTGTTCTGAATCATACTTTTGTTTATTTTTAATAGGAAAGTCCATATCTAATAATGTAGTAAATGTCGTTTCTAACGTTTGAATACACAAATTATAGTCTTTAGCGTTTATTATATGCATTGACTTGTATTTTTTTGCACTCAACATGGTTTTCTTTATTATTTCTAATAAAGTATTTATTTTTTCTTCAAGACAACAATGAATTTTTTTTTTTGTGGAAATATATTCTAACGAATCATCTATTATAATATTTTGTTGTTTTTGCTCTTTCTCTATCGATTCTGTGCTTGTTTTTGATTTTTTCTTAAATTTTTTTCTATTTTTTGATAGATTGTCTTTTGAATCCATTATATAATATTATATATATATAATATTATATAATATTTAATTAATAAATATAGGTATTGCATTTTTTTTTGAAAAAATTTAACGTAAAATGACGATTTCTCCTAAATCTATATAATTGTTCTAGAAATGTTATTTTAATTAGACATAAAACTATAAACGAATACTATGTATCTATGGGTATTCCCAGTTATTTTTCGCATATTGTAAAATCACATCGTAAAATTATTAAAAAATATAAAACAAATGAATGTAATATTGATAACCTTTATTTAGATAGCAATTCTATTATTTATGATGTTATTAGAGAATTAGATGCACGATGTAACGACGATACGCGCATTATAAAAGCTGTATGTGAAAAAATTATATATTATATTAACATAATTAATCCAAAGCAGCGGGTATTTATCGCATTTGATGGTGTTGCTCCTGTTGCAAAATTAAATCAACAGCGCACAAGAAGGTATAAAGGGAGTTTTCAGAAAAAACTTGTCGATGATTTGGAAGATATATATGAGTCACAGGCTACCCACGCACCACAGGCTACCCACGCACCACAGGCTACCCACGCACCACAGGCTACCCACGCACCACAGGCTACCCACACACCACAGGCTACCCACGCGCCACAAAAAGATGAGGACCGCCCGCCTTTCGATACTGTTTGTATTACTCCAGGGACTGCGTTTATGACAAAACTTGGTGCTGCATTAGAAAAAAAATTTAGCAACCAGAAAAAGAAAAAAATGAAGGTAAACGAAATTCTTGTATCAACATCTGCAGAACCAGGAGAAGGAGAGCATAAAATTTATGCTTATATTCGTCATCATGCTGAATATCATCAACATACATCAACAGCTATTTATGGTTTAGATGCAGATTTAATCATGTTAACATTAAACCATTTGCATGTTGCACCAAATATGTATTTGTTTCGCGAAACACCACATTTTATCAAGACGATTGACCGTAGTTTGGACCCAAATCAAAACTATGTTCTGGATATACCGATGTTAGCAGAAGAATTAGGAACACAACTCAATAACAATAAGCGACCGACTGCTGAGAGACAGATGAAAATTATTCGTGATTACATATTTATATGTTTTATGTTAGGAAATGATTTCATGCCGCATTTTCCGGCATTAAATATCAGAACAACTGGCATCGATCTTCTATTAAATGCATATAATCATGTATTAGGATCTAAGGGTAAATATCTGACCACTTGTGAAAATACAGAAACAACGCCCGAAGTAAAGGTTATATGGAGCAATCTCAAAAAACTTGTGCAACATTTAGCGGAAAATGAACACGAGTATATCAAAAATGAATATATACTTCGTAGAAAACGGTGCAATGGTAAACATTCGTATCGCGCATCACAAACTGCAGATGATATTATTACTTCTCTCCCACTCGTTGATTACTATAGCGAAGAGTATATTAATCCCTTTGAGTTTGGTTGGCAAGAGAGATATTACAGTGAGCTATTTGATATGGATATTGATGATGAGAGAAAAAAAGCAATATCTATTAATTATTTAGAGGGATTGGAATGGACGCTCACATACTATACCACAGGGTGCAAAAATTGGCGCTGGACATATCAATATCATTATCCGCCTCTTCTCTCTGATTTGCTACGTTATGTTCCATTTTTTGATACGGAGTTCGTAGAAACAGTTGACATGGCAAATCCTGTGAAAAGCGAAGTTCAGCTAGCTTATGTGTTGCCGAGACATAAATTAAATCTTCTTCCACCAAAAATTTACAGAGCACTCATGAAGGAAATACCCGAATGTTATCAAGATAATCTTCCGATGAAATATGCCTTTTGTCGATACCTATGGGAGGCTCATATTGATTTTCCTGAGATGAAAATTAGTAAACTAGAAGAAATTATTACATAATTACATAAATAAATACCGTAAAATCTGTCTGAATATAACACAACCATTATATATGCGTGAAAAGGTAAAACTGTATACACATACTCCATTAAAATATTTTGCCTCACCTATGTTAGAGATATTAACGGACCAGATTGTTTTTAATTTTAAAGAAAAAGAATTTACAATATTATACAGTGATTTAGCATATTATGAAAAATTCAAGAAATATATTATTATGAAAATCAGAAAAAATACTCAACAAGATATGCTATCGATAAGCATATGTCCGAAATCATCGAAAGCACTCGATAGAATTTTCAACCAATTAGATATATTTTACAATGACTCCATTTCTTATACCGATAACCCATTACTAGAAAAATAAAATATATTCTAAAAAAGATACTATATAAACAGATACTATATAAACAGATACTATATAAACATATACAATATAAATTGATATCGATATAATCTATTATATGAATATCACAACCTTATCACGATTAAATACAACGTGTAGTTGTTGTGGTCTGCGTTATTATTCAACTTCACATTTAAAACCACCCATGAAGTGTAGATTGTGTTCCGAAAAATTAAAAGATCCTATCAACCGAATTTATTACGAAGAATTAAATCAAAAAATAGAAGAATTGTATCCTCGCCACATGTTTGATATTTTTATAAAAAATGAAGATATTACTATTATAGCAAATTCAACATCTGCTCCACTCTGTTTCATGCGACTAAAAGTTTGGGATCACGTGCAAAAACGCATTACCTATCGAACACGTCCTGGAGAATGGAAGAGAAAACGTAAAAATCGCCTAGTGCTTGTGCAAAAAAGCTTTTCAAACACAATGCATAATGATGCGTGGTCACATATATTTAGTTTTCTCTCATGGGAAGAAATTACAATTATGTATAAATGTTTTGTTGCGCAAAAAGATTAAATAAATAATAACAAATAAACGTATAAGAAATGCCGAAAACTAAACCGCGAATGCGCAATGTCATTGTAGACTTAAATATAGATACGTTACAGCAATTACAAAGTTTAGCAGAGGAGCATGTTATTGTAATTAAATTTACGGCAAAATGGTGTGGTCCATGTAAAAGAATCGCCGCCCAAGTCGAGCGACATTTCTTGGACATGCCAGAAAATGTGATTTGTGTGGAAATCGATGTGGACGAATGTAATGAGCTGTATTCTCTCTTCCAAAAAAAACGCATGCTGAATGGTATTCCCGCTATTTTAGCATTTTATGGCGATGAGCCACGTCTTCGCTTTTGGATACCGGATGACAGCGTTGTTGGTGCTGATCCCAGAGCAGTAAAGCAGTTTTTCGACCGATGTCAAGAAAAAGCCGAAGAGTTGCAACCACCTCAATAAAAATACCATATATTTGCATTAAAATACACTATAATTACATTAATGATATAACAACATAATAATATAATAATAATATTTATAATATTATTATTATGACATCAGTGAATCACAAAAAAAATATACATCAAAATTCACGAAACCTAGATACATACCCAGATATAGATCTAGACATAGATAACTATGATTTAGATGATTTACTGAAGCTATTTCATTTAAACATCGATTTCAACACAGAAGATTTGCGCCAAGCAAAACGCCTGGTGATGCAAACACACCCCGATAAATCTAAATTACCTAAAGAATATTTTTTATTTTTTTCTTCCGCATTTAAGATTATCCATGGTATTCATCAGTTTCGCGGTAAATCAAAATGTCCGAAAGGCACGACCTATATAGTAGATGAAAAAGACCCTGGCAAAGAAAAAATCTTCAATGAGCTGACAAAAAACAAAAATTTCAATAAAATATTTAATGAATTATTTGAAAAAAACAAAATTTCTCGTGAGGATGTGGACACCGGCTACGGAGAATGGTTGCAGTCAAATGAAGATATTGACCGTCGCGAAACGACCCGTGCAAATATGAACGAGGCCTTTGAGAGAAAAAAACACGAAGTGCAAACCATCATTAAAAAACCGGTTATTCAGGACGCCAATAGCATGACGTATAATTCCATGTCCTCTCATACGAGTGAGTTAACTGGTGATGCACCCGAACATTATTCATCAGGATTATTTAGCTCATTGCAATATGAAGATTTAAAGAAAGCTCATGTTGAAAGCGTGATTCCGGTCACGATGGAGGACTATGCCGCGAGAAAACGCTTTCATAACGAAAATGAACTAAAAATGCATCGCGACACACAAAACACCACACCCAAATCATTAGAGCAGGCAAATGAATATCTCAACCAACAAAAATCAACACAAAATAAAACGGATGTGCATCGCGCCTTTAAATTGGCGAAGCAAGATGAGGCGGCGAGAAAAGCTAATCAGTCCTGGATGAGTGGTATCATGCGACTTACATAGTTATATGTCACACAAAATTTTTATAATGTGTGTTTTACTACATAAAATTTTTTTTGAGTAAACTTTTGAAGTTACGTTTTGAGTAAACTTTTTATAAAAGTTTAATATATAATGGAGTTCACCAAATACGTCTTGGCATTATTAGGAATCATTGCTCTACAAAGATTATATAATAGTATCGATGGAGACCAAGAAAAAATGGACGACTATAAGTTAGTCAGTGATTTTTTGATTAACGGAGATTTAGCAAAAAAGACCAAACCTTTTTTATGGATTCATTTACAATATGATGTAAATGCTCGGTGCTGGCCGAGCTTTTTCTCGCGCAATACGACATTATTAAATCAACCTTACCATTACATTACCATCAAATCTATCATGGATAAATGTGGTGAGGATTTTAATATATGTCTCATTGATGACCGCACCTTTAATGCTCTTATACCGGGATGGACTATAGATATGAGTCAAGTCGGTGATCCTCTAAAAAGTAAAATTAGAGAGCTGGCTTTAGCGAAAATATTGTATCATTATGGTGGCTGTTTGATTCCAGGATCTTTAAAGTGTTTTAAAAATTTTATTGATGTGTATCATATACAAACGAAGAATGATACAATGTTTGTCGGGGAATTTGTTAATCATGCAGTATCAGCAGACAAGCACAATCTCGCCGCAAATACAAGGTTAATGGGATGTCTAAAACACAACTATAAGATGAATGAATATATTACTTTTCTCTCCAATCTGATTTCCACCGACTATACAGATGAAAGTGTTTTCGTCGGTGACGAAAGTGACTGGTGCCAAGCACAAATAAATAAAAACGAGCTAAATGTGATTCATGCCGAACTTCTCGGTGCGATTGATACAGAACGCAAAATTATTACTATAGACAGATTAATGGAGAGAACATATATCGATTTACCACCATGCATACTAGGAGTGTATATTCCTGAAAAAGATATTCTGAAACGGACAAATTATCAATGGTTTGCCAGATTAAGCGCAGAACAAGCAATGACAGGGAATAGTATGTTACATAAATTATTGCTTATTCAGTAAATGTCTCGTCTTTCACCTTTCACATTTCACCTTTCACATTTCATCTTTTTACAGTTTTAAGTTTTATAAATATGATAAGAAATATTATAAGTAGATTTTGCATAATCTTTGCGCGATGTATATGGAATAGAATTATGTTTACAAATTTGACGAAGAACAGTGACAAAATTATTATAAGTATCTGTTCTTGTAGAATAAAAATTTTTTGAATCATGGTAATATTTGCCTATATGCGTTAAAAACTCCGTAGTGTGGTCATGATATTTTGCAGTTTTATATGTAGTTTTGTCAAAAATATAGTATGTATCCATGTTCTTTGCATATTTAGATAAAAAGTCAAATAATATAGATGACGGTATTTTTATTTTAAAAAGTTGTGACATATATAAATACAAGAAAATATTTATATATGTCAATAGAAAATATTATTTATTTAAAATATTATTTATTTAAAATATTATTTATTTAAAATATTAATCATTTAAAATATCAATAATATTTTTTGTAAAAATAGCCAACTCGATTTCATCTTCGTGAGTGTTATAAAATATAGTGATAGAATTACTAATATAACATATAATAGCATGTTTTTTTCGTTCATGTATAATAGAATTTTGTTTAATATAATAAAAAAAATTGTCTAGAATATCTATTACAGAATAGCCTTTATCAACAAGTGTATATAATATATGAATAGCATCATAAGCAGTGTTTTTTTTACAAAAATTTATATACTTATCAAAAATATTATAAGAAATTGTTGAGGACACATTTTCTATATTCTGTTTATCTTGTGAACTATACAATAATTTATATTTCTCTAAATAATTTATTAGTAACGATATAGAACCATCTGTAATTTTTGAGATGGCCTCGATCATTTCATCAGTTATTTCGATATTTTCATTCTTACAAATATAATTTGCAATTTTTATTTGTCCATCAAATGATACCGGGTTTAAACGTATAATAGTAGTTCTAGATTGAATACTATTTATAACTTTTTGTGTGTTTGAGCAGGAAGCGATACAATGAATATTTGAACCATACGAATCAATACAATTTCTAAAAACTTGCTGACTCTGTATACTCACCATATCTAAATCATCCAGAACCAATATTTTTTTTTTATTAGGAATAGAGCATTGAATTTGACAAAATGTTTTTACCTCTGTGCGATAATAAGATATACCTTGTTCGCTTAAATTATTAATGTAGAGAACATTTTCTGCTATTTTAGACTCACACAAGTTACACTCTGATGCATTATTATGTAATGGCCTATAATATTCGTTAATCAAAGCTCGAATGATAGATGTTTTACCTGTTCCAACACCACCAATAAATAATAAATTTAAAAGATTAAGAGACAATAAGCTTTTTATGGCATCTACAAAATAAGAATCAAATTGAAAGTCTTTTAAATATTGTGGCGAATATTTTTTAATAAAAGGAGTAGACATATTATAAGAATATTAATATTCGTTTATAAGTATTTAAGCTTATATATATTATGTATATTACAATGCCACAAGAAAATTTATATGATATATTGGGCGTAGACAAACATGCATCTAAAGAAGAGTTAAAGAAACGATTTAGAAAACTATCTATGACAGAACACCCTGATAAACATCCGCCAGGCCCACAACGAGATGCTGCTACAAAAAAATATCAAGGTATTAGTGCAGCATACGATATTTTAGGTGACGAAAAAAAAAGACAAATGTATGATATTACTGGAGATGTGAATGGAGAGATGTCGGGTGGTGATATGTTTCATGGTGGTATTCCGGTAAATCCAGAAGAGATATTTAATTTATTTACTGGGGGAAATATGGGAGGTTTAGGTGGATTATTTAGCGGGATGGGACCTGGTGGAGGTATATTTCATATGAATGTAAATGGACATCCTATGCATTTTCATCAAGCAATGCGACAGCCTAGACCTATACAAGAAGTATTGCAAATTACACTATCTGAAGCCTATTCTGGTATAACAAAGCGTCTAGAAATAGAGAGAGTATTGGTAACAAACACTTCTGAAACAAAAGAGAAAGAAACATTATATATAACAATTCCTCCTGGAATTGATAACAATGAAATTATCACTTTACAAGGAAAAGGTAATGTAATAGATGGTGATAATCATGGTGATGTAAAGATCGTTATAATGGTAAATAATAATACGGAATTTATACGAGAAGGAATTGATTTAATTTATAATAAGCAAATCTCTTTAAAAGATGCATTATGTGGATTTACGTTTGATATGAAATATATTGATGGACGAATCTTTAAAATAAATAATGAGAACGGAAATGTTATCGAGCCGGGACACAAAAAAATAATTAGAGGAATGGGAATGAACCGAGATAATCATAAAGGAAATTTAACTATTGTATTTAAAATAAAATTTCCAGACCACATATCACATGAGAAAATAAAAAAACTAGAAAAACTATTATAAGTATTTTGATTACAAAAATATAAATTACAACAATATAAATTACAACATTACTATTATGATTATTTTATTTATTAAATTAAAATGAAATTAAATACAAATCTTAAGTATAAAGTAAACAGATATTATATATGGATTTCTTTTCTGATACCCCAACAGATATTGGGTTTATTGTTTTAAGAAATGTAATAGATTCAAATACGAATGAATACTGGAAATTATCATATCGTTGTATTAGAAAGTTTTATCCCAACAATTATATTATAATTGTAGACGACAACTCAAATTATAATTTTATAGATTTACATTTCCAAGAAAATTTGTATAATGCACATGTTATTAGGAGTGATTATCCAGCACGTGGTGAAATACTTCCATACTACTATTTTTTAAAAACAAATATATTTGAGAAAGCGGTTATTTTACATGATTCTGTATTTTTAAATTCACGCATAAATACTACCATAAAGGATTATAAATTTTTATGGAGTTTTAAAAGTGATACTACAAAATATCATGGCAGACAAAAAAACATGCTTGCAAAACTTAAAAATAGTAAGGAGCTGACACATTTTTTTGATAACAATATTAACAAATTACAGGCATGCTTTGGTTGTATGACAATAATGACGCGAAAATATTTAAATAAAATAAATAATAGATATGATATATTTAGATTATTTAATGTTATACATACCAGAAATGATAGAATGTTTTTTGAAGTAGTATTAGCATGCATACTACAATACGAACATGTTAATAATGCTTTATTTGGAGATATAAAAAAATTTTGCAAATGGGAATTAAAGTATGAAGATATAATAAAAGATATAAACGATCTATCTAAAATAAAACTACCGTTAATAAAAGTGTGGACAGGGAGATAAGTGTAAAAATTATTATATATATTTTATATAAAATATATTTAAAATTACAATCATAACCGCATTACGATATCTGTCTGGTTGAAATACTAGATGAAACTACATACAATGAATTTTCAGTAACTATAATAAATTCTGTTTCTACTTTATATATTTTTGAAATAGGGGAGGTATATTCATCTTCACTTTTAACTAAAAGTTTTTCACCATTGTCTCTAACACCGATCAAAACTTTACCATCATGAGAATCTGTCCAGTAATCAAGCATTATAGGTTTATCATCAACAATAGCCAATTTACATAAATGCTGCAAACAGTTATGACTAGGCGAAGGATATTTTTGTTCTGCTGACATTATAATATAATCGAACAAAACGCTTTAAATACTTATACGCAAAAAAAAATTAAATATTTATAATAATATATTTATAATAATATAAATATATTATGAATCACCATATATTACAAAATAACGATAATTATTTGGATACATATAGCCACAATACTCATGAAATTTTTGCAAAATATACTGCTATCATAAATGAATTTATTATACAGTATAGTGAAAATATAAAAATTAAAAAAATAGAATATTATAATTTTGTTTTTAATAAAGGAATTGAAACATTGTGTCATATTTTTAAAACAATTTTATTATATACAAAAAATCTAAATATAACTTACATTCAGTGTCAAAAAGCAGTATATTATTATATTGAATTTATATGTCAAATAGGAGATTCAAGCCATTCATTTTTACAATTAAACTCTAAGGATGCGACATTATTCGTTTATAAAAAAACCATTTTTGAAATAAACAACGAAATAATAAAAGATTTTACTGTGATTGTAGGAACATGTTCTATTTTAACAAATATTGATATATTAACCACTCTATATAATAAAACAATAAACTTTATTTCTAATAAATGCTGTAATGATAATACAGATACTGGTGTATTTAAAAACGAACTCATAAAAACAATTTCATACTATACTTCTGAATTATCAAAAAATCTATTGAACCTACATTTAGATAGCACACATAAACTTTACGAAAAAAAAGTAAACACAGCTTACATATTTAATGAATTCCTTCTTTCAACAGAAGAGCAAAATATTTCTAAATTTCTTATTGAATTTACAAAACAATTGCAAAAATATAATATGGATAATAGTTTTTTAATAAAAAAACTGAAATCATCAAATAATCTCAATTATTTCCAACAATACGACTATAAAAAATATATATCTTGGTTATTCAATACTAATTTCTAAATATAAGATATTATATATTATCAAGTTTATTTTTATTAATGGAAATAGTAACCGTCCGTTTTTTTTTTACACTTTTTTTCTTTTCTACTTCTGTAGTTGATCGACCACAATTTATATAAGGATATTCTGCAATAAATAAATTGACAAGAAATTTATATATTGTTCTAATAATATCTTCATTACATTTTCCAACTATCAATGTGCTACCTGTTCTAAATATCATAAATGAAACCTTTATAATATCCTTTGTGGTTTCTTGTTGTTTTCCATCTTGATGAGAAGGATCCTTTACTTTATCGTAACAAAATATACTCTGAATTCCTGGATAAGAACAAGCATCATATGAACAACTAATATTATATTTGTTTCGTAATATTTCATATAGTTTAGATCGATCAATATAGTAACCACAATTAAAATTCGAATTAATCAACACCGTATAGCTCCTGTCTTTCACACATATTAATTCTGGCGTATAATTTTTATAAACAGATATCAGTTCAATAAGTTTATTAATTATTTTATATAATATAATATCATTTTTGATGCCAGGAATTTCTAGTTTTCCGGTATTGAATACTTTTACGTGAACCTCTTTGAATGTATTTTCATATAGTATACGCATAATAACTACAAAGCAATTATAAAATGCGCTTTTCTTTTTACATCGATGATTTATTATATCAGAACTTTTTAAACCAATGCTTATTTTTCGCACATCTTTAAATTTAATTCTTCCTGTTGGCTTTTCAATGTGTGTAATAACATGTTCTTCAATATAATCATTTTTAGGGAAAGATTTTTGTAATGTTGATAATTCTTCTGCAGTATTTGTATTAAATTTCATTTGTTTTTTAATAATACCTTCAACAGGTTTATGATATGGAACAATCGGGAGCCTCCAAAACATGTCTTGTAAATCAACAGGATGATTAAGATGTGCAATTTGTGTTTTTGTTGAGATATAAATATCACTACTTTTTGGAGCACGTGAAGTTGTCTCCGTCATTGATAATTTGGTGGAATTATTATCATCATTTTTTAAATATAATTTATATGATTGATCTGGCTCACTGCAAAAGTCTAACCAAGCAGAATTTAAATCGCCCATGTCTATATACTTAGAGATTCTTTAAGTTAACTTGGTTCAATTATTTTCTCTTAATATAATAATATATTAATGGAATATAGTGATAAAAAGAAATATAATATTTATAAAAGTATCCCTATAACGATACCAAAACAAAACGGGATATATATTAATAATATAGATAATAATAATATATGCAACAGTAATAATATAGACAATGTTGATAATCAACAAGACACCAACAATGAAAATAATAATAATATTCAAATGTATTTTTTAAAATGTTCTCATTTTAATCCAGATAAAGCTTCTCCACCAAATAGCTGGAAATCTAGACTGAAACACCGTTTAGAAAAATACGGATCATAACATTATGACTCTTTTTTGTTTACAAATATCTTTTTTATATGTAGAATAAAATACGGTTTTAAATAGTGTTGAGTTTTACAATTACAATGTAGTAATTTTTCGACTAGTGACAATAACTCATGCGTAACATATTTTTTATGATTACGAATTATATAATTAAAATAGGTTTTAATAATATCAAGAACTTGCATATTATATTTTGTTGCGATATCATTAAAAGTAGTGGTAATATCGTTATTTGATGCTGTTTTAACAATTTCTGTAAAATTTTCCCATACCTCATTTGTTATTATATTTTGCATATTAATCTGAATGGTTTGCATGTAGTTAATCATACTTCTCATATCGGAACGATTCATTTTTTGTATGGCTTCTAATTTATCACTAGACAAATCCAGACCCTCCGACGTATTGATTTTATGGAGTGTTTGTAAAATTTTAGGTATTGGTAATTGATTAAAGTGCATGGATACACAATAATTTCTCAACGAGGGGTCGATCTTACTAAGATAATTTGTTATCAAACAAAAACGCGTCGAAGATTGCGTGTTTTGAATAAGTATTTTTAATGCTTGCTGTGCAATTTTTGTCATCGAATCTATTTCATCCAATATAACAAACTTTATTCCATTTTGAAATAAACCATTGGATCCTGCAAACTCTGAAATCACATTTCGTATAGTATCTATTCCTCTCTCGTCCGACGCATTTAAATGTATTACCAAACTTTTATTATAACCCGTTGTATTTTTTTGATAATCCGTGATTAAATTCAAAATTGTGGTGGTTTTTCCGGTCCCCGGAGGACCATAAAATAATAAATTTGGAAAGGCATGTGTTTTTATTATGTTTTGAATGATTGTGCTGTTGACAGAATCCAAGACGATATCCTCTAATGTATTTGGGCGATACTTTTCGACCCATGGCTCTGTTGATTCACTCATAAATGTATATTAGTTATCAAACTCGTAATTAAGTCTTTTTATATATTTATATATTTATAAAATAAATTCTTCACCGATAAATTATATTTATTTTATATTAAATATAATTGAACAATAAATGATACATAAATGCCATCTTACACTAGCCAACCTTACAATATGCAACATCACAATATGCAACACGATATAACAGGATATTTAGAACTTATTATTGGACCCATGTGGTCTGGTAAAACATCAAAACTACTGGAGCTTTATAAGCAGTTTACCTTTTGTGAAATCAACACGCTAGTTATTAATTATGCACATGATACCAGATATTCGCATACTGAGCTTTCTACACATGATCGTCGTGAGATTCCTTGCACGCAAGCGCTGTGTTTACATGAGGTTGCTAATATTGTGGAACATAGTGTCAAAGAACCTAGTGTCGAAGCAAATCCACCCAGTATTCCGGAGGCATTCGCGAAGTGTGAAGTTATTCTTATCAATGAAGGACAATTCTTCAAAGACATTGTGGACTGGGTAAAATGTGCGGTGGAAACACATCATAAAAAAGTTTACGTGTGTGGGTTGGATGGTGATTTTCGACGCGAAGCCTTCGGTGATTGGCTAAATCTGATTCCATTTTGCGACGAAGTCACTAAACTGCGTTCATATTGTGGTTGTTGCAAAAAACGCCCGGCTTTATTTACACATCGAAAAACGGACGCACAGCAGCAAGAACTCATTGGTTCTGAGGAATATTTACCTGTGTGCCGTAAATGTTATTTAGAGCCCAAACCTACCTAGAAATCGAATAATGTCTTTATTTCACCTCCTCCAGATTCCAAGATAGGATTAAGGTCGGGAAGGTGGGGGTCATCTTCACGTGGCTCTTTGATTATCCACTGTGAAATTTCTTTTGCTCTAGCTTGTGGTATAGCCGAGATTGGCGAATCTTTACTGCGCTCGAAATCCCAATCTTTAACGTGGCTTGTTACTTGCCTAATATATTCTTCTTTTGATACAAATTGCATTCCACCTCCTTGTAAAGGAATACCTATTCTTAAGTTATTATTTACTAATTGAACAGGATAACCTTGATTATCTAACATCCTTTCGCGATATTCTGAAATTTTGAGGTCATAATTCACTCTCGCTTCATCATCATTTGGGGCAATTAGTTTATTATAATGTTCGCGGGCATTCTTTAGAGCGCTGTGTGCTCTCTCAATCTCCCAATCTGCTGGTGAACGAAAACCGCGCCCAGTCGGTTTAACCAAAATTGAAGGCCCCAGTCCCGTGCGGGAGTCGCGTGGCCTAATTCCTATATCTCTTTTTGCTTCATACAATACTCGGAAACGCTCTCCTCTATTAATAGCTTGTTCATATATTATATTTTCAATTGCTTTGGCTAGTACTACTTCAAAATCACTCGCATCTGATGCCATTCGAATGCCGTCGCTCGGTATAAAAGTAAAATTATAGCCTTCTAATTGTGAATTTACAAATTCACTTTTACTACCTTTCATTTTTAAATCTTTGAACTCACATTGTGCACTCTTTTTCACTTGTAGCATTTCTTGCTCTAAAGCATTTAAGTCTATTTCTGTTTGTGACATAGATGAACGATCTGTTGGTGACATAGATGAACGATCTGTTGGTGACATAGATGAACGATTTCCCATATATATAATATATTATTTTTTCACACTACATAGTATAGATGCGATTGTATAAAAATCACTTATTATATATATATCCTTGGGAGTTCTACACTTGAGAGTGCTCCCCGTGGGATGTTTTTAGGTTCAGCAGCACCGCTCAATATAGTGGTCGCCGCCGCTACGCGCGCCGACGCCGCCGCCTCGCGCTCCGCCGCCGCCTCCTCCCGCGCCTTCATCTTCGCCTCCGCCGCCTGCGTGAGGGTTTTAAACCCGGCTTCACGCACACGACGCTTCCTCTCTGCCTTCGCGCGGAGTAAGCGTCGTTCGCGCGCGGGCCATCTATCACGCTTGTAAATCTCGTCCCATTCTTCTTGTGAAATCTTTGCAATCGCTGCCTCACTGCGCGCAGCAATTTTTCTCAAGCGCGCAGCAGGCGTGTTCTCCTCCCACCTTAGATTACCAATCATCTCGCGTGTGCCTCCTGCATTTCTGATGCGATAAATGTCAGACCGCGGTGCGGGGAACAAGGACAAGGACAAGAACAAGGCGCGGCCGCGGCTGCCGCGCCAGACGCGCTGCAAATCGAGCGCCGCTGCCTCCAACCTCGCCCGTTCATAAGCCGCCGCTGCCTCCAACCGCGCCCGTTCATCAGCCGCCTCGGCCGCAGCAAAATCTTCACTAGCGAAACGCTGAGCCTCCCTCAAGTATGCGCCGCCGCCCTGAGCCATTGCTATCTGCATTTCAGGTGTCGCAACGTATATAGACAATTCCGGCTTTCCTGATGCTTTCATGTCTTCTGGTGTGCAAGCCATCGACACTCCATTTCCTTCTCCAAGAACATTCATAATATATATATATATATTATTTTTAGTGAATGGTGTATTGTCGTGTCTAATTTACAGTATATAAAAATTTATTAAATATCTTTTCAAAAAACAGACGCACTAACATCTTCATTTGGGGTAATTAGTTTATCATAATGTTCGTAGGCATACTTTAGATCGGCATGTGCTTTCTCAGCCTCCCAATCTACTGGTGGACGAACACAGTATCCATATGGTTTAACCAAAATTAAACGCCCCATTCCCGATAGGGAATCCGTATGGCCTAATTCCTATAGCTCTTTTTACATTATACAATTCTCGGAAACGCTTGTTTTTATTAATAGCTCGTTCATATATTATATCTTCAACTTCTTCAAATTTTTACTTGAACTACTTCCCATATATATATATATATATATATATATATAATATATTATTTTTTTCACACTACATAGTATAGATGCGTTTGTATAAAAATCCAACAACGATTCGCCGAAATAGATTTTCACTAAACTTTAGTAATAAAGTTCAAAGACTTGCTCTGCAACAAAGAACGCACCAAACCATGCAACTCACTAATCAAGTAGCCGCTCCGTCCACGGGAAATTGTTATGCCAGGAAAAATCCATATGGGTGTCGGTGGTGTAAATAAATGTAAAACTATGCTTTATTTTTTATACATACCATAATTTTCCATCGCCTGCTTTCCATAAAAACAAGAATTACCATATATCATTATTGATAACAAGATCAACTCTATCCCTGCAATATTTGTCAAATAAATGTTTACTCCATCTTTAAATAAGAGTCCTGCACAAAATACACCTCCTGGCATTCTAATATAAGCATTTAGTGAAGAGGCTATTTGTTTTTGTCGCTTTTTTACAATACGACCTGCTTTTACCAATGATAATACTGTATAATCAATCGCACCTGGCAAACCGGTGCAAAAAAAGTAAAATACTGACAATCCTTTCGAAGAAAATTTTACACAAGTCGGTGCAAATATAAAACAAGATAAAATATGATGCATCCAATCTTCAAAACGAATCTTAAAAAAAATGCAATGATAGATATGTAATGTGCAGGCAAGATTTCCAGCAATTTCTAGTGTCATGGGTTGTGAAGATATTAAAGGATTTTCTATACATGCTAGAACATCTGTAAATGTAATAGCAGCAATAATATAATTTGTAATAGCATGCAATGCAAACCAACGAGATTTACACTCCATTCTTTTAAGTAAGCCATCTAAAAGATAAATTACTAACATACAGGCTATATTTGTAAAAATAAATTGCACTATGCTCTGAGTTTTATATACAATATGATTTGGTATATAAAATGTATTTCCATAAAACCCGCTATATGAATGTAAATTATTTTCTAAATAAGTATTTGCTGTTTGTGTATTGTTTACATACATCATGATACTATATTATAAATGTATTTCATTAAATACATTTTTATAATATAATTCCATGAATTATATTATAAAAAGAATTATATCATAAAAAGAATTATATCATAAACAACATTATATTATATTGCGTTGCGCATAAGTATTTAAAGATGTATTACGCATAATAAATAAATGTCGCAAGATTTTACCGAAAAAAATATTTTAACTATACAAACAGTTCAAATTGCACCATTTAGGATCCTTATGACGGCTCTTAAGGACATTCTTTTGGAATCTAATATTATATTTACACCACAAGGAATAAAAATTATTAACATGGACAAATCACATACAATTTTGGCACATCTGGCACTTCATGCCGAAAACTTTGAGAAGTATGAATGTAAAAAAGATAAAATTATAATAGGCGTAAATATGTTTCATTTATTTAAATTAATTAGCACAATCGATAATGATGACACGCTAACTATCTATATTGAAAATGTTGATTATGCAGATGGTATAGTGCAATATCTTGGGCTTAAATTTGAAAATGGAGATATTAAGCAACAAAAAATTCAGAAATTGCGTCTTATTGAGCCAGATAATGAAGAATTAGAAGTTCCTGATGTAAAATTTTCATCTATTTTAAATCTTCCTTCAGTAGACTTTCAAAAGATTGTGCGTGATTTATCATGTATATCAGATAAAATCGAAATCAAATCTGTAGCAACTGCAAATGGCGCCGAACTAATATTTAAATGTAGTGGGGGATTTGCCGATGCCGAAATTCGACGCGCGGAATCTGATGGTAGCATGGAATATGTTGTTAAACAAAATAGTGGGAAAATCATACAAGGTGAATTCTCTCTTAAGAATCTCGGTTATTTTATAAAATGTACTAACTTGTGTAGCCAAATAGAAATATATCTGGAAAATAATTTACCATTAATTGTAAAATACAATGTCGCTTCACTTGGCGATATTAAACTTTGCTTAGCTCCATTACCAAGCAGCTGATCAAGATAATATGCAATGTGCAATAATATCATATAAAATACATTATTTTTATCATAATGTATTTTACATAAATAATTAATTTACGGGCTTATGTTTTTTAAATAAACATCCAGTTGTTTGTAACCCACATGCTGTAGAAATAACTTCTGGATTCTGAAATTTACATGTAGAAAACCATAATTTAATAATACAAAAATGTTTTTTTGGGGATATTGTAATACCATTTATTGTTTTCAATACTGAGAGGTCTTGTGATAGAGACTCTCCAATTAACATATAAGATAAGTTTTCCCAAATAGATAATACTGTTTTATTTGCAATCTTATAAGAAAAACACCCTCCATCCCTATTTTTTTTATCTTCCCACATTGGTTTAATTCCATCGCGCATTAAAAATAGCATACAATTCACTATTAGTTTATCCGGAATAGTATGATATAATGCCAATGCTTCTTCAATAGTTCCAAAAGTGTATAATTTTTTATAACTTTTTATAGACCAGTCAGTATCATGTGGTAAATGAGCCCAGAGTGTCCATTTACTATTTAGTTTATGAACAGTGCAGTTTTTTGATGTAGTAGGAACAGATGGAGTGGACTGCCCTGGTTTATCTACAACAGAAACTGTGTTAAACTCCATATAATAATATAGTATTAATATATTTATATTGATACTATACATATAAACTTAGTAAAAGAAATTATACCAATTATTCGTTTCAGATACCGATGTTTGATCATTACTATCATTACTATCATCTGTATCCGAATCATTTTTCTCGTTTCTTTCGATATTAAATACATTGTTCTCTATCAAAATATGATTCTTTCTAGTAATAACATGCGGCGTCATCATATTATCAAAAAAGGTGATTTTATAATCTTTAATATATTTAGAGTCTTGTGAAACACCATAATAATTAAATAACCACATCATAAATGGTTTCGTAAATAGACGATTGCCTTCTATACAAAAGTTATATGGGATATCAATGTCTATATTTTTATATTTTATTACACCATCAGCACTCGCGTTATCATCAGCACTCGCGTTATCATCAGCACTCGCGTTATCATGAGCACTCGCGTTATCATCAGCACTCGCGTTATCATCAGCACTCGCGTTATCATCAGCACTCGGCCACGAAATAGCTAAAGAATACATCTGATTTTTTGCAGAAATGTAAGGATATTTAATATTATCAAGTGAATTCGCAATAATAATATCATTTTTATTTGTATTGTCATTCACAGGTGCAGTATACATGATTAAATCTGAATTTATATTATTAGTGCTATGTTTAAGAGCCATTATGGTGTTTTCACTAATAGTATTTCTATATAATACAACTGTTTTTTTTATTTCGCCGTTTGTAATAAAATCAATACGATGTTTATTTGAAATAATACCACTATATTTGAGTAGTTTATTAAATGATTTACTAGATTGCTCTAATGCAGCAGAGCATTTAATACTATACCAAGCAATATTTTCATAAAGTTCATCCATGTTTTTAAAAGACATTATAGTATTTATTGTATATATTACTAAAGCATATTGAATAGCTGTAGGAAAATAATTCTCTAAAAAATCAAACATATATATATATAAATAATAAATTTTATTTATATATAAATTGTAATTATATTTTTAATAAATACCATTATAACCTAGTTGTATTAACTATATTATTGTGATTAGGCTGCGCCTGCACCTGCTGCGCCTGCACCTGCTGCGCCTGCACCTGCTGCGCCTGCACCTGCTGCGCCTGCTCCTGCTGCGCCTGCACCTGCTGCGCCTGCTGCTGCTCCTGCGCCTGCGCCTGCTCCTGCTCCTGCTCCTGCTGCGCCTGCTCCTGCGCCTGCGCCTGCTGCTGCTGCTGCTGATACCTTTTCTGCAGAAGCCTTCGACTCTTTTGCTGCTTTTTTTGCTTCTTCAACATATGCTCGCATTAAATCTCTATTTTTTTTATAATAATCTCTATCTAAATGTATTTGATCACCATAACTCCCTTTAGGATATGTATTATGATTTATGGGATGCTTTCTGTAGTATAAATGAGTATGTCCATGATAGTTTGTATTCATGTTAGTGTGCACATCACTCATTTGATGATGTGAGTGCTCCTTTGGATACTCTATACTATAATTAAGTTTTCCAGAAGATGGAGATAACCCAAATGTAAATAATAATACTGATGATACTATAGTCATCATAATAAATGGAATAAACACTATGAACCAAGATAGCATACTAAGTCCCATAGTGCAAAGTAAATTTAATATAATTGTAAATACAATCATAACTAAAAATTTAATAATAGCTGTATTATAAAATCCCTTAATCGTATCAATAATAATATGTGTTGTAGAAAAAGCTATATATAATAACGCCGGTGGACAAATATTATCTAGAAACATTCTATATTATACTTATATAATTATTTATGAAAAACTGCTTCTCCATTTTTAAACTCGCCAACAATATCACCGATATCATCATCTTCTAAAATTTTATACATATCTCCGTTTTCATCATCGTTTGTATAAAATTGCACAGTTTTTCCGTCTATTTCTAATTCAACAATATATACTTCTTCTTCATCGTCATCTTGCTCTTCACCCGATTCATCTTGCTCCTCTGCAGGTTCATCTTGCTCTTCTTCTTCATCATCTTGCTCTTCATCATAATCATCTTGCTCTTCTTCTTCATCATCTTGCTCTTCATCATCATCATCTTGCTCTTCTTCATCGTCATCTTGCTCTTCTTCTTCATCATCTTGCTCTTCTTCTTCATCATCTTGCTCTTCTTCTTCATCATCTTGCTCTTCATCATCATCATCATCTTGCTCTTCTTCATCGTCATCTTGCTCTTCTTCTTCTTCATCTTGCTCTTCTTCTTCTTCATCTTGCTCTTCTTCTTCATCATCTTGCTCTTCTTCTTCATCATCTTGCTCTTCTTCTTCTTCTTCATCTTGCTCTTCTTCTTCATCATCTTGCTCTTCATTAGATTCCTCTTGCTCTTCATTAGATTCCTCTTGCTCTTCTTCATCATCATCATCATCATGCTCTTCATTAGATTCCTCTTGCTTTTCGGATGCCTCTTCATCATTTTGCTCTTCGGTAGATTCATCTTTATAATTGGTCTCTGGGTGTATAGGAGGGGGATATACCCCGCATTGAAAGAGGTGCGGGGTGTCCCCGCATTGAAAGGGGTGCGGGGTGTCCCCGCCATGGTCAGAGCCCTCTTCAATAGCATTATAGAACGACTCAACAAGCTCTCTTTTTTTTAAATCATTAATACAACTAGTAATTGTATTATCTGTATCACTTTCTAAACTAACAGTGCTGATAACACTATCATTATCATTATTACTAGTGTTTTTAGTTTGTTTTTCTTTTACCTCCAGAGTGATCTCGTTTTTTGTATGAATAGAATTTTTAATATTATTAAGTGCTAATTTAAGTTCAGCATTTTCTATTACTAATTTTTGAAATTCCGGCAATTGCTTCAAAACACTAGAAATAACCTGATGTTGATTCCTCCTAGAGTTATACTGTGATACAAAAGGCTGTAGAGAATTTTTTAGAGCAGCGTTTATGTTTACACTAATCACATCTGCAATTTTATCTACTTCGGGTTCAATATCACTATCGCTATCAACCACCGTTAAATCGATTTTGGACGCTTGTGCACTGTTGCGTTCTTGTTTCACAAATTCAACCTCTTTACACGACATATTATATTGTATGAGTATCATTCGTTTAATATCATTTTAAATAAACTATAGCTACTATATGGGCGATAAAAATACGTCTTCTAATATACCTATTACTGAAACTGTTAGACAACGCTTAGTTGAAGTAATAAAGAGACAAACAGATTACGATGATGATATGATTATAAAAAAACTCAAAGATCACAATAATAATGTTGTTGATATTATACGCGAATTTATGAACCCAAATAATAAACCTGTTAAATCAAACAAAATAACTCCTAAAACCACAAATCAAAAGGTTTTCTCTGAAATAAGAAAACTTATGGATGCTGCAAGCGAGGCTCATCGAAAGAAAAAAGAGTTAGAAACACAATAATAAAGATCACTTATATATTATTTTCCAGAAAACGTGCCCTCGACAATTTCTTTCTTTGATTGAACAACTGCCTTTCTACGTATATTATACGTTCCACTAGACATCACCCCTGAGTTTAAAAAAAGATTATTGTCATCGTATAACTCAGGTAGTATTCGCGTCAGTGGTTTATCAATTATAAGTAACAGTCTCTCATTTGTTAATAATTTTCGATATTCTTGTATAGTTAAATTACCATAAAATTTATTTAACATATAATATGGACATGGTGCTGGTTTAATATTTGTATTGTAATTATATATTTTACTATATAAATAATTAAGAAGATGATACCGTTCAAATTTAACTGAACTATCAATGGACTCTTTAAATAAATATGCCGTCGCACATTCTGGGCTACAAAAACATCCGTAACAATGATATCTACCACTCAAATTAAATTTCGGTATGTATATCGGGGGATTATCAAAATCATATGTGCACCAAAAGCATGCAGATTTTTCATTAATTATATCATTAGAATGTAATTGGGATGCCAGGGTCAACAATTTATCGGATAACTTAGAATTATTATCTTTTTCATTTACATTTATGTTTTTAATATTTTTAAATGTCAATTCTTTATCTACAAGAGCAGATGTTTTATTACCATTCATATTAATTGGGTGTATATTATTAATATTTTCATAACAAGACGATGAACTATTTAACTCTTTTGTATTACATTTTAAATGTAAAATAATATTTTGAATTACATTATCATTATTGCTATCATTTGTATTGGGAACTATAAATTTCCCACCACGTGGTTTTCTTCCTCTTTTTTTCGGAGCCGGTTTATCTTTTTTATCTATGTCACCCTCATCAGTTTGAACTTTTTTCTTTCTTCCTCTTTTTTTTGGCAAGGAATCTTTAGATGTTAAATTAACCGTTTCAATAGGCGCAGCAACCGGAGGAACAGACAATATATCTTTTTTAGCATCTTTTTTAGCATCTTTTTGCATTCTTATTTACTATTTACTATTAAATAATTTATATTGTTTTAATATATATTATATCGTTTACTCAATTATGTAAGCAAAATAATATAATAAATAGTTTAATTTAGATATTTAACATATAAACACTTATCAAAATACTAATTATGGGGAAAAAAAAGAGTAAGCGCAAACAACTTGCCAAAAATAATGCTGCAACTTTAGAAGTTCTTGGTAATAAACCTCGTGTTAGTGTATGCACCCCAACATTTAATCGAAGACCTTTTATTAAAGCAATGATTCAATGTTTTGAACACCAGGACTATCCTAAAGAATTACTAGAATGGATTATTATCGATGACGGAACAGATAAAATAGAAGATCTAGTCACCCATATACCACAAGTAAAGTATTTTAAATATGACAAAAAAATGACCCTGGGAAAAAAACGTAATCTCATGCATGAAAAAACCTCAGGAGATATTTTAGTTTATATGGATGATGATGACTACTATCCACCAGATAGAATTTCGCATGCAGTGAAACGTTTACAGTCAGCACCAAAAGCATTATGTGCTGGGTCTAGTGAATTGTATTGTTTTTTTAAAGATATAGATAAGATGTATAAATTTGGACCATATGGACCTAATCATGCTACTGCTGGAACATTTGCATTTAAAAGAAAATTATTATCAATTACAAAATATGAAGAAGATGCTTGTTTGGCTGAAGAAAAACAATTCTTACATGAATACTCCATTCCATTTATTCAGTTAGATCCAATGAAAACAATTTTAGTTTTTTCTCATGAACAAAACACTTTTGATAAAAGAAATCTTTTAAAAAATCCCAATCAATTTGTAAATGAAAGTAAAAAGGCTGTTACTGATTTTGTTAGGGATAAAAGCTTAATTGACTTATATTTGAATGCTATACCAGAGGAAATTAAAAATTATTCTCCAGGAAATCCTGATATGAAACCAGATGTTCTTAAACAAATTGCTAAGATGACAAAGGAACGCGAAGAAATGGCACAACAACAAATGCAACAACAACAAATGCAACAACAACAAATACAACAGGATCCTGAAAATCAATTGACACAAATAATTGTTCAGAAAGAGGACGGTTCGCCCCACCAACTTACAACAAAAGAAGTGGTTAATATACTAGAAGAACAACAAAATAAAATAAACGAGTTAGCTAAACTTCTTATGGAACGAGATGAACAGATTAAGCGTCTAGAATTAGTTTCCACATAAGTATAAATATAATTAAATATATAAATAAAGATAAACATTTTTATCGTTATTTATAAAAAAATTGAACTAGAATATAATTGAAAATGTAAACTATATTATGCCGTCTTCAACCACAACAAAAACCGACTACCATTCATCAGATAATGATTCTTCACAGCAGTCACCAAACAAAGCGTTCAAGCGCATGTATTATCCATCTAACAAAAAAGGAGGGGTGATTGTAAATGCTATCACTGGGCAACCTTATCAGTGGAAAAGTGGCACGATTGATAGTCTTCGTCTATTTCGTGTAGTTGATTCTTCTGGAAAATGTGACAAAAATGGTTTTTATGACCGACGCGGTGACCATCGCGAAACATTTAATAAAGAGCCGAATATTCTATATTATGATGGTCCAAGTGAGTATATGAATCATCGTAAAACTAGAGTAGATCCTGGGTTGGTTAGCGCATGGAATGAAACACGAGGACAATTATTTACTAATGGTGGCGAATTAAACCTAGAAGTATATCACAATCTCAAAGCAAGTGGTAAAATCAAAGCAACACTAAAACAATAATTATGCTTCATAAAACTTATCTATATAACGATACATTCTTGATAAATCTAGTTTTGTCAAATCATTGTAACTATGCATCTCCAATATTTCTATATCAGAATATTTTTCGCGAAGCTGTTTAAAATATGTTATAATATCTTTTTTATCTAAACCAAATTTTTGACATAAATTTTGTATAAAAAGCATATTATTATACTCGGTGCTATATTTTGTAAGAACTTTTGTAAATCGAAACTCTTTTTTGTTGAATACTGTTTTATGAAAAGAGTTATTTTTATTATTCCATTCATGAAAAATATAATTACTATAAAATGTTTTTATTATAGAGCTCAATTCACTTAATTGCCATATTTGTTTTTTAAAAATAATTCTATCAAAATTATCTGCATAACTAAGATGTTTTAAAATATATTTATATAATGGAAATTGTTTTTGTGGTGGTAGTTTATCTATATAATCTATAATATTTTCGTGCCATAATAAACCAATTATTGTTCTATCTGTTTCATTCATAAAAATATTATGTTCGTCAATTGTAATATAATTATTCAGTAGCTCTTTTGCACTATCTTTTGTATCTTCACTATATGATTTTTTTTTAAATATTTTATCTACCATTTCCACAGTTAACATATTATTTTCTGTATTATAAATATTAAATAATAATGTTAACTTACGTAAATCACCTTCCAAAAATTCCGCAATATTTTTTTGTAAATCTACTGTTAAATGAGGCATTAATTTTGAAACAATAACATTAGTATTTTCCATTGATGGAGGTTTTAACTCAAATACGCTACATACCTTCATTAGCTCGCGGATTTTTTTATCTTCATAATAACTGCCTATACAAATAATTGGGTTAATTGTTGAGTTTTCTAATTTTTGTTTTTTCGTTTTTTTAGGTCGTATTAATTTAATTAAAGAATTCATCCCCCCTTTATCTCCGGTCTTCATGCCATCTATTTCATCCATAATAATTGCAATCGGTTTGGTTTTGTTATTAAAAATACTTATAATATTATTTTCAGACATAGTATTTAATGTTATTGATTCTATTATAGACTTATTTCTAATATCTCCAGCATTATACATAATTACGTCATACCCCATCTCTTTTAATATATAATTAGCTAAGTATGTTTTCCCGCTACCCGAGGAACCATATATATATATACCTCTACCACATACAATATTGTTTTTATTTTTTGATATATTTGTTAGGCAGTCTTTTATTTCATTTATTAGGGAATCACGACCCAATATATTATTTATATTTATTTTATCCATAATGTATGTTTTGTGCTTACGTTTTTATGCCTTTTTTCTATTTCAGAATTATTTTTATTAGTTTTATTAGTTTTATTAGTTTTATTAGTTTTATTAGTTTTA
>MDTD01036800.1_pt1 | contig 34228 bp, 30 predicted proteins | sample 811221 | NCBI WGS metagenome assembly MDTD01 (sample SAMN05326646, study PRJNA326480) | marine metagenome | isolation source: seawater | place: Pacific Ocean: South West | collected 2011
AAAGCAGAAAAAATTATATAATCTGATTTCCATTCTCCAATCATGAAATTCTTTAAAGCAAGTGAATCTAAGATAAATTTTGTGTTTGTAACATAATCAGCCCACCCAACTTGAATATCATTATTGAAATATTTAAAAATACCATATGGTTTACCATTTTTAAATTCACCTTCTAAAATTATACTACCATCTCTATTACACCATTTAACTTCACTGGTATATAATTTTTTACTTTTTTCTATATATAATAAACCATCTATACGGATCACCTCATCTTCACTTGTACCTAAACCATCTATAAAGATCAACTCATCTATACTATTTTGACAAAAACCCCAAAACGAACATAAACATAATATTGTGATTAGATTTTTCATCAAGAAATTACTTTAATTTATTATACTAAATATAATATAAATATGATAGTTATAGTTATTCAACTGTTACACTTTTTGCTAAATTCCTTGGCTGGTCTACATTGCACTCTTTTAAAACAGCAATGTGATATGATAACAATTGCAATGGTATCGTTTTAAGTATTGGCGAAAGAAATTTATGAGTATGAGGTACACTTATTATATGATCTGAGTAATCTTTTAACTCATCATCATAAACTGATGTTACAATAATTATTTTACCACCTCTAGCTTTAACTTCTTCAATGTTTGATAAAATTTTAGAATACCCTTTCTTTGAAACTATAAAAACTACAGGCATTTTATTATCAATTAAAGCAATTGGACCATGCTTCATCTCTGCTGCTGGATAGCCTTCAGCATGAATATAAGATATCTCTTTTAATTTTAAGGCACCTTCAAGAGCGACCGGAAACTGAAAACCTCTTCCAAGATAAAGAAAATTGTTGGCATCTTTATAATACTTAGCAATATTTCTTATCTCATCAGATAAAGCTAAAATTGCTTCTATCTTATCAGGAATAGAAGTCATTTCATTTATTAATTTATTTATTTTTAAATCATCACCTCCCTTGATTTGAGATAAAAATATACTAATCAAATTCAAAGTCATTACTTGAGAGGTAAATGCTTTTGTTGATGCAACACCTATTTCTGGCCCAGCATGAATATAAACACCACAATCAGCTTCTCTGGCAATTGAACTCCCTACTACATTAACAACTCCTATCGTTCTTGAACCAATAGATTTTGCTTTTGCTATTGCTGCTAGAGTGTCAGCAGTTTCACCAGATTGACTTATAGCTATAACAGTAGATTTTGGTGTGACAGTTGTTTTTCTATATCTAAATTCTGAAGCATATTCAACTTTCACTGGAATATCAATCAAGTTTTCTAACATATAACTCCCAATGAGCGCTGCATGCCAAGATGTCCCACATGCAGTTATATATATCATATCTGAATTAAGTATATCTAAAGCATAATCATTTATTCCACCAAGAATAATTTTATTATTTTTGTAATCTATTCTTCCCCTAATAGCGTTCAAAATAGCTGTTGGTTGTTCGAAAATCTCTTTTAACATGAAATGATCGTAATTTCCTTTTTCTATTTGTTCAATATTTACATCAAGATATTCAATTTTTTTATCAACAATCAAATTACTATCTACCTTAGTCACTTCATATTTATCTTTGTTTATATTAATTATCTCATTTTCATCTAAATATAAAATATTTTTAGTATGCTCAATAATTGAGGATGTGTCAGATGATATAAAATACTCATTATCATTAATACCTATTACAACTGGGCTTCCTTTTCTAGCTGCAACTAATTCATTTTTGTTTTCACTATTCATAACGATGATACCATATGCACCAATAGCTTTTGTTAAAGCTAGTTTTACTGCTTCAACAAAACCAACATTTTCATTATTATATATGTAGCTTATTAGTTGAGCCAAAACTTCAGAATCAGTTTCTGAATTAAATTTAACATTTTCAGATAGTAAAAACTCTTTTAATGATTTATAATTTTCAATTACACCGTTATGTATTAAATGTATTTTACCGTCTTGACTTGAGTGTGGATGAGCATTTACTGAATTTGGTTCACCATGTGTCGCCCATCTTGTATGACCTATTCCTACAGTACCCAGAAAAGAAGAGTTATTAATTTTTTTCTCTAAATCGTTAACTTTTCCTGCACATTTAATTGAATTAATTCTTTTCTTTTCAAAAGTCGCTAATCCAACAGAATCATAACCTCTATATTCTAGTCTCTTCAATCCCTTAATAATTACATCTTTAGCATTCTGAGAACCTATATATCCAATTATACCACACATATTTTTTCAACTTAATTTTTAATTAATTGTTCCTAAATTATATTATAATATAAATCTTATTTACTTTTTTACATATTTAAAAGGGAAACATATGAAAGTTGTAGCAACAAGTGGGTATTTCGACCCGTTACATGTAGGCCACCTAGAATGCTTAGAGTTAGCAAAAAAACTTGGAGATAAACTAATTGTGATAGTTAATAGTGATCATCAGGCGAAACTAAAAAAAGGTAAACCTTTTATGAAAGAAGCTGATAGATTAAAAATTGTTGCTGCACTCAAATGCGTAGATGAAGTATTCCTATCAATTGATAAAGACAAATCACAATGTGAGTCACTTAAAAAAATTAAACCTAATATTTTTGCAAAGGGTGGAGATAGAACAAGTGATGAAATACCTGAATCAAAAGTATGTAAAGAATTTAATATAGAAATTATTGATGGATTAGGTGCAAAAATTCGTTCTTCATCTGATTTAACTGGTCTAAAAGAAATTAAATGAATTTATTTCTTATAAATATTCCACATTGACTTAATTATAGTTTCTAAATCAGAAAATTGATTGGAATATTTTAACATATTATTTGATTTAGCATATAAACTATCTGGATCGCCTGATCTTCTGTCGACAATTTCAAACTTTATATCCTTGCCTACAACATCTTTCGTCTTTTTAATTACATCTAAAACCGAATGAGATTTTCCAGTTGCTAAATTAGTAATAATCTTATTTGTATCTTGAAGCATTTCAATAGCTTTTAAATGGCCTTTAGCTAAATCATTCACATGAATGTAATCACGTAAGCATGTACCATCTGGAGTATCATAATCATTACCAAATACACTGATTTTATTTCTGTCACCACAAGCAACTTCCATGACAATAGGTAATAAATTTTGTGGATCTTTTTCTTTTCTAATAACTCTACCTTTAATATCGTAACCTGCTGCATTAAAGTATCTTAAAAGTGCAACATTAATACCATTTAATTTATTTAACCATAACAACTGCTTTTCAATTATCATTTTAGTATAACCATAATAATTTACAGGATTCAATTCATGCAATTCATCTATAGGTAAATATTTAGGGAAACCATATACCGCAGCAGTAGAAGAAAATATAAAACTTTTGACATTATTGGTTACACAAGAATTAATTAAGTTAATTGAATCAATAATATTGTGTTCAGAATACTTAATAGGATTAATCATTGACTCTCCTGCAGCTTTCAATGCAGCTAGATGTATAACACAATCAATTTCTTTTAAAATTTTATTTATAGTGTGCTTATTTGTGAACGAATCTTCAATAAAATGAGCTCTTTTGTCAATATTGTCCATGAAGCCAGTACTTAAATTATCAAGAACAATAACATCATAACCATTATCACACAATTCATAAGTTACATGTGAACCTATATAACCAGCACCTCCAATTACTAAAATTTTCACGGTTTCATTCTTCCTCTTTACTAATAGCTCTTCCTTTTAATTCTTCCCAATCTCTTTCTGGACGAACTTTTAAATTAGTTTGCCAAACACTATTCAAAACCTCAGTTTCAATACCTAACTCTTTTGATTTATTTATTAGAGCATTAATATCTTTAGGAAAACAGCTACCTCCAAAACCAAGTTTTCCATCAGGACCTGGTACAGCCCAATGTGATTTACCTAACCTATTATCATAAATGGCATACTCAACTACTTTATCATAATCAATTTCAAGTTTTTCACAAATCATTTTCATCTCATTGGCAAATGAAACCTTCGTAGCAAGAAAAGTATTAGAGAAATATTTTACCATTTCCGCATAAGTAGAACCAGTTTTTACTATAGTTACTTTTGGGAAAATTTTTATATAAAACTGCTTTACTTTTGTTGTAGCTGGTCTTGGACCACCTAAAATTATTCTGTTCTGATTTCTAAAATCTTCTATGAAATTTGCTTCAGTTAAAAATTCTGGATTAAATACAATTTCTAAATTATTATATTTTGCATTAAAATTTTCAGTTGTACCAGGAGGTATTGTAGATTTAATTACAATGATTTTTTCTGATTTGATATCTATTATTTTATCTAACTTGCTTATCGCTCCCTCTACAATACTAATATCACATACTCCACTTTTTTTCATTGGAGTAGGCAAGCATAGAAATATTATATCTGCTTTAGAAACTAAATCTTCTTCTGTTTTGCAAGTAGATAATGAAGATTGTATATCAAAAGTTTCTATTTTATGATATTTTTTAAAACCTTCTTTTAAAGCAGAGCCAACATAACCCATTCCAATTATTCCTACAACCATAAAATTCCTTATATTATTTATAAAATTTATTAATTACTTCGCATACTTTTAAAACATCAGATTTTGTTATATGTTCTGCAATTGGTAAGGCTAAAACATCATTAGATAATTTATCTGATATCTGACAATCAACATTAAAATCTCTGTAAGGCCTTTGTTTATGACAAGGAGTTGGATAATAAATACCAGATTGGATTCCATTATCAAATAAAAAAGCCTTCAATTCGTCCCTATCTTTACATTTAATAACATATTGATGATATACATGATAATTGTAATCATGATTAATTGGAGTTATAACATTTTGGTTTTCCAATAAATTTTCGTTATAAATGCTAGCATTTTTTGCTCGAGTTTGGTTCCATTTATCCAAATATTTTAATTTAACAGATAAAATTGAACCCTGAAAGCCTGTCATTCTGTAGTTATAACCAATAATATTATTTTGATACTGAATGTTTGATCCATGATTTCTAAGCATCATTATTTTTTCATATAAATCTTTTTTGTCTGTAGTTACAGCACCACCCTCTCCGTATGATCCTAAATTTTTAGTTGGATAAAAACTGAAGCAAGCTAAATCTCCAAACGTTCCAATTTTTTTATCAAAATATTTGCATCCATGTGCCTGAGCTGCATCTTCAATCAAACGAATATTGTATTTTTTACAAATGTCATTTAATCGTTTCATATCACAAGACTGACCAAATAAATGAACGCAAATTATAGCTTTAGTTTTATTGGTTATTTTTTTTTCTAAATCAGAACAATTAATATTAAAATCATCATCATTTGAATCACAAAAAACAGGAATAGCACCAGTCATCGACACAGATTCACAGGTAGCAAAGAATGAAAAAGATGGTACCAAGACTTCATCACCTTGTCCAATTCCTAATGCTAATAATGCAACATGAAGAGCAGAAGTCCCATTATTAACCGCAGCACAATATTTTGTACCAATATATTTTGAAAATTCATTTTCAAATTTTTCAACATACTTACCTGAGGAAAATGCAGAATCATTTAAGACTAATTGTAACGAATTATCAATTTCATCAGAGATTGAACTATATTGTAATTTAAAATCATACATTTTAATCATTAGTATGCACCTTCTCTAAATAATACTACTTTAATAGTTCTAAATAATAAATAAAAATCAAGGCTTAATGACCAATTTCTTACATAATAACAATCATAATTTATTCTTTCATCATAGGTTGTATTATTTCTTCCTGATACCTGCCATAAACCAGTTATTCCAGGTCTAACTCTTTTATAAAGTGAATAGCTCTTACCGTATTTTTGAATTTCATTTTCTACGATTGGTCTCGGGCCTACCAAACTCATTTCACCTTTGAGTACATTAATTAGTTGAGGCAATTCATCTAAGCTAGTTTTTCTTATAATTTTACCTATCCATGTAATTCTTGGATCATTTTTAAGTTTTTGATCTTCTTCCCACTCTTTTTTCTGTTCTGGATTTTTTTCTAAAAAATCATTTAAAATTTTATCTGCATCTTGGACCATTGAACGAAATTTATATGCTGGAAATGTCTTGCCATTGCGACCGTACCTTAAGTGAGAATAAATAATAGGACCTTTTGAACTGAATTTAATTAGCAAACAAATAATTAGAAGTATTGGAGATATTAGAATAGCTCCTACTAAACTTGCAAAAAAATCAAATAATCTTTTAGTCATAATATATCTTTTGAGAATTAGTTTATGCTTGATTTGTAAGCCTAACTGACCTGAAAAGTCGACAGAATTAATCCATAAAGTTGAAATTCCATATAAATTTGGCAAAATAATAAATTGCTTAAATCTATCAGCATATAAATCTATTATAACTTTTGTTTCATCATTTGATAAAGATGGAATAGCTAAAATTCCATACTCAGCATTAAATTTTTTAATATAATTATGTGCATTTTCAATTCCTTTTATTACTTTTGCATTTCCAATTTTTTTAATTTTTTCTGCTGATTTATCAAAAAATAAAACTGGATTCAAACCAATATATCTATTCGTGTTTAATAAATCGTAAATTTTTTGGCCCGTTCTACCTGCACCTAAAATTATTACATTTGTCCTTAAAAAATTAAATTTACCCATAAATAATCTCACATAGTACCTTGAGAGAGGCATGACAATTAATGACAGTACCAGAGAAAAACTAAATAATAACCTAGAAAATTCAGTACTATCTTTTTGAAGAAATGTGTATGTGATAAAAAAAGAATAAATCATCATTGTAGAAAAAAACATATTCTTAGAATCATTTATTATATTGTATGAAACTCTTTTATATAAATTAAAAAAAATATGATAAATAGGACTTAGTATAGCCAATGGAGCATAACTAGACAGTTTTAGAATATCATAATCTGGATTAAAGATTTTATAAAGTAAAAATCCTATTACAATTGATAATGTTATAAAGAAAATATCAAAAAACATTAACACAAATGTTCTAATTAAATTTTTAGCAGACATGAATTTTCGTATCTATTTTTTTATTTGTGAATTAATCCATTCAAAAGTTTTTTTCATTCCTTCTAATAGAGGTTGATTTGGTGCCCATCCGACTTTTTCTTCAAAAAGTTTATTATCTGAATTTCTACCTTTTACACCAACTGGACATGGAAAACCGTATTTTTCCTCAAATGCTTCACCCTCAATGTTATAAATGGAAATATTTTTTCCTGATATATCAATAGCCATTTGAGCAAAATTATTTATAGATATCATTTCTTCTGAACCAATATTAACAGGACCCATAAAATCTGATTCCATTAATTTTCTTACAGATTCTATACATTCATCAATGTAAAGAAATGAACGAGTTTGTTTTCCATCACCCCATACTTCAATACTTCCATCATTTTCAGCTAAGGCAGCTTTTCTGCACATTGCAGCTGGAGCTTTCTCCTTACCACCATCCCATGTACCTTCTGGTCCAAAAATATTATGAAATCTAGCAACTCTAACATTTAATTTATAATTTCTATTAAACGCAAAATATAATCTTTCACTAAATAGTTTTTCCCATCCATATTCACTATCAGGCATAGCAGGATAAGCTGAATCTTCATTACATTTAGGATTATCGGGATCTTCTTGATTGTAAGCAGGATACATGCAAGCTGATGAAGAATAAAATACTTTCTTAACACCTTTTTTTACACATTCGTGGGCAACATTTAAATTAATAATAGCAGAATTATGCATTACATTAGCATCATTTTCACCCGTAAAAATATAACCTGCACCACCCATATCTGCTGCAAATTGATAAAGCTCATCATAATCAGAATCTATTATATCAGCAACTAATTTAGGGTCTCTTAAATCACCAATAATAAAATTATCAGCTTCTGTTTCGGAAAATTCCGGATTTTTTAAATCAACAGCTTTTACATAATAACCTTCTTTTTTAAGCCTTTTAACCATATGGCTTCCAATAAAACCACCTGCTCCCATTACAATAGCTTTCATTTAATCTCCTAAATTATTGATAATTTATTGTTGATAATTTATAAAACATTTAAAAATTTTTCTAGTATACTATCAATATGAAAATTTTCTTCTGCATAAGATCTAGCGTTTACTCCCATCTTATTAGCAATTTCATTCTTATTTTGTTTAATTTTTATAATTAAATCAACAATATCTTTATCTGTAGAAACTAATCCAGTTTTATATTGATTTGTAATTAAAGCTGTTAAATTATCCTTTGGAACGCTTAAAATACTTGGCTTTCCAGAACAATAGTAACTCCATAATTTTGATGGAACGCTAAAAACTCCTGCATCATCTTCTAAAATTGTAATCAATGCATCAGAGCAACCAAAAATCATTGGTAAATCTGAAAAATTTTGAAAAGGTAAAATCATAATATTTTTAAGATTATATTTTTCCTTATTTTCTTTTAGATAATTAGCACCCTCCCCTTCAGAAATAATAACGAAAACTATATCTTCTTGATTAGAAATTTTCTTTGCAGCATCAAGTATTACATCTGGATTATGCTTCATTCCCATTGTTCCAGAGTATAAACAAACAAACTTTTGATTTATATTATGTTTTTTTAACCATTCTTTATTTTTATCATGCATAGGCATTTCTTTAATTGGGGCCCAATTTGGAATTACATATGACTTTGTATTTATATTCCATTTTGCAAGAATATCATTAAATTGATCACATATCGATACGATTGCATCCGATCTGTTAAGAATTTTTCGTTCTAAATATTCAAAGTACCAAGATACAATTTTACCCAAAAAGCCAATTTTTTTAACTAAAATACTTGATGCAGCAACAGAAATAATATCTTGAAGCCAAAAAATAAATTTTTTATCATTTTTTCTACACCAATTACACAAATTATTTTGCGCTGTTAATGGAGTATTAGCAGAAATAACGATATCTGGATTTATTTGATTAATTTTTTTAACTAATCTCAATCCATAATCTCGCTCTTGAAAGTACCTTTTTACAAAATTAGATTTATTTATATTTGATACTTCAAAATTTATAATTTTTAAATTTGATATTTCTCTTTCGAAACCAGCTTTAGGACCTCCGCTTGACGAGGTATAAATATGAAATACTTCAAATCCATTTTTAGCTAAAGCTATACTCAAATCTAACTGAAATGGATGCCCTGCATAATCATGAATCACTATTTTTTTACCAGTCATAATTTTCCTCATATTTTAGTTCTATCAATAATTTACCTGCATATTTCTTAAATATATCTTTATGTTCACTATTAAAAATCTTCTTCCATTTAGCTGTTCCACCAGTATTAAATGTATGAGATTTTGAAGGATCTATTGATTTTATACTGTCTTTTATAATTTCATCAACTTTAAAATTGACATCTGAATTTTCAATATAGAAACTTAATATATCTCTTACAATTTGTGATTGATTTGAACCTACTAAATCTTCATATTTAATAGAATGGCAAGAACCATTTAACCAACCCCTATAGTCTAAAAATCTATCTTTTATATTTTTATAAGTACCACCTGTATTCAAAAAATCATTACCCATTATGGAAAATTTAATTCTATCTTCAAGGTTATTAATTTTCTTAAAATATTTATGCAAAACATGAAATCTATTCATATTATATAGATAATTTGCTTCTGAAATAACTACATCTCTTGGATCTCTGTAAATGAAATAATTTATTATATTCTTATTTTTTATTAATTCTTCAGTTGATTTATGATAAAAAATATGACCTCTAATTAGTTCAGCTTTTAATAAATCATTTATATTTTGATTTACTTTTATATATGAATTCTGTTTTTTTTGTCTAGATGGATGTGATGCTATAAAGCTTTTATAATCATTAACGAAATTTGACTTCCAAAATAATTGATAAAGTAAGTGAGTACCACTTTTTGGAAATGAATTAACAAGTATAGAATTATAATTTTTATTATTTGGTAAAAAATATTTAGCTTTTGAATAGTAAATTTGTAAAAATTTATTTTTAAACTGTTTGAACATCTTTTGCCTTTTTATAATTATTATATATAATTATTGAAAATATAAATGACCACTCAAGAATACCTAAATAAACTCCAATCATAAAATCTTGCGAAAACCCAATGACTCCAATTAGTAAATATACTAAAGCAAAAATATGTAATCCATTTCTATCTAAATTTCTAAAAGAACTTCTAATTAAGAAAAATATTGTAGATATGAATATAATCAAACCAAATAAACCATATCTAAATAAATTTGAAAAATATGTATTATGAATGTAATGTAGTTTACCTCTAGAATCCCATTTCTTCAAAATGTATTTACCAACTCCTTTATCAATTTGAATTTCAGCACCACTACCATAACCAAAAAATATTTTTATTGGATCATTGTAAAAATATTGAGAAACTTTAAAAGTTTCGTAATATTTTTGTGATTGTGATTCAGTATCACCATCCTCTTGATAAGCAATTATTGTCTCTTGTACTATTCTCTTGTTTATGTAATCCTTAAAAGTTGGAAGTTGATATAAAACTAAAAATATTAGTACAATAAATGTAAATGATTTTATAAAAGTTGAAAATAAAGTTAAAAATGACTTCCTTTCTTGTCTAAGAAATAAAAAAAGCCCTATTCCTAATAAAACTAAAATCCATTTACCCCTGTAACTAGCAAACAATAGTGTTAACAGTGGAATGAAAAATGAAATCATATAAAACTTTTTATATTTGGTGTCATTTGAAAAAAATAAACAAAAAGAGATTAAAACTAAAAATATATTACCTCCCATTATTCTTTGAAAGTTACCATTAAATAGCATAATTGAATATTGAGAAAAATAAAACAAATCAGCTATAAGTGAAAAAAATATCAAAGAAAAAATTAATATGTCTTGATGTCCTTTTTTAAACAAGTAAACTAAAATAATTGAAAAAATGTAAATTTGGAAAAGATTGAAAAAATCACCAACATTATAAACAAAATCATTACTAAATATTAATCCTGAAATAAATCCAATAAAATTAACAAAAATAAAAAAAGGAAATAAAAATTTATCATATAAAGAATATTTATTAATTATTAAAAATATAATGGATAAAATACAGAATATTCCAGCAACTAATGCTGATAACCTTAATGCAGTTTGAGTTGCTACTGAATTCCCAACTGTTAAATTAAAAATAATAATTAATTCATAAATTATTTTATAAGAAAACAAAGGTACTATTATAAGAAGGATTGGTTTTACAATTGAAAAGATTGCACATAATATAAAAATAGAAATAAAAAGAAATACAATTAAATTATTTTCCATATTAATAAATTAATTTTTTTACAAAAAAATAAGAAATGCAGGATCTAATTAAGAACATTAAAGAAAAAATTATACCAAACGAAATTACGGATCCAAAAATAGAAAAATAGCCATTAATAAGTACTAAAAATAAGCAAATAAGAATTGAAAAACTTGATGAACGAATTTCATATGTTTCATTTTTAGTCATATTTAATAGATGCTCACTCATTCCATAGTAAACTGATACATACCTTATCAAAAGCATCCAAAATAAAACAGGAAAAGCTTCTAAAAAATTATCACCAAATGTATATATTAATAAATTCTTTGAAAGTAAAACTAATACTGAAAAAATAAAATATATTAACAATGAAATCTTTTGTGAATCATTAAAAGAATTCTTTAATTCTACTAATTTATTTACTGAATATAATGATGCAAACTTTACATTATAAACACTTGATAAAGCCATAATAATTGAACCAGAAATACTTATAATTTTATGAGCTAAACCAAAAATTCCAATCTGTTCCAACGATAAAAATAATGGAAAAATTAGATATGGAAATGATGCATACAATGAATTTATACCAGCAATTAATGAGAGATTAAATAAATCTATTTTATTTGTTAAATAAAATGAAAAATTAATTGAAAAAGATAATTTTGAATAAACAAGAATTAATAATGAAAAAAACAAGTAAGACAGTGAACTAGAATATAATAAATATTCAATACTACTATTTTGTAATGTTAGGTTTACTATAATAATAATTGGAAGAATAGAAAACTCAAAAAATTGTGATAAAGCTGGACTTTTTTTAGATTTGTAATAATCTGATATTATTTTGAAAAAACTTAATGATATAGAGCTAATTATTATTGAACAGGTAAAATAATTTAAATTAATAATTTTCAAAAAAAACAAAGCATAAACTATTAATATCATGAAAATTATATTTATTAATGAAATACTCATAATATTTTTTTTTAATTCATTATTGTTGCTAGTTTCCCTTAATAGATAGGTATTTGAACCAAAAACGAGAATTGTGGCTAATATATTTATTGTAGAAAAATAGATAAAATACTTACCCAAATCATCATTTTTATAATAATTAGATAAAAGTATGACTAAAACGAGGTTAAATGCGGTTCCAATAAACCTTGATGCAATAGGAAAAATTATTTTTTTAATTTTTTTATCCTCTATAGAAAGTTAAAATTCTTATCCTTATCTGATAAAATGATCTTATTTTCATTAAGTTGCCAATTAATATTTATTTTAGGATCATTATATTTTATACCCTTGTAAGATTCAATATTAAAAATATTATCAATTTTATAACATACAATCGCTTCTTCGCTTAATACTAAAAAACCGTGAGCAAACCCTCTAGGTATATAAAGTTGTTTTTTATTTTTATCACTTAAATTTACAGATACATATTTGAGATATGTCGTTGAATCCTTCCTTACATCTACTGCAACATCTTGAATTTCTCCTTTAACAACTCTAACTAATTTTGCCTGTTGATAAGGTTTATCTTGGTAATGCAAACCTCTTAATACACCAAAATCTGATTTTGACTCATTATCTTGAACAAAATTAATAGAGGGTAAAAATTTTTCGTATAGAGATTTATTGTAAGATTCTATAAGATAACCTCTTTCATCAGTAAATTCTTCTGGTTGAAATATTAAAACTTCATCAATATCAGTCTTATATACTTTTACATTCATAATATTAAACTCATTAAATAGTCACCATATTCATTGTTATATTTTCTTGCGTTTTCTTCTAGTTTAAACTTATCAATATAACCATATTTATAAGCTATTTCTTCAATACATGATATTTTCAGACCTTGTCTAGTTTCAATTGTTTTTATGAAATTAGAAGCTTCTAAAAGACTATCATGAGTTCCTGTATCCAACCATGCATAACCTCTGCTCATTAGTTCTACATCAAGTAAACCTTTCATTAAAAATTGATTATTTACAGATGTTATTTCTAATTCACCTCTCATTGAAGGTTCTATATTTTTCGAAATATCTATTACATTATTTTTATAAAAATATAGACCTACAACTGCATAATTTGATTTAGGTATTTCTGGCTTTTCTTCAATAGATACAACTTCTTCTTTATTATTAAATTCTACAACACCATAATCTTCAGGATTACTGACGTTATACCCAAAAACAATTGATTTTTTTCCATTCTCAACCTTTTTTACTGCATCTTTTAGTAATTTTGGTAATCCCTTTCCATAGAAAATATTATCTCCTAAAACTAAACAAACATCATCATTTGCAATAAAATCTTCACCAATTAAAAATGCTTCTGCTAACCCTTTTGGATGATCCTGAATCTTGTAATCGATACTTAAACCATAATCACTACCATCTCCAAGTAAAATTTTATAATTATCAATATCATGTGGAGTTGAAATTATTAAAATCTCTTTAATACCAGACAACATCAATGTTGATAAAGGGTAAAAAATCATGGGTTTATTATAAATTGGAAGTAATTGCTTTGAAACAGATCTAGTTACTGGGTGTAACCTAGTTCCAGATCCTCCTGCTAAAATTATACCTTTCATCTAAATGTTACCCAATCTTTCTTGATTATATTTTTTATTTCTAATATCACTTATCCATTTAGGATTATCTAAATACCAACTAATTGTTTTACTTAATCCACTTTCAATTGTTTCATAAATTTTAAAATCAAGTTCATTTTCTAATTTTGATGAATCTATAGCATATCTAAAATCATGCCCTGGTCTATCTTTTACAAAATGGATTAATTCTTTATATGATTTACCTGAATTATTAGGTTTTTTAATATCCATGATAGTGCATACTTTTTCTACCATATCTAAATTAGTTAACTCACTATTTGCACCAATGTTATAAGTTTCGCCTATTTTACCTTTTTGAATAACTTTATATATTGCTCTACAATGATCGTTTACATAAATCCAATCTCTTACGTTTGAACCATCTCCATAGATGGGTAATTGTTTACCTTCAATACAATTTGTAATAATTAATGGGATTAATTTTTCAGGAAACTGATATGGTCCATAATTATTTGAGCAATTTGTAATTAAAATTGGTAAACCAAATGTTTTATACCAAGCTTTGACCAAATGATCAGATGATGCCTTAGAAGCTGAATAAGGCGATGAAGGTGCATATGATGAATTTTCAGTAAATTTACCTTCATTTTTTAGACTTCCATAAACCTCGTCTGTTGATATATGAAGTAGTTTAAAACTTTTCTTTCTATTAGTATCTAAACCTTTAAAAAAATTAAGAGTACATTGTAGTAGTTCATATGTACCAAATATGTTTGTTTTAATAAATTCCTTTGGACCATCAATAGATCTATCTACATGAGATTCTGCAGCAAAATTAATTACTATTTCAGGCTCAAAAGATAACATTGCATTTTTAAGTTGATTGTAATCTTGAATATCACCTTTAATAAAATTATAGTTTTTATGATTATTGATGCAATTTAAATTATCTAAATTTCCTGCATAAGTTAACTTATCATAATTTAGAATTTGGTGCTCATCTATGTAATTTAAAATAAAATTACTTCCAATAAAACCTGCTCCACCTGTTATGAATATTTTCATTTATTTATATCCATAGTTACATCTTTTGGCATTAATGGATTATCACTCTTTGATTTGATTACATTAGGATTTGTTCTAACTGCAAGTTCATATACTGATTTAACTTCTGTTCCAATATTATTAACCCCTTCAACATCATTTTTAATTAAATCAATTATAATTTTAGCAATGATATCTACATAGTCAAAATTACCAATTACATCCTCGAAAGCTTCTTTATATTTAAATGGTTTTTCTTTATGTCCGCACCTAATTAATAAATGTTTTTTTGATTTTAACTGAATATATGCATCAGCAAGTAATTTTGTATAACTATACCATGTTTTATTGTGAACTGGCACTTCATTTAAATCTGCATTTTTATTTGATCCAGCGTAAATGTAATCAGTTGAAATATGAACTATCTTTTTGTTTTCAATATTACAAAAATCGACTAAATCAGATAATGCTTTATAATTAGTATTCCAATGTCTTGATTTATCATTACTGTAAGTATCTGTGTAAGCAACACAATTTATTACTGTATCATATTTTAAAAGTTTATCTTTATAAGTATCAATATTATCAAAATCGAAACTTTTATCTTTTGAACGACATATAAAGTTCCATTTTGTTTGTTTTACAATTTCACTACCTAGAAGCCCATAACCTAATATGATATTTTTAGACATGATTATTTAGAAAATTTTAATTTATCTCTTTGAGGTTTTTCAATATCAAGAATTTCTTGTTTTTTATAATTTAAGCTTTTGTACGTTGCTTTTAAATCTCTCGTCAATTTTGAAAATCCTGTTGGCTCAAGTGATGCTGAATGATCAGTACCTTTCCATGTTCTATCTTTTGTAAAATGTCTTTCAATCCATGATACACCAAGTGTATAGGCTGCAATATCAATTGAAATTCCAAGGTGATGCCCTGAAAAACCTAAATCTTTTACTCTTCCATTAAATCTATCTTTAATTTTTAAAATTTCTAATAAACATACATCATCAAATGATACAGGATAACCTGAAGTGCAGCTATAAACTATTAAACGATTTTTAGCTTGATTTTTTTCCTCAAAAAATTCAACTAATTTATTTTGTTCATTAACAGTTGTCATCCCAAAAGAAACATGGACCTCTCCTTTATAACTATCTCTCAAAACTTCAAGCATATTATAATGAGTATTTGAAGCAGATGGTACTTTAATCAAATTTGGATTTAAATCACATATTTCTTCTGCTGATGTAACATCCCAAACTGAAGTTGAATACTCAATATCAATTGAATTACAGAAATTCATTAATTCTTTATGTTCAGACTTATTAAATTCTAAAAACTCCCTATGCTCTCCATAGGTTTTACCATATGAGTTAATTGGGTTCGGATGAGGTGCATTATACTGATATTCTGGAAGCAATTCTTTTGAATTTCGTTTTTGAAATTTTGCAACATCTGCACCTGAATCTTTCGAAAGTTTAACTAAATGTTTAGCAGTCTCTAAATCACCTTTATGGTTACAACCAATTTCAGCTATAGTTTTACAAGGTTTATATTTCATTTTTCATCACTTCCATAATAATATTGATAATAATTGTAATAGTAGCCCCCTCCATATGTATTAGATTCATCGACACCATTAAAAACAACACCATCAATGCTACTTGACATATTTTTCATATTTACAAGAGTTCTTTCTAAAGCACCTTTTTGAGTAACTGATGCTCTTATAACAAGCAATTTTTTATCAACAAATTTATCCAAAACAAAAGCATCTGTTACTGCAATCATCGGAGGAGTATCAAATAAAATAATATCAAAATCTTTTTTAATGTCTGAAATAAATTTTTTCATATTATAAGAGGCTAATAATTCAGATGGATTTGGAGGAACAATACCACTGCTCATTAATGATAAGTTCTCTACAGGACTTTCAAAACATAAATCACTAATTTTAGAAGTGCTGCCACTTAGATAGTTAGTTAAACCTAATTTTTGATCAATATTAAACATCTTATGAACAACTGGCTTTCTTAAATCTGCATCTATTAATAACGTTTTTTTTCCCATATTAGCATATGTTATAGCTAAGTTTGCAACAGTCGTAGTTTTACCTTCACCTGGTCCTGGGCTACTTACTAACATAATTTTAGATTCGTTATTATCATCAAACATCAAACTTGTTCTAAGGGATCGATATGCTTCTGATATTGGAGATTTAGGATCTTCATGTGTTAATAAACGTCTCTCTAATTTTTCATTTTTGGTCATCTTAAGGTTTAATTTATAACCTTTTTTCTTCTTTCTAGCTTTACTATCTGCTGAACCAATTGAAGGTATGATAGCTAATATTGGAAGATTTCTTCTTTCAATTTCTTCAATACTCTTAATTGTTGAATCTAAGAACTGCCTTATAAGGATATACCCAATACTAAATATCAAACCAAATAAGAATGCTAAAATTAAAATAAGTTTCTTATTAGGTGATGTTTCTTCAAGATTTGCAATTGCTGAATCAATAACTCTAATTTTGCCTAACTGTGAAGCTTCATTAATTTTTGCTTCTTCTAATTTTTGTTTCATTAAACTATATGTTTCATCAAGTATAACTTTATCTCTTTGATATCTACTAAAACGTAAATATTTTTCTGGTAATGAGGAAAGTTCAGACTCATATCTATTGACTAAATTTTTTAATTCTAAAAGTTTTGAATTATATCCAGAAACAAAAATATCTAAATTAATCACTGAATCCATAATTGCCTGCCTATATTCAATAGGATTAGCTACTCCAATACCTTGTTTAACATATTTTTCAGTTTCAGTATTTAATACTTTTTTTAAATTTTTAATTTTACGGTTTAAATCTATAACAGCAGGATGAGATTCCCCTTCTCTTGATTTTGTAGATATGTATTCGGCTTCCAGAGATGATAATTCTTGACGAATTGAATAAAGTTGGGCATCTAAAGTATTTGAAACACGCTTTGTAAACTCTTTTTCATCTTTATTTAATTGATTTTCAAAATATTTTTTTCTTTCTAATAATATATTTTTTTTAGCTTCTGTACTAAAGTAATCTGATTCGACAGAAGTTAACTGATTAAGCAATAAATTTGAATTATCATCTAAACCATAAATATGTTCTTGTTCTTGAAAAACTTTTAAATCTTGCTCAATCCGATTTAAGTCTTTTTCTTTTACTTTAAGCTGTGCTGTTAAAAAATCTTTCAAGTGACTCATTTCACCACTTGCCCATTCTTGATCTCTTTGTTGATATACTTTGATTAAAGTATTTATAACTAAAGCAGCCTCGTACGGATCATTTGAAGAATATGATACTTTTAAAACATCTGTGTTTCTTAAGTTTACAATAGAAATCTCATCTCTTAAGTTATCTACAAACTCAAAGAATAAAGAATCAGTAATTTCAGTATCTATATTTGATATTTTATTAGTATTTAAATCAAGCATAAATATATTTCTAAAAAAATTCCTTAATAATCCATCATTGAATTTTTTTGTATTGAATAAATGAAGATTATTTCGCTGATTTGAATTTAATAATGATTGTATAGTTCGTTCAGCAGTGCTTCTTGATTTTAAAACCTCTATTTCATTTTCAAGATAATTCATATCTGAACCAAGTCCCATATCAAATATTGATGACATGCTTGAATTTTCTTCTTCCACTATAATTGAGCCAGATGACACATAAATTGGTCTTGCTGCAATTAAAAATATAATTGATATAAGTAAAAAAATAAATGTACCAATAAATAAAGTTTTGCTCTGACTTTTAATTAATAGGAAAAGTTCTCTTAAAGTTATTTCTTCTTTTGAAAAATTATTAAAATTCTGATCCATTTATTTAACTTTATCTATTATTAGTACTTATTAATATTAGGTTAGTAATTTGTAGTAAAATATTAATTACATTACTTCTAGCTAAAAGATAATTTCCTAAAGTCTCATCAATATAAATTGTATCATAAGGTTTTAGCTCTACATTTAAATCATTATTAGGCAGATTCTCTAGATTGATTTCCTTTGAAGATCCATTCTTTGATACTATTTTTACTTCTGAAAGTTTAGCACCTTTCATTGGACCACCTGCCATTGATAAGCATGTTAGAATATCAATTCCATCATATACTAAATAAGTTCCTGGATATTTAACATGCCCCCAAATGTTAACACTCATTCTTGGGACACCATCTTCTCCAGTAATATAATCTTCTCCTGTCAATTGTGCTGCAGAATTGTTTTGTGTATTTTTATAATTGAACTGACCCAAAACAAAGCCAAAAAACAATAAAAAAGATATACTTAAAATTATTTTATTAATCTTCATCGTCCAAATTTAGATATAAATTTAATAAATTACTTTAGTTATTTTTTATAAATGATATAATTTTATTTAATATAGATTTTTTTGAATTTACCCGCTCACATTGGATACATTGTTCTCCATTTAATACTTTATTTGAATTATTTTTTATTGTTAGAGCTGAGTCTTTTCCGACTAAATTATTTATTTTCGAAAGAGCATCTTTCATTAAGAAATTTCTATTTTTATCATTGTGTGCATCTGAACCTATTAAATGACAATAACCATTTTTTAAAAGTTGAATAGCAGATTTTTCTGTTTCTTTACCAAATCTTCCTAGAATACTTGCGCAATCAATTTGAATTATATAACCTTGATTTATCCATTTTTTTGCTAAATCTATATTATTTTGAATACCCCTATATCTTTCAGGATGAGCGATTATTGGTGTGATTCCTTTAAGTTGTATTTTAAATATTTCAGATTCATATCCTTCAGGAAATGATAATCTCTGAAACTCTATTAACATGTATTTTCCTTTACCAAATGTTGTGATTGGATTGTTCAATATCTTTGTCAAATTAAATTTAAAAAAAACTTCAGATGCTGGATGAATTTTAATGTTTATTTTTTCCTGATTAATTCTTTCTTGTAGTTTATTTATTTGTTGAATTACATAATCATACGATGTGTTTTTTTTATCCATTTTAGGATGCTGAAAATGTATTGTATTTATAATATCAGTTATACCTTGTGATTCTGCTTCTTTGAGCATATTGATTGACATTTCTACAGATTTTGAACCATCATCAAGGTTAGGTATAATATGATTATGAAAGTCAATCATAGTTTAATTTATGAAAGAAACTTATGCGCTAACAATAAAAAAAGGATTTAAAATATTTTCTTTATTATAACTTAAACGCTGGTTTGTGTGATATTCTAAAACCGAACCACCTGCTTGTTCCACAATACATTGAGAAGCAGCAATATCCCATTCAGATGTTGGCCCTAATCTAGGATATATATCAGCTTTACCATCAGCAATACAACATAATTTTAGAGAACTACCCATTCGAATCAATTCATGATTTTCATATTTACTTATAAAATTAATAACTTTTTCATTGGGATGAGAACGACTGATTACAATCCTTTTATTGTTTGAATTAGCATTTACTTTAATTTTTTTTTCAATTTTTTCATCATTTATTTTAAATGCTCCAATTTGTTCGTGACCCCAAAATAACTCATCTAAATAAGGAGCATAAACGCTTCCAAAGATAGGAAAATTATTATGAATAAGGGCCACATTGACAGTAAATTCGCCATTTTTCTTTATAAATTCTTTGGTGCCATCTAATGGATCAATAAGCCAAAACGTATCCCATTTTTTTCTTTCTGAATAAGAAGTTTTAGCACCTTCCTCTGATAAAATAGGTAATTCTGGAAAATATTTATTTAAACCATTTTCAATTATTGAATGAGAGGCTTTGTCAGCTAGAGTTAAAGGAGAATTATCTGATTTTATTTCAACTTTAAATGAAGTATCATAAATATCAAGTATTTTTCTTCCTGCTTCGAAAACTATTTGATTAACTAGTTCTATTTCTGTTTTTGTTAATTTCATTTAATCAAATTTAATTTTTGCAAATAAATCATTATTTCATCTACAGCATTCGAAACAGAAATTCCGTTTGTATCAATAACAATATCTGCATCTTTTGGTACCTCATAAGGGTCATCTACTCCTGTTAATCCTTTTATAATACCTTGTTTTGCTTTTTTGTATAACCCTTTAGTATCTCTTTCTTGACAAACTTCTAAAGAAGTTGAAATATGAACTAAAATATACTCTCCATGTTGAGCAATTATTTCTTTAACATAGTTACGAGATTCTTCATATGGAGCAATTGGAGCACATATTGCTGCACCTCTATTTTTGGTTATTTCACTTGCTACAAAGCCTATTCTCTTTATATTTAGATTTCTGTGATCTTTAGAAAAACCTAATTCGCTTGACAAATGAGTCCTTACTATATCTCCATCTAAAAGGGTTACCGGTCTTGAACCTACCTCCATCAATTTTGAATATAAACTTTTAGCTATAGTTGATTTTCCTGAACCAGATAGTCCAGTAAAAAATATTGTAAAACCTCTATTTAATTTCGGAGGATACGTTTTTCTTAATTCTTCAGTAATATCATTGTATGTGAACCATTCTGGAATATCAGCACCACTATTTAACATATTTCTAAGTTCAGTACCGGAAATAAACATAATATCACTTTTGTCTATATTAGAGTCATCTAATGCTACATATTTTTTCATAGTTTTATGGTAACCTACCATCTTGAACATAACCATTTTTATATCAAGTTCTTTTTCATAATTTTCAACGAGCTCTTGAGCTTCATAAGGTCCATAATAAGGTTTTCCATTTTTATCATTACCTGGACCAGCATGATCTCTACCAATAATAAAATGTGAACAACCATAATTTTTCCTTATTATTGCATGCCACAACGCTTCCCTGGGACCAGCCATTCTCATAGCTAGAGGCAATAAACCTAAAACTGTACTATTTTCGGGAAATTTATCTATAATTTTTTGATAACATCTAACTCTCGTAAAATAATCAACATCTCCTTGTTTTGTCATACCTACTACAGGGTGAAGCAAAGCTTTTCCGTTTATCTCTTCAGCTGCCCTTTGCATTATTTCTTTGTGAGCTCTGTGCATTGGATTACGTGTTTGAAATGCAACTATTTTATTCCAACCTTCATTAATGAAATATTTTCGAGTTTCAGATGGTCCCAATCTGATATCCAAAAAATCATGATGATGAGGATGTTCAACACCTATAAGCTTTCCACCTAAACATACATCACCTCCATTTTCAAGCAAGTATCTCACTCCAGAATGATTTAAATCTTGTGTTGCATAAACTTTTTTTGCTTCTTCAAGCTTATCGTAATTCCACATATCATCAATTAATAAAATTGCAATCAAATAACCTTCTTTATCTCTAAGGGCAACTTTATCATCTATAGACAATTCATCTGCAAATTGTTTACTCACATCTAAAACTATTGGCATTGGCCAAATTATACCATTTACTAATCTGTTATTATCCAAAACTGAATTGTAATTATCTTGATTCATAAATCCATCAATTGGAGAGAAAGAACCATTTAAAATCAGTTCAATATCACATAATTGTCTATCATTTAAGGTATAAGATTTAAAATTTACAGCATCACTTTTATACTTTTCTACTTCACTACTTTTGCAATAGCAATTTACAAGTTTACCACCATGAGGTTCAATTAATTGATTATTCATTTTATCCCTTTTTTCCCTTAATACGATTCCTAAATGCAGTTGTTGACCAATCATGATCTCTCAAATGAAAATAAATTTCACCTGGCAAATCATGTCCAGTAAATTTTTTTCCTTCCCAATCAGAACCTAAAATTCTTATATCCCACTTATTTGTTTTTAACCAATCATACAAATCTTTTTCAGTATCATATACAAATACTTCATCAATGTATTTAATTGATTTAATCATTATCAAGCGTTCTTCTAATGTTTGTATTGGAACATTTTTAGGTTTTCCTGAAACTTTTGAATAACTATCATTTGTTCTTTTTCTATCAATAGTTGGGTCAGATTGAACTCCAACAATTAAATAGTCACATACATTTTTACAATCTTGAAGCATTATGATATGTCCAGGGTGGACTAAGTCAAATGTACTGAATGTAACACCAATTTTTTTCATATTAAACCTAAATTAAGTGGCGGTGCAGGGACTCGAACCCCGGACACCCGGATTATGATTCCGGTGCTCTAACCAACTGAGCTACACCGCCAATTTAATTTTCAATTAAATTATATATCATTCTTACAGCAACACCAGTAGCACCAACTTTAGGTTGATAACCTGGCTCTTTGGGACCCCAGGCTGTTCCTGCTATATCAATATGACACCATGGAGTGTCATCAACAAACTCTTTTAGAAAAGCTCCTGCAGTAATCGTACCTGCTAATCCCGCATTACCTAAATTCTTAATATCAGCATACAAACCTTTAATTTCTCTTGAATATTCAGGCCAAAGAGGTAACTCCCACACTTTTTCATCTGTTGCTTCACTTGATTTTTTTACTTTATTAATCAATGATTCATCATTACCCATTAAGCCACTCGCTCTATTGCCTAGCGCTACTAAAACTGCTCCTGTTAAAGTTGCAAAATCAATCATATATTTAGGCTTGTAAATTTTATTTACATATGATAAAACATCAGCCAAAACTAATCTACCTTCTGCATCTGTATTTAAAACTTCAATGGTCTTACCATTATATGCAGTGACAATATCTCCAGGTCTTTGTGCTTCGCTTCCTGGCATATTTTCTGTGGCACCAATAGCAAAAATAATATTAATTTTTGGTTGAAGTATGGATACTGCATTCATAACACCCATTACAGTTGCACTTCCACACATATCAAATTTCATTTCATCCATTCTTGCACCAGGTTTTAATGATATACCACCAGTATCAAATGTTAACCCTTTACCAATCAAACCTACGGGCTTTTGCGACTTTTTGCCACCATTATATTCAACCAATATCATCTTTGCTGGCTCTTTAGCACCTCTGGCAACACCATAAAAACTACCAAATCCCATTTTTTCAAATTTTGATACATCAATTACTTTACATTTCATATTCTTTGATTTTGAAATTCTTTTGGCTTCATTCGCGATGTATGTTGGAGTTAAAATATTCGCAGGATGATTTCCTAAATCTCTTGCAAAACAAACACTTTCAGCCAAAATTCTTCCTTTTTCAATAACTTTTTTATCATTTTTACCCATTAAAGAAACATGATTTAAATGGAATTTTTTCTTATCTGATTTATAATCATCAAAAATGTAAGATCCAAGAACTAATCCTTCAACAAAAGATTGAGTTTTATCATTCGATGATAGTAAAAATGACTTTGAGTCAACAGTCATAGAGCTTATTTTTTTTGAATCAACCAGCTTATATAACTTTGAACCAAACTCTCTTAAAATATCATTATTAATATCTTTTTTATCACCAAGATTAAATACCATAATACGCTTGAATTTTGCGCATCCTTTTAATAAAACATAATCATTACCTTCTCCATCTGAAAGATCTACAGACAGCTGTTCAGAAACTTTCATTCTATCATCATTTGATAACATGGATAGAGATTTTGCAACTTCAGAATGTTTAAGTCTTCCAATCACAAGTAATTCAGAAGATGGATTTTTACTATTATCTAAACCTATACTTTTCAAATTAAACATATTTAACCTTACACATTTTTATAAAAACTAATTAAATTAACGTTTGAATTAAGCAAACAAGGTTGAAAGTTATGAACTTAAATGGAATGTTAAAAGAAAATTCACTTAAAGATAAAACAATTTTAGTTACTGGAGGCGCAACAGGGCTCGGAAAATCAATGGCAACATATTTTCTTCAGTTAGGAGCAAACATAGTTATTGCTAGCCGAAAACAAGAATCACTCGATAAAACAGCCAAAAATCTTATGAACGAACATGGTGGTAATGTTTTAGGGATAAGTTGCGATGTTAGAAATTATAATGAAGTTGAACAAACCCTTGAAAAAATTAACAAAGAGTTTGGAAAGTTAGATGTGTTAGTTAATAATGCTGCAGGAAATTTTATTTCACCAACTGAGAGATTATCTCACAAAGGTTTTGATGTTGTTGTTGATATTGTTTTGAAAGGAACTTATAATTTTAGTCTCTGCGTAGGAAAAGACTGGATTAAAAAGAAACAAAAGGGAAAAATGCTTAACATTGTAACCACTTATGCTTGGACTGGATCTGGGTATGTTGCACCATCAGCTGCTGCCAAAGGAGGAGTTCTAGCTTTAACAAGGTCTCTTGCAGCTGAATGGGCTAAATATAATATGAATATCAATGCAATTGCACCTGGACCATTTCCTACAAAAGGTGCATGGGACAGATTATTTCCAAAGCCATTTAGACCTTTTGTTGATCCTAAAAAAAGAATACCCTTAAAAAGATTTGGTGAACATCAAGAACTTGCAAATTTAGCAGCGTATTTAGTTTCAGATTTTAGTGATTATATGACAGGAGAGGTAGTAACAATAGATGGAGGCGAGTGGATTTATAATGCAGGTGAATTTACATGGCTTGATAAAGTTCCCAAAAAGCTGTGGGGTCTAATCGAAAGAGTTACAAGAAAAAAATGATAATTCTTTTTGCTAAAATTTGTCTTTTTATCACAATTATATGTGCTAACACATTAAATATTTATCCTCTTATATATGGTACTTATGAATCAAAAGGTGGCACTTGGAGTTCATCAACAAAAAATGTATTACTTGGTGGATGGGGTATTGTAAGTACTTATGGAAATGAGAATCTAACAATTGAGCTAGATTTTTATAATAATAGATTTTACGGACTCAAAGAAAAACCTAATACTTTTTCTAAAGAGCAAGGGCTTTCTTGGTTTAGCGCTGTAGATTCAGAGAATAACACTAATTCAGATAAATTTGATTTCGATGTAACTAATGCTAAAATTCAATACGAATTTGATGATTTTAAAATCAACTTTGGTAAATTTAATAGACATTGGGGATTCGGAAAATCTTCTCTAATTGTATCAAATAAATCACCTTCTTTTGTTCAAATAGGTCTTGATTGGGATATTAACTCTAAAATAAACTTGGAATATTTTCACGGTTCACTTAATAGTTTAATACCCAATTTTACAGATTCAAGTTACTATAGCCCTAGGGTAAATAAATTCCCAAACAAAAATCGATTTTTAGCTGCTCATCGAATTAATTATAAAATTAATCCTAAAATAACATTAAGTGCTTCTGAATTAGTAATTTATGGTGTAAGAAATTTTGATCTAATGTATTCTATACCAATCATACCATTTTGGTCACTTCAGCACTATATTGGTGACCTAGATAATATTCAAATAAGTTTTGACTTTAAATATCAATATAATGAGAATACTAATTTCTACGGATCAATAATGATTGATGAATGGAGTCCTATTCTAACTTTTGATGAAGACGAAAGAAATTGGTTTGCGTACCAAATAGGAACAAGCGGTAATAATCTATTTTTTGAAGACAAATATTGTGTAGAATTTAATTGGACGGACCATAGAACTTACAGACACAGATCTAATATAAATGATTTTTATAACCATGACTATCCAATTGGTTTTTGGGCTGGACCTCATGCTGAAGAATTATATTTTAATTATTTGGTAGATTTGAAATTTTTAGATTTTGAAATTGATTTTTCTAAAGCTAAAAGAGGTGAGTTAACACAAGAAATGTTAAACAATCAATACAATGATCTTGAAACCAACTATGAAAGGTTTTCAAATGATACTGAATCAATTACTAATATGTCATTAATCATTAGAAAAAATTTTTCAAATGGAATATCAATAAATACTGGTCTAAGATTTGTTGATTGGAAAAATTCTAATTTTGATCCATACAACCCAAACTCAAATGAATTAATTGATATAAATAAAGAATCCCTAATTTTTGGCGTGAGTTATAACTTTGATATAAAAAATCAAAAAAGCTTGGTTAATAAAAATTCAAAAAAAATATATCAAATCAAATAATAGGATTAATTATGAATGAAAATAGAAATATTATAGCCATTGGTGGTGGTGGATTTGGAAGAAATCCAGAAAAACCTGTAATTGAAAATTATATAGTAAGTCTTTCAAAATCAGAAAAACCCAATATTACTTTTTTTCCAACTGCTTCAGCAGAAGATTCGAATTACATAGATAATTTCTATGAAGCATTCTCTCAAATACATTGCAATCCAAAACATATAAGTCTTTTTAAAAATACACCAGATTTAAAATCAATTATAAATAATTCAGATATAATATATGTTGGAGGTGGTAATACAAAAAGTATGCTAGCGGTTTTTAGAGAATGGGATCTAGATAAAATGATTGTTGAAGCATACAAAAAAGGTGTAATCCTAGCTGGCGTAAGTGCTGGAGCAATATGCTGGTTTGATAAAGGTGTTACTGATTCTTGGGAAGGAAATCTTAGAGTTTTAGATTGTATGAAGGTTTTAAATGGAACATGTTGCCCACATTATGATGGAGAAGAAAAAAGAAAACCTTCCGTCAAGAGTTTTTTGAAAAATAAAGAAATTGAAAGTTGTTATTGCATAGAAGATGGTGCTGCTTTGCATTTTAAAAATGAAAAGATTAAAAAATCTATTTCATTTTACGAAAACAAGAATTCTTACCATGTATACCTTAAAAATGAAAAATTAATTGAAGAAAAAATATCTAAAATAGATATTTAAGTATTAATTTTATAAAATAAAAGCAACCATCCAAATATGAAGCATAAACCTCCAATAGGAGCTATCATACCAAAGTAGGAATACTTAAATATAGATATAACATACAATGATCCAGAAAATAGAATGATACCAAATAATATTAAGTATCCTGTTAAAGTCACATCTATTTTTAAAAATTCTGCAATTATGCCTATCAAAATAAGACCTAAAGAGTGAAACATTTGATATTGAATACCCGTTCTAAATGTTTGCATTTTATCATCAATAATTTTTTCTAAAGAATGTGCTCCAAATGCTCCTAAAATCACTGTTAAAGCGCACAAAATTATTCCTAGTTTAATAAAAATCATTCTAACTCCTTTTCAATAATATTTATTGAGTAGTTTCGTTTATTTGCTTCTTTTAAAAAAGTATGCCCAGTTATTGCATTTTCAACTGAAACAGCACCTTTAGCAACCCTATTATTTGCAATCTCAATTGCAATTATCGAAATATGCCATCCAGTCCATTTTTCCATGGCTGTTAAATCAATTTTATTATCATAATACTCTTCAGCATCAATTGTAAGTTCAATATTTTTTTCGTTCTTTTTTCCCACAGCTTTAATTCTCATCAGGCATACATCCTCTACCCTACCATGATCAAGTTGCTTTTCAAGTAATTGATGATATAAATCTCTTGGAACAATTGATTGATTTTTATGGACTAATTCTTTTCTACTAAATAAACCAAGTTGTCTAAATGCTTTCATCCACTCCCAATGCCCTGGATATCTTAATGTTTTGTTTTCCAAAACTCTTAATTTATCTTTAAAAGTCCAAGGCATAGTTGATAATCCACCTGATGTAACTGCTGCCTCTAAATTTCCAATATTTTTAAAATTAATATCTTCAATTCCAGTGAAACATTCAACCTCATTGATTTGCCCATCTCTTATGAAATAAGCATGTTCATCATACTCATTTGTCAATCCTTCAATATTAAAAAATAAAGAGTAATTCCAGGGTGGATTTGGAACTTGAGGCAAACCACCATCACAAATATATATTTCAGTAGTTTTATCAAGAATCTCAGTTGCTAATACTGCCATCGTGATATTCATTCCTGGTCCCATTCCACAGTCCGGTACAATTGAAATACCAGCGGCTTTTGCTCTATCATTCATTGATAATTGATCTCTTACAATATTAGTATGCCCTCCCAAGTCAACCATTGAAGTTTGAGATTGAATTGCTATTTTAGTCAATTCTAAATTAAACTCATACGGAACAGCGCTTATTAAAACATCTTTATTAATTAAAATTTGATGCATTTCGTTTGAATTTGAAATATCAATTACTTTTGATTTTAAATTTTTTACATCTGAAATTTTAGATAATTTCTCTAAAGCATCTTTGATTGAATTTTGTGAAATATCAACAATGGTTACCTCATGATTTGTATTTCTTAATAAATCGTAAGCAACCGCAATACCTTGTCTTCCTGATCCTGCTATTACAAATTTTTTCATATGTTTTGGTCTTTTTATTAGTAAAAATCATTATATTAATATCTAAATATACCAACAAGGAAATGTATGTACATTAACAAATTAAAAAATATTTCAATTTCATTTTACTTTTTATCCATTTTGTTTTCTCAATCGTCCATGTTATCTCTTCAAGCTACATCAATTTCAGAATCTGATGGAATGGATACATTCTTAAATCCGGCTGGATTAGCAAAAGACAATGGATGGGAAAATTTTTGTTTTGGCGTTTTTGATTCAAATAGAGATATTAGCGAAGGCATGCTTTATGTGGGAAATAAAATTAAAGGTATCGGTTATTATGCTGGTTATAATCAAAATGATAAATTTAAAAATCCATCAGAATATAATATTTCATTTGGGCAAAAGTTAAGTAATAACATCTCTACTGGTGTAATGTATGATCACAATGAAACCATAACTTTAGGTTCAATTTGGAGACCTTATAATTTTTTGTCAACTGGATTGACTCTTAATTCAAATGATGATTTTAAAATTGGATTTTCTTTAAGACCTTTTAATAATCACAAATTTTCATTTGGTTATGAAATGCTTACAAAATATGATGATTTCAATAATGACAATTCAACATCACAGGCTTATTTAAAATTTATGGATATAAAAGGAATAGATTTAACGTTAAAACACTTTATTGAAAGTGAACAAATAAACTTAAATCTAAATTTGAATTTAAATAAAATGAAATTCAACACTTCAAAAAATCTTGACAATAATTTAACAACTATAGGCTTTTTCAAAAGTTCAAAAAAAAGAAATTCTGTAATTAAAAAAAATGATAAAAAATTTGTTAAGATGATACTCAATAATCAAATTATTGAAGAGCCTCCTAAACTATCAAAATTTGATTTTGATTTTAATCGCAGTATTTCTATTCCTTTTTTTTCAAATAATAACACAAAAAAAGCAGTTCAACTTAGAAAATGGATTGATACTGTTGATTCATTATCAGAAGATGAATCCATTGAAGGAATGATAATATATTTCAAAGATGTCCAGGCAAGTTTCAATAAAAGATCTGAAATGAGACAAGCGCTTCAGAGGTTCAAGAAATCAAATAAAAAAATATATTTATATAGTGAACAAGGCATTAGTAATATTAATTATCATTTGGCTTCAGTTGCTGATTCAATATTCATAAATCCCTTAACTGGTGTAGATTTAAGAGGCTTATCTCTTGAAGTAACTTTTTTTAGAGGGTTATTAGATAGTTTAAAAATTGTTCCTGAAGTATATAGAGTCAGTAAAGATGGTAAATCCTATAAAGGTGCTGGAGACCCTTTCATTAATACATCAATGTCTGCTGAACTAAAAGAAAATTATAATAATTTACTAGATGATATTTATTCCCAGTTTGTTAATGATATCGCTGAATCTAAAAAGTGGAGCCTTAATAAAACAGAAGAGATAATTAACAATGGGCCTTATTGGTCAACTCAAGAGGCGATTGATAATGAGTTAGTTAATTATTCTATGTACCCTGATGAATTTAAAAATTATATTCAAAAAATTTCAAAAAATAGAGAGCTGATTGATTTTTGGGAAATTAATAATGAAAGTAATTATACATATGAATGGAAAAATAAAGATAAACCTAAAATTGCAATAATCTACGCAGTTGGAGGAATTGTGTCTGGAAAAAGTAATCCAGGTCCTTTTGGTTCAACAATTATGGGTGATAAAACTATAATAAAAGCACTGCAACAAGTCAGAAAAGACGAGTCTATTGATGCAATAATCTTAAGAATTGATAGTGGAGGTGGTTCAGCACTTGCATCTGACCAAATATGGAAAGAAATTTCAAATATTACAGATGACAAAGATAATAAAATTCCTTTCATTGCGTCTATGTCAAACTCTGCTGCATCAGGAGGTTATTATATTGCATGTAATGCTGATACAATAGTTGCGCATCCAAGTACAGTAACTGGATCAATAGGAGTAATATCAGTTTTGTTTAATATATCTGATTTATATAAAAAAATTGGTATCAATAAAGAGGTTATCAAAAAAGGAGATTTTTCTGATTTAAATACTCAATCTAGACAATGGAATGACAAAGAGCGTCAAAAATATATTGATAGTATTGAAAATTTTTATGTTGAGTTCAAATCCAAGGTCATAGATGGTAGAAGTCAATTTGATGACATAGATAAATTAGATGAAATTGCTCTTGGCAGAGTGTGGACCGGAAATCAAGCATTAGAAAATGGTCTTATTGATAAAATTGGTGGTACTGTAGAAACTATTGAAATTGCAAAAAAAATGGCTGGTATAGATTTAAAACAAGAAATTGAGATTATTGAATATCCAAAACAAAATCAATTTAAAATCGAAAAAACACTTCAATATGATCTGCAAATTTTAAACTTACTTCCCAAGGATATTCAAAATGAACTTAGCAAATATAACATAACTCCTATCTTGGCAAATGAAAAAATATACTTTTTAATGCCACACAACATAGAAATTAAATGAGGAACATTTGAAAATAAATTACTTTTGCAATATATTATGAATATGAATCTTAAAACTTTAATATTAGCTATAATTATGTCAGTACTTTACTCACAAGATAGATCTACAATTTTCACAACATATACTGGCTATGATCCTGACCCTTCATTAGGAGGTTACAGCATCAAACATACAGAAAATGAAATAGTCTATGGTGCTGGAAATAGATTTTATGTATCTGATGAGTATGCACTTGAAAGAGCATATGTTTATCTTTCATATGAATATGAAGATGCCTTTGAATTACAACAAGTTGAGATAAAAATATGTCATGATGATAACGGTTTTGTTGGAGAATGCTTTACTAGCAACCTAGTCACATTATCCCCATCCAATTCAGAAGGTAATTGGTATGCTACTTCACTGCTTGAAACATGTGCAAAAGTTGATGCTTCGAGTTACTATTGGTTTGTTGTTTTACCAACTGAAGGTACTAATGCTAAATGGATTTATTCAACTGAACCTTCATTTGAATTTAGTACTACTAATGATGGAGGTATTTCATGGGAAGACACTAGTACAGGTTTTGCTGGTACTTCGTATTTGACAGCTGAGCAAATTTATATACCTCCGTTTAGTGGAGGTGATATCAATGGTGATTTTGTTGTAAATGTTTTAGATATTGTATTTCTTGTGCAATATGTTCTTGGCAATCAAGATTTTGATGATGACCAATTGATAGCTGGGGACATAACTCAAGATGGTGGTATCAATATTTTAGACATTGTAGCCTTAGTAAGTCAAATCACTAATCAAAATATTTCTTATGTAAGTGATTTTTTATATGAAGATATAAATACTAACTCTCCAAGTTTTGGGCAAAATGTTGGGCCACCAATTTATGAAGGTAAAATATCTGCTTACTATTTTGGAAAAGCTGGCTGAAGTATGTGCAGAAGCCGGTTCGGCATTCTAAATCAGTTACACAATGAATTAATTTCTGAAGGAATAAATGATGTTGAAATTATTGGGGTGAATGGTTATCAATATATAGATGATTCATATTCATGTATGATTTGTGATGAAGATTGCACATCATGTTCAGAACCAAGAATACTTCCATGGACACAAGATATTGATTCCAATAATGATGACCTAGGAGATGTGTGGTTAGATTGGTCTGTAACTTTAAGAGATTTAGTTATTGTTGGTAGAGATGGTGAGGAATTAGCAAGAATCAATTTAACATACAATAATCCTGATCCAGACTCAACATGTGGAGAAAACTACGAAACAATTAAAAATCTAATTATAAGTTTTAGATAAAACTTTTCTTTTCAGTACCATATCCATTAAATTTAACCGTTAATTTATAATATTAAGTTTGATATAAGGAGAAATAATGTTAGTAACTAAACCAGCACCAGATTTTACAGCTGAAGCAGTTATGGGAGATAGCACTATCAAAGAAATTAGTTTAGCTGATTACAAAGGAAAAAAAGTAGTATTATTCTTTTACCCAATTGACTTCACATTTGTATGACCAACAGAAATAATCGCTTTCGATAAACGTATTAGTGAATTCGAAAAGCGAAACGTCCAAGTTCTTGGATGTTCAATAGATTCAAAATGGTCTCATTTAGCTTGGAAAAATACTGAAGTTAATAAAGGTGGTATTGGTCAAATAAAATACCCTTTAATTGCGGATATTACCAAATCAATTGCAAGAGATTATGATGTTTTAATGGGTGCTCTTGATGCCACAGTAGTAACTGATGATGACCAAAGAGATACAACCGTTGATGGTGATATTACTTTAAGAGGTTCATTTTTAATTGATGAAGATGGTATCGTTAGACATGAACTTAGAAATGATGAGCCACTTGGAAGAAATATTGATGATATGATAAGAATGGTTGATGTATTAGCTCACCATCAAGAATTTGGTGATGTGTGTCCTGCTGGATGGCAAAAAGGAGATGAAGCTATGCAAGATAATCCTGATAGTGTTGCAAATTATCTTTCTAAAAATTCAGATAAATTATAAGGAGAAAATAATGAAAAAAAATATAGTAAATGCTCATTGCGATGGTCCTTGCGGAATCTATGATCCTGCCAGCGCTAGAATAGCTGCTGAAGCAGTTTTATCAATGACAAAAAAAATGTTAGATTTAAATGCCCCTGACTCTGATGGTATGGGTCATTACGTAAATACAATGAGCAGATATGCAAGCATTAAAGAGCAAGAAGCACAAAAATGTAAGGATGAAGTTTTGCTATTATGGACTGATTTTTTTAAACCAGAGCATCTCGATTCAAATCCAAATTTACATTCTCTTTTTTGGAATACTGCTAAACTATGCAGTGCGTGTAAAGTGGAATTATCAATTGAACATGCAAACGATTTATTAGAACATGTTAAAAAAATTCATGAATTATTCTGGTCTGTTAAAAATAGAAAT
>MDTD01089689.1_pt1 | contig 34228 bp, 21 predicted proteins | sample 811221 | NCBI WGS metagenome assembly MDTD01 (sample SAMN05326646, study PRJNA326480) | marine metagenome | isolation source: seawater | place: Pacific Ocean: South West | collected 2011
GAGGCATATGTTGCAAAGCGCACGAAGCAAACGTCCTCATAGGACAGCTTTGCTTTGGACGCAAGTGCAACGTCTGCCGGAACAGAAATCTAGAATCCCCCCGTATATACCGGGCAAATGGTCCCTCCTCTCGAAAGGTTTGAGAGGAGGGAAGAGCCGAAGGCTCAGGGTGGAGAGTTTGTTGAGGCATATGTTGCAAAGCGCACGAAGCAAATCAGCCACGAAGAAAAGCCTCTCCAAGAAGAGCATTGTAGGTGGTAAAGCCCCAACCCTGAGGGGGTTCAACCGGGGTCCAGCGGCCGCCCACTGGTGCAACGTCCGCCGGAGCAGCACTAGAGATTATTTGTAAAGGAGGCGTTTGGTAGCCTGTTGGATCTCAGGCTCTTCATCCCGCAAGAGTTGACGTCGCAAGCCCCTCACGACCTCATTCCGCAAAGAGAAACGTCTCAAAATAGAGACAAACGCCAAACGCACACGCCATTCATCCTCCCGTATATGCTCGAAGAGTGACTTTAACTCCTCCGTCTTTGCGCTCGCACCAAGCGCCTGTAATGCAGCGATCCGCACAAGCAACGTACAATGCTTCAACAACGGCGCGATCGCACCTCGTACTGACCGTGAAGACGTGCCCATCCGACGCAACACATCAAGCGCCGCGATCAACGTCCTCTCATCCTGCAACACATACCTCAGCGAAGCATCGAGGCGCAACAATGACGCCTCCCTCCAGGCCACAAGTCCGCGAACAGCCGACTCTCGAACGCGTACGTGCTTGTCCTCTAATAACTCCATCAACAGCGACACCTGAAAGAACAACACCTGCCGACAATCACGCCATAAAGACGTTTGATTCGACCACACCAACGCACCCCCCAAAGCACCACGACAGACACCTTTGTTCGACGCAGCCATGTCACCTAACAGACGTGCAGCCTGCCGTCTCAGCTTCCAAGAGGACGCCCTCGCAGCCCGACGTAGATACACCTTGCCCTCCCCTTGCCAGGAGACAATGATCTCCCTCGCGAGGGACTTCTCGTACCAGAAACCTCTCTCCAGAAGAGAGAGCACAAGCTGCCCAATCCTCAGACTCTCAGGACCAAACGCCTTGATCGCACGAAGTGACGCCTCACGTAACATCGCAGAAGAGCGAACCTCACGCAAAACAGAGGCCTTTGAACTTGTAGGTCTCGACATCGGGGCGGGCTTTGGGAGAAACACCGTCGCAAGCACAGGCAACACACGTTTAGGTTCCATACCGAGCTGACCGAGCGCCTTGATCGCCGCGAGACGATTGCGTCGATGTGCGTCACGTAATGCCGACAACAGCGTAGAGACCGCCCCCGGAAGATGACGCCCTCGCACACCCAAGAGACGAATCGCCATACGACGAACGCGCCAATGAGAGTGCTCGACCTTCTTCGTCCACCAGCGCCCTTGTCGTTGTGTCTTCACAATCTTGAAGACCTCATCTCCCAACGTGAGCATCGTGTACTTCGTCTTCCCGAGGCGTTTAAACCAATCAGGGCGACTCAAAAGACCGAGCCCATAAGCCGGCGATGTCTGGTAAGACAACCTCATAGAAGGATAACACGACCTCCTCCCGCCTACACCCACGACGCACTTCATTTTGGACGAGACGATAGGAACTTTGATCGTGGGGAGCTTGGGAGTCTTAGGCTTTTCCACCCGGACAAAAGACCACGGACCCCTTTGCAACGCCGCCAACATACCCGGATACGCTTTGGCACCGAGCATCTTGAGCGCTCTTCGTGTCCACCTCGCCTGATCTTTGTCTTTTGCGAGCAACCCCTTGGTCAACGTCCCGATCAAATAATCTGGCAACACCGTCTTGTTTGGAAATGTATGGAAAGCCTGGATAGCCTCACGTCTGACGCTAGCGTCCGGATCTGCAAGGTGGCGCTGCCAGCGAATAAAGAAGCCCATCTGTGCCGATGACATCCCCTCGTAAAAAGAGGACAACACACGCAACGCCCGCGACCGTACAAGCGGATCAGGAGCATCGACAAGGCGTATCATTTCAGGAAAGAGGACTTTTTTGTGCTTGAGCCCCACAAAGAGACGCAACGCCAACAGGTGAGAAGACAATCGACGCCCCTTCTTACCTCCAGGCGTCTTCACCCTTAACGGTGTTGTCGACTCATCTGACGTCACGAGTTTTTCGATCATACGTCGGACCTTCTGGGGATGTTGTCGATGAAGCATCACAAGCAAACGATCAAAGCTCGACCCCTTCGCCTTACTCGCGACACGCTGTGCGCGCTCATGTAAAAACACATCTGTGTTGCGCATATACATCGCTCCAAACCACCCAAAGAGCGCACTGGCGACGATGAACACGCTAGCACCAAACACTCTCCAGCGCCCCGACGTTTGTGAAGAAGTTGGGGGCATCTGTGTATGGGGCTCATCATCAAGTTCATCGTGACGGATCGCGTCCCATAGTTTTTCATATGCCTTGGGGAAGGTAGCTCTTTGTAAGCAACGTTCCCAATGTGTGGTCGCAGTGTAGGTCGCAAAATCATCGAGTAGACGGCGCGTGTCCACGAGATCCTTCTGGAATGTCTCCCACGCATCCTCCACACGACGCAACAAAGCACCATACTCCCCAGCTTGCTCATGAGAGGTCAGAGAGAGTTGCAATGTTTGTAATTGGCCCAACGCTTCTTCAAGCTCACCCTCCTCAGCAAGCTGAAGCGCACGTCGGTATCGTTCGTTTTTGCTGCTGAGTTGTTTGCGGGCCTTGAGATAATGTGGATGACGCAGACAGAAGTCGCGGATATCAGGATCATCTGCGATGATATGTTCCCAATCATCACAGACACTCTCCGCGTCCAAGATCGGATCGGTGCGTAGCAGCGCTTCTGTACGGGCCTCGTAAACATCGGCGAGTGTCTGGACACGACCGCAAAGCGCCATCCACTGTCGCGACTGGAACTCATCCTCACGTATCCATGTGAGACACGCGAGCGGACCATCTTCTCGAAGCTTATGCTCAACAGCACGGATGCGCTTCATCAACGCACGTTCTTGCCTCGCGAGCGATTGTGCTTGTGAGTGTCCCTCACAAAATCCAGCGAGATCTTCACGTTGACAGACCTCATTCCAGAACACCCGACAATCCTCGATCGACTCTGTCGCGAGCTTCTCGGCGAGCACACGAGCGTACTCATCGACCTGTGCGAAGATCGCCTTCATCTCCTCGCGGAGCACCTGAAAATTGCGTTTCTCTGGATACGCCTCTTCGGCCTTCTGAAGCTGCGTCCAAAAGCGCGCGTGAGATGCCTTTAGGCGTAGCTCCTTCAGTCTTTTGACACGAGCCTTTGCGCCGGCCTGACGTTCTTTTAAGAGGTCCGCTTCACAGGTCTTCAGGGCATAGGAGACGTGAGACAGCGCAATGCGTTCATTGGGTTCACGACGGATCAGTTTGGAGAACAACGCCTGGATATGTTCGATGTGTTGGTGATATGTGTCCTTTGTCTCAGAAGGACACTCCCAGGGCATCAGCAGCTTGCTCTCCTCTCTCTTGGAGAAGGAGGCTTCGATAGAAGGTGCGCCGATAACGGGGACCTCACCTGTCAGCATCTCGTAGAGGATGATCCCTAATGAGTAGAGATCGGCTGCTTTTGTGACCTTCTTGCCCCTCATCTGCTCAGGCGAGATGTAATAGGCCGTCCCAACAAGACCTTCCCGAGAAGTCAGGCGTGTACCGTCCATCATCGTCGCGATCCCAAAGTCGAGCAACTTGACCTGACAAGACGCGAATGAATGAGCGGTGGGTGCGTCGTGCATACCAACGGGCATAAAGGTTACATGTTCCGATGTGTCCGCACACAAGAAGATATTTTCGGGTTTAAGATCGCGGTGGATCAGGCCTTTGTGGTGGGCTGCAAACAGTCCCTCAGTCACCTGCTGTAGGATATAAATCGTCTCGAACAACGTGAGTCGCTTGCGCAGACGCAGGTATTCACGTAGCGTCCATCCCTCAAGCAGCTCCATCGTGTAAAAACGGTCATTCGCTGCGACATCGAAGAGTTCGACGATATGTTTGTGTTTGAGTGATTGTAGCAGACGACTCTCACGAGCGAAGCGCTGTTGAGAGCGCACATCCTGGCTGCTCCTCATATGAAGTTGTTTGAGGGCGATCAGTCGTTCTTCACGCTCATCCCAAGCCTTCCAGACCTCCCCCATCCCACCACGCCCGATCTGCTCGATCAGATGGTATCGCCCAGCGAGACAGACAGGTGGTTGTTCACCTTTTTGCAAGGCCGACAAGAGGATCCCACCACCTGTCTTCCATGCGTCAGCCGCTTTGTCGTCTGGTTGTTGTTGTGTTTGTTGTCCTAAAACCTCTGAGTCATCCTCAAAGGCTGCAAGCATCGTCTCAAAGACATCTGCACCCTTGGCGCCTTTCATCACACGCTCCCTTATATGTTCATGGATTCCATGCAAAAGACGAGACAACAAGCGGACTTGTTCATTTTCGATGGAGCGAGAAGTGGTTCCCAAGGACGAGTTTTTTGATGTGGTGCAGTTCTTCGGCCTCTGCGAGTCTTCGAAGCCCTTTCTCCGTGAATCGATTGCCACCGAGTTGTAGGTGAGTCAATTGCCTCGTCAACGAGGAAGACAGGAGCACATCGATGGCTTTATCTTCGAGTTGGTTGTGTTCGAGATTGAGCCGACGCAACGAAGGGAGCGCATTTGTTGAGAGTAACGCGGTGAGTCCGACCGTTGTGATCTTGTTCCCGTACAAGGAGAGCGTCTTGAGTTGCATCATATGAGGAGATTGAGCGAGCACAATGAGGCCTTCATCGTGAAGATTGTTGCCCCCACACTCTAGCAGCTTGAGTCCAGAGAGGTGCGCTGCTTTGGCGAGCGCAATGAGCCCTTCATCAAGGATGTAACAGGAAGGCAACAAGAGTTTTTGGAGTGAACACAGTGAAGACGACTGCGCGAGCCAGTTCGCCCCCTCTGCTCCAATCGAACCATCAGAGATCTCCAAGTAATTGAGTTGAGAGACGTGAGGTGATTCGGCGATGAGCATCGCCCCAGAGGCGTTCACCCCAGTACCGTAACCAGCCCAACTCTTTCGAAATTGGAGCCTCTTGAGAAAAGAGATGTGTTCGGACGCCAGCAAACGCTCGAGTCCCCTTATGTTGAGAGCTTCTTGCCCCTTCCCGACAAATGTCTCGGCGGTGTTCTCCGATGCATTCCACAACACAGAAAAAGAAATCCCTCTCACCAGCGACGCGACACCTCGATAGTGAGGCGCACACATGACTTCGAGCGCCAACACATGTGGGATGGATGGACAGGGGAGCATCCGGGCAGTGTCTTTCCAATCCGCGAAGTGAGAGGCGGCATATTGAATTGCCATCTCTCGCTCGGTATCTTCGGGCCAATCGAGAAACAACTTGCACACATCATCCCAGACCTTCGGTCCGGGACGTCTCTCACTAAAGATCCGACGCAGTGCCCCCCAGCGTTCAGAACTCATCATACATCTCTCCCATTACACTTGAGAGGATGTGTACAACACCGCTCCCAACAACAACAAAGGCAGCAACACCAGCAACAACCATACAACCCATCCGGCCGCCATATCATCAGACGGAGTCGTCTCTGTGGTGGTCTGCTTTGTGATAGCCGTTGATGGCGTCGTGACTTGCTTCTCCACAGACTCTACGGACTGTTTGTCTGGGCGTGTGGGTTCGACGGTGGGTTCATGAATGGAGCGATTGGTGGAGAGTTGCCCCCACTTGCGCAATGTCTTGCGCCATGTATCGAGTGAGGGGCGTTGTGTAGGCTCTCTTTGAATGGAATGGGTATACAACGAATCGATCGCCTTCAAAAGCTCCTTCTCTTGTTGACCGTTGGCGAGCTGTGGACGTCGACGAAGGACTTCATCATATAGACGACCCGCCCCAACAGTTGGACATTCACCGATGAACAACTCGAAAGACAGGATCGCGAGACTGTATATGTCGGCAGCGGCGGTGAATTCATCACCATGAAGAAGCTCAGGTGCCACGTAATAAGCGGTCCCAACAACACCTCCTTGTGAAGTGAGGCGTGTGTCTCCGTCGTGAATGGCGATCCCAAAGTCGAGCAGCTTCATGTGGAGGGAGCGCGTGTTGTCGAGCAGGAAGATATTTTCGGGTTTAAGATCGCGGTGGATCAGGCCTTTTTGGTGGGCAAGTTGGAGGGCATCACAGAGTTGAAGGAGCAGCTCAAGGCCGTCATCAAGGCTGAGTGGTCCATCGCGACGAAGTCTCGCACGCAAGTCTTCACCTTCGAGTAACTCCATCGTAAAACAGGGCTGTGTTGGGTACCACTGCTCAATGCGGACGATGTGTGGGTGAGAGAGACTGCATAAGATCTCCCACTCTCGCAGGAAGCGTTTGTGGTGTTGTTCTCCCAAGGATGGATGGAGTTGTTTGAGGGCGAGGGCTGTGTGGGTGGAGAGATCCCAGACCTTCCAGATCTCTCCCATGCCTCCGTGACCAATGCGTTCATCAAGGCGATAACGATCGAGGAGCACATCACCTCGACTCCATGTCTCTGACAGCTCTGTCGCGGCCCCTGTCTTGAGGATGTCAGCACCATGAGGCTCACGTAGCCCAGTGACGAATAGATTGGCTGCGTCGGCTTGATTGGATTGTTGAGAGAAGGACATCGCTCGCTCCTTTTGTACAAAGGCTGGTGGAGGGGAAAAAGCACCTACCTGTTATACGATACGGCAAGACAAGCGATCTATACAACGATTCTTTTTGGTGAAATCTGAAGACAGAGGGAGGTCGAGAGGTTTGTGAAGGAGGAGAGGCGGTGTGCTAGAAGAGGTCGGCTTTTACGCTGAGGACGAGGTTGTTTGTGACCTGCCACTGCTCGACGAGGAGCGGGATCAGCTTGGCCTGGAAGACGTAGTCGAGGGAGGCCCACTTGGCGAGCTTGAAGCTGACCTTCAGGGAGAGGTCGGCGTTGAGCAGGTCAAAACCTTTGAGGTCCGTCTCGACGTTGGTGATGATCGGATACATCAGCTCCGCGACAAAGGCGTAGTTGATAAACTTGTTTACGGAACCTGTCATCTTGATGTCGAGTTCGAGACCAGCTTGTGCATACGTGCGAAGTTGTTTCAGTTCGAGTGTAGGAGTCGCAGCGTCGTCAGCAACGGTGTTCCCGGCAGCGATCACACTTTGACCGACAGCGTCAACAGCCATCTCCAGTTTGAGGAATTTCTCGTCTTGTGGTGAAAAGTTCACCCCCGCCTTTCCTTTGAGGAGCATAGGGCTAAATGCACGTGTCAGCAAGAATGGTGTGTTCTTTTGCGCTGTGTTGGTGCCCACTTCGTTGCCTTTGAAGTCGAGGATGCGAATGTTGGTGTCTTGGTTGACGACGAGGTTACCGTCAAACAAAGCTGTACTAAACTCAGCGTCAACGTGGAGACCTGTTTGCCACTTATCTTTGAAGCGATAGGTGTAAGAGGTTTTCAAGTCGAGCGCGTCTGCTGTTTTGATGAACGGCTCGATGGTCGGCGTTTTGGTCTGTGTGTGAACGAGTTTAAGTGTGGAGTTCCACTCGTGGGCGTTTTGGCGCAAAAGCAGACCACCTTCGACGAGGATACCAAATGTCAGGGTGATCCCGTTATCGATACCAGGGACATTATCACTGCTCACGAGAGAGGTGTTGAGACCAAGTGTGAGTTTGGGGAACCAGCCATTTTTGGGCTTCTTCTTGGCTTTTTTGTTGATCGCCATCAAGACCCGCTGGTCGGGATTGGGGGTGGCTTCTTTTTTGGTCTCTGGAGCCTTCGCACGCACAGCAGGCGCATCTTCAGCAAAAGCATTGGACGATTGAGTTGGCATCCACATGTGAGTCATCATGCTCATCGCGAGGACACCAAGGAACAGAATGCGATTTGTTTTCATAGTAATTCTCTCCTTTCCTTGTGTGTCGTCTAGAGAATGCTTGTGGACAAACTCAAGATCAGGTTATTGGTGACCTGGAGAAGTGGCTGAATCAACGGCGCCTGAACAAGTCCAAGCTTGTAGTTGATGGAGAGCCACTTGTTCAGCTTGAGTCCAACAGTGAATTGAACGTCGAAGTTGAGCAGCTCAAGCGTCGTGAGGTTGTTGGTCACGCTCGAATAGAGCGGCAACATCGCCCCGGCTTTCAAAGCGTAGTTGAGCACTTTGTCGAACAACACCCCTGCGATCTCCAGCTTCAACTCAAGCCCCGCCTGGATGTAATCTTGAAGTCGTTTCATCTCAACAACATCTGCTGTATCTGCGTTGTCTTCGAGGCGGATACTGTTTTGGACAAACGCCTCAATCGCACCACCACCGGCTTTGACCTCCATACGGAAGGGCTTCAAGGTGAAGGGATTGAGCACCACACCCAAAGACTGTTTGAGCATCAGCGGCGCAAACCCCTTCGTCAGACCAAAAGGCGTCTGTGCGATGATGTCATCGGAGGTTTTGGTTCCATCGAGTTCGGTGATCTCGGCTCTCGCGTTCGCCTCTTTGACGAGGAAACCATCGAGCAACGCCGTATCCAACGCAGCCGAGACAAACAGCCCCAACCACTTCGGATTTTGAAAGCGGAATGTGTAGACCGTCTCAAGCAGAGCCTGGTCCGCTGACTTCAAGAAAGGCTTGAGTGTCGGCGTCTTGGTCTGTGTGTGTGTAATCTTAAGGGTGGTGCGCCACTCATGAGGACCACTCGAATAGAGCAGTCCACCACTGAGCTGCACACCAAAGCTGAGCGTCGTACCGTCAGGAACACCAACAACACCGTCACTTTGTGCAAAGGAGAAGTTGAACCCCAGATCGAGATCGGGAAACCAACCGGACTTCTTGGCGGTCTTGATTTTGAGCTTGTCAGGGATAAAGTTGTTCGATTGTTGCGCAAAGGCAGAAGACTGGCTTCCCCCCCACAGCAACAACGTGAGCAAACACCAACGTGTGAGTTTTCGAATCATCAATCACTCCAAATGTCACAAAAAAATTCCAACATTGCATATACAATAAAAAACGAGTCATTCGGGCTATGTGTAGCCTTGGATGTCTCACAAAATTGTACATTTCGCCATTTTTTGACACAGATTGACACACGCCATAGGCAAGGAAAGTACCAACTTGGAGCGATCCGCTCTTTTCTCCTACGAGAAGAGAAGTTTGGGACAAAGACGAGCTTGCAGTGTGATCCAAAACAATATAAACTTCACTTTACATTTAGGTGTAGGTAGCTATACAAACACACAGAAGAAGCACGCGAATTGCAGCAGAAAGATATGAGGAAAAAGCTGAATGGTCAGTAAGAAAGACGACAAAACCCTTCCCCCACAAGTACGAATTGCGCTCATCGACGACGATGAAGATCTCAATTTGTTCTTCACGGCCATACTGGAAGCAGAAGGCTACAACATCTCCTCTTTCCTCGATGGGAAGTCCTTTCTCAAAGCCGTTGAGCAAAACGCCGATCAATTTGGCCTCGTCCTGAGCGATTATATCCTCCCAGATACAGATGGGTTCCAGCTCTACAACAGCTGTAAATCCATGGGGTTGAGTTGCCCCTACCTGCTCATGACGGCTTACGGCGACTTTGACATCGCAGTGCAAGCCCTCAAATCAGGTGTCGCAGACTACATCATCAAACCTGTCAAAGAAGACGTCTTGCTCCGCAAAGTTTCGGCCTACATCGAGCACCGGACACTCGAAGAGGAAGTCATCTTCAACCGACTGGGTCGCCAGATCATCGCCCAGAGCCCTGCCATGCAGGACATCCTCAAAAAACTCTCTCGGATCGCAAAGAGCCGCGCGAGTATCCTCTTAACAGGTGAGAGCGGGACCGGAAAAGAGGTCCTCTCCAAGATGCTTCACGACATCTCACCACGCCAACAAGATGGTCGTTTTGTCGGTGTGAACGTCTCCGCCATCCCCGACACGCTCTTCGAAGCCGAGTTCTTCGGTTACACAAGAGGTGCCTTCACAGGCGCTCACAGAGACCACGACGGTTACGCCAAAATGGCAGATGGTGGGACGCTCTTCCTCGACGAAGTCGGCGATCTCTCGACGGCCTCTCAGGTCAAGCTGTTGCGCCTCCTTGAAGAGAGACAGGTCCAGGCCCTCGGCTCCAAAGAAGTCCACTCCGTCGACTTTCGTCTGATCTCAGCCACCAACGCCGATCTGAACGATATGATCCAACAAGGCACCTTCCGTGGCGACCTCTATTACCGCCTCGCCGTCATCTCCGTAAATATCCCCCCTCTACGTGAACGTCCCGAGGACATTGTCCCGCTCGCGAGACACCTGCTCAAACAACTCGCCGAAGAAGAAGACAGCCCCGTGCTCGACTTCACACCGCAAGCACAGCAAGCGCTCCTCGCCTACAATTGGCCCGGCAACATTCGAGAGCTCAAAAACCGCGTCTACGAATCACTCCTCGCAACGGACCAAAAGTGGATCGAGGTCTCCGATCTCAACCTCCCAGGACAATTTAGCCAGGATGACCAGCCGCTCGCGTATGACAAAGCCAAGGCGCACTTTGAACGCACCTATATCACTCGCTTGCTCAAAGTCACCTCCGGGAATATCAATAAAATCTCCGAGCTCGCTGGCCTCTCCAGAAAAGCTGTCTACGATCTCATGAAACGCCACGAGATCGACCCCGCACACTTCCGCAACCGCTAGGCCCCCTCTTTTCGTCCTCCTCCTTATTATCCAACAACCCACCTCTCCGCCCTTCTCCACTACGATCCGCTTGAGTCCGCCACCTCTTGAAGCTATAATTACCTGTTGGCACAACACAAAGGCAACGCCACAAGCTTTGTCCGCCTGACCTCATCATCCACCATAAGGTTACCAGCATGTATGTACAGCGACTCATCTATCTACGCATTCTGATTTCTCTTTTCTTCGTAGTGCTCGTGGGAATGACACTCCACTGTAGCCCCACCACCCCAACTTGCTCCAACGGCACGCTCCCAGATGGCTCGTGTAGACAAGACAAAGACGCCCAAGTCGAAATGATCGTATCCGATCCCTCTCCCTTCGAGAGAAACAACCCCGAACCCACTCCTTCGGAACAAGACACGCCTGAAACAGTCCAAGAAACCCCCTCCAAAGAATCCCCACAAGACGCACAAAACCAACTCTGCAACACATCAAGTGAATGTACAGCCTCGGAGTACTGCTCCCCCGAAGGAAAGTGTGTCCCCCAACTTTGCACACCAAGCACCAAACGCTGTGCAGGCCAAACCCCCGAACAATGCAAAAACGATGGTTCGGGATGGAGCGCGTTGACAGCCTGCCAAAGTGGAACCTCCTGTGAAAACGGCACCTGCGTGCAGACAGGCCCTTGCCAAAAAGGCGACACACGCCCTTGCTATACAGGCCCCGCTGGAACCAAAGATACAGGCGTGTGTAAATCGGGAACACAAACCTGTGGTGACAGTGGATGGAGTACATGTCAGGGCGAGACGTTGCCAGAAGTCAACGATGAGAGCTGCGATCTGTGTGACCAAAAGGACAATGACTGTGACGGCCAGACCGACGAAAAATGTAACTGCATACTTGGAAAAGTGCGGACCTGTTACTCAGGCCCGACAAACACCCAAGGGGTAGGCGTGTGTAAGAGCGGAACGAGCACTTGTACCAAGCAATCTAATGGGTTTTGTTCTTGGGGAGCATGCCAGGGAGAGCTTACACCTGCGACAGAGATATGCGGTACGAGCAAAGACGAAGATTGTGACGGCCAAATCGACGAAGGCTGCTCCACATCGCTCAACCTCGTCGGCAAATGGAGACGTTCAGACAGTAGCAAGTACCAGCTGGAGTTCTTCTCGACAGGACGATATGAGATGTCGATCTCTGGGACAGTTGCCGCACAAGGCGCCTATAAATTGCAAGGGAATCAATACGAGATGAAGGATGACAAGGCCTCTTCGGGCTGCACATCACAATGGGACCCATACACGACGAGTTATGCCAACGGACAGTTGACATTTACCCCCAAGATCCGACCTGAAGACATGTGCATGAAGCAAATCCCCGGCTTCATCGGCTCCCCCTACCATTGGCTCTCCATCCCCTGAGAGAAGTGTCCCGACGTTCTCATTAAAACGCGAGATCATCTTCACCAAAGGAGTTGTCTTGGGGTGGTGCTTCGTATGGGATCTGCTCCGCTTCTTCTTCGACAGGAACAGCTTCTTTGAGGGTTTGTTGGTGCGCTTGCAACCAGTGGTTGAGTGTTGTGATGCGTTCAGAAGCGTCATCTTGTGAGACCGCGTACGCCACTGCTTTCGCGCTCCCTACGATCATGAAAAGCTTCTTGGCGCGTGTCATCGCGGTGTAGAGGAGCTTACGACTAAACATGTGTTTGTGCACAAGTCCCATCGGCAAGATCACGATCGGCCACTCGCTCCCCTGGCTCTTGTGGATCGAGATCGCGTAGGCAAGCTCTAGCTGGGAGATATCTCCCCCTTCGAACTCCACCAAACGACCATCAAACTCGACCAACAAGGCGTCGTAATCGACGTCGACTACGACACCTGTGTCACCGTTGAAGACACCCTTCTCATAGTCATTTCGAAGCTGAATCACACGATCTCCCACACGGAATGTTTGGTGATGTTGTAGCTCAGACTTGTGACGTCGAGGTGGATTGAAGATCTTTTGGAGTTCCTGGTTGAGCGCGTGTGCGCCAGGAATATCTCCCTTCTTCATCGGAGTAAGTAACTGGATGTGTTGTGTCGGGACGTTGTGGTTGCGCAATTTGCTGAAGACGTCTTTCAACGCGAGCAGCAGATTTCGCTTCTCCAAGACCTGTGTAGACGCATCGATCGACAAAAACTTGAAGTCTTTGTAGCGTTTGTTGTCGACGAGAATGGGTTCACCGAGCAGAACTCTCTTCGCGTTGGGGATAATCTGGCTGGTCTCGTCTTGTCGGACAATTTGTTGGAGTCGGACTGTTGGGAGTGTATTGGAGGAGATAAGATCTTGGAGAAAGTGTCCAGCCCCAACAGATGGGAGCTGATTGGCATCTCCACAGAGCAATAACGTCGTGCGTGACGTATCAATCGCCCTCATCAACCCCAACGCGAGCGGGATATCCAACATCGCCGCTTCGTCAACGACGAGCAGATCGGCCTCCAAAGGATTATCTTCATTCCGCCCAAATTGACGCAACGCCGGATTGTATTCGAGCAAGCGGTGAAGGGTGAAGGCTTCGGACTTGGTCAGCTCGGACAATCGCTTGGCAGCTTTTCCGGTCGGCGCGGAGAGGATCGGCTGCTCCCAACCACAAGACAAGATCGCGTTGAGTGTGAAGGTCTTTCCTGTACCGGGATATCCCGTCAACACGACACAACGATGCTGTTGGGCAGCGACGACCGCGAGGGCTTGTTCTGTGTTGAGACCTTCAGGTGGGTCGACAGGTGTACGTAGCGCAGGTTCAGCCGCGAGGTGGAGCAAGCGAAAGGCGATCTCATCCTCAGCCCTCGTCAAGTGGGGAAGTCCGAGGTGTGTAGAGGACGGATTGGCAAGCAGTTCACCACTCTCCTCCATCTTGCTGAGCATCTCTTGCGCTTTGGAAAAATCCAGTTGAAGACGCGATGAGCGCGTGCGCGCCAGCAATTCATCTCTGGGAAGTGCGGTGTGCCCTTCGTTTCGCATGGCGTCTTCGAGGATGGAGCGAATGGCCGCCCGGATTCTTCGGGGGTCGTGCCGCTCGATCCCAACGACCTCAGCGACCTGCTCCGCGAGTGTAAACCCAAGCGTCGAGAGGACGTGGTAGGGATCACGTCGAAGCAATTGCAGCGTTGAGCCACCATATTGTTCGAAGAGTGTACGCGCCTGTTCCTCGTTGAGTCCCCAATTTTCGGGTGTCGCGAGGAGGCTGCGAGAGGGGAGTCGGATGCTCCATTGTTGTTGGAGCGCGAGACATTGATCTTTGGTCAGACCAAATTCGGTGAGTTGGAGTGGATCTTCTTCAAGAATACGGAGAGATTGCACCCCCCAACGTTTGACGATCTGTTTGCACAAAGCTGGTGTCAAACGGGGGAGCTGCAATCCCTCCAGGTACGCGAGCAGTTGTTTACTATCAGTAGGAACGATCTCTTGGTATGAGCGGACTTTTAGTCCTTTTCCCCATTTGGGGTCATCGACCCAGACCCCTTCAAATTGGTAACAAGCTCCGATCTGTACGGACGCCAACTCGCCTTTGGCCCATTGCACTTCGCCATCAATGCGAACACGTACAATACACCAGAGACTTTCGGGCTTACGAAAGACAACCTTAGTGAGGATTCCGATCTCGATCGAGAGTTCTTCGGACTCGTCATCACGCCGTCCCTTTTTTTGGGATTGCGTGGACAATGGGGTAACAGATCCAGCAGATGTTGGTTTGTTCGTCCTGTTGAGCCGTTTTTTCGCCTCATCTTTCATTTGTCGAACAGGGACCTGAACCCGCCTGGACGCAGGAAGTGGCACAGCCGCCATATCAAGCCCTCCTAATGATGTCAGTGAGATCCTCTGTCCAAACCAGAAGGATCTCGTTGTCAATTCAATGAACTCGCAAAAAAGAACACACTCCCTTGAGGGATGGGCCCTCAAGAGAGTGAAGCGCTTTAGAAGTCGTTACTCTGGGGACCGCTCCAGCCTTGATCTCTTCCCTGGCGCTCACGACCGCGTTCCTGACGGCCACCACGATCTTGTGGTGGGTAGTCATCACGGTATCGATCTTGCTGTGGTGCCGCGTGACGGCCACGAGGAGGCTCTTCGCTGATCTCAGCGTCTTCGTGCGCAAAACGCACACCTTCGCTCTCGGAGACCTCTTTTTTATCGGAGGACTCATCACCTTCATGGTAGAGATCGGAGGGAGCTGTTTCAAAGTATTCTTTGAAGAAGAGTGCGCTCTCTTGTTGCTTCAATGCGTCGATCACTTCGATACGCTCGGAGTCTCTTTGCTCACTGAAGTCGGGGAAGTTGACTTTGTAGAAGTTCCCCATGTAACCGTCTTTTTTGGTGTGATATGTCAATCCAAGAGAGACGCGCACGCCAAAGAGAGGTTGACGGAATTGACGGAGTTGGCTGAGAAATTTCTCAAGTGGTGCGATCGCGCTACCGTGGAAGTACATCAAGTAGCTCTCACCACGAAAATCGATCGCTGCGGTGTAGCGAAGGTCACAGGCGCGACGAGCTTTCCCTTCGCTGTTGCGTGTCCAACGTGCGTTGGGACACTCAGCGACGAGACCACGTGGACCCATACGGTGACATGTGTGGTGGATGGGCTGCTCAACAGTCGCATCAGGTCGCAGTGAGTTGGAGCTGTAACCCTCCGGGACCTGGCTGCCGTAACCGTTGGGACGGAAAGACATGGAGCGACGAAGAGCCAAGAAGACCACCTCGATGGTGTCGTATGCTTCGCCCGTTACGCGGTTGTGAAATTTTCCGATCGGCGAAAATTCACTTGTGGGTTGGTTAATACCAATCACTGGATAGCGAACAAATTCTTGCTCGCCAAAGATCTCAAAACCCATCCCTTGCAATTGGGCATTTCGTTGAAGGGCATCAGGATCGACCATTCCATTGGATTGGGAATTCACTGGAACCATTTTGTTGTCTCGATGCATGTCTTTGTCCTCCACATAGCAATCGAAAAAATTTCTCTCTTTCCCATCACTGGGAATGTGCAAACGACTTTCTTTTCACACCCTACAACTTACAACCCATACATGTCATAACGTGACACACAACATTTATTCATACAATTCAACACCCTACAAAAAAGGCGGGAAATTTATCTGGGATTTTTTGACTTCACGCGTCGAGATCGGATACTCAAAAAGAGGACAAAAGAAACGGCACTTCATAGTGACACAACGGGTTGATGACATCTATATGATCGATCTTCCCCATGTCAAAGCGTGTCTGATATACCTGTCCAAATGTATCGTTTCTATAGAATGTATTTTTTTATGTTTCGCTTTTTCTCAGATGTTTTTTTGATTGTATGTTGTGATTTGTTCGATAGGAGGAATGACGATGCGCGTACGTTGGTCTCAACTGGTCTATCGCCGTCCCGGAAGTGATAATGAAGTCGGATTGGCAAGGGTTTGTAAAACACTCAACGGTGAAACCATGCATTTCCAAGACGCTCGCCCACAGATCGGCGACGAATCCAAAGGATATCTCGCCCTCGTCCCCCTCGCACGAGGCTTCGAAGAAGAGCTCGATGAATGGATCGAGATCGACCCAGAGGTCTTCCTCGAACGTCAACGTTCTTTGTGGGAAGACTCCCACGCCCCCGAGCCTACACAAGTCTTTGTACGTAGCTGGCTCAACGCCGTCACAGAATTCCTCAACCTGCAAACGTCTCGTGCATAAATTGCTCCCTCACATCCCGAGGCCACGTCCCTTCATGGCCTCGTATATGTCGTAAGTATCTTTTCTATGTATGTGTCTCTTTTTGAAATGAATCCAAAGCGCTGATTGTATTGTTTTTTCCCAGTCAACGCTCATATCAAATGGTGCATCTTTATCATATGCGAAGAACAAAAGGGACCTTTTTACCCTTGAATTCGAGAGCATAAGCACCCAATTGGCTCACATCCTCCCAAGGAGACGTCTTTGGCAGTATGTGTGCACCCTACATGTATTCTTTTGTTTTTTGTGCCCCATGTGCGGAAGAATCGTCGAACGTTTTTTTACAAGTATATCGTTTTTTTATTTTGTGCCCTCTTTGTGTTGATTGTTGCCCCCTTTGTTTTGTTACTGTGTCGCCTTTTTCGTCGTGGGACGTGCCTTCACAGGTCGCGTCGCAGGCTTCGTCACCGCCCCTGCTTTTTTTGCCTTCTTGGTCAATGCCTTCTTGAACTTCCCGAGCTGTCTCTTGAGATGTAAGATCTGTGAGCGAGCGTCATACGCGCTGAGGGCCTTCTCCTCGGTCTCGATCGCCCGTTTGATATCTCCCAGCTCAAAATAGGCCCGCGCCAATGTGTCGAGATAGGCCGCGATCTTACCATGAGATTGACGCACTGCCATCTTCGCATATCTCAGCGCCATCGGTACATTCCGATACTTCTTATCGTGCGCAGTCAACAACAACCACGACAGATTATTGTTGAGATTGGCATCTTTGGGGTGCTCTTCGAGTAGCTGTTGGTAGATCTGGATCGCTGGTCGAACCTCTTGCGCCGCAGCCAAAAACAGCGCACGAAACGTGTCGTTGCGGAACTCGCTCTTGAAGCGTTTGCGGATCGTCTTCATCAGCTCCTTTGTCCCAACTTTATCTCCGGCCTCAGCGAGCGCAGTCAGACGCTGTAGCCAATAAGACCAACGCGAAGGTGACAGCTTGGTCAGCTTCGCGAACACCCCGGCCGCCTCACGCCAAGCCTCGGTTTGGACATACACCCGCCCCAAGAGATCGAGCGTGTGCTTGTCGCCCTTCTTCTGCTTAGACGCCAACAACAAATGCTCTTTCGCACCCTTTGCGTCACCGGCTTCGAAGGCTTTTGCGCCTTTGTAAAGCTGCCACATTCCCCCCTTCTCAGGGTGCAATCCACGGTAGGTGATCCCACCAAGCACAAAGATCAACGCGAGCAAAACAGCCTGACCAAGCCAATTTGGAAATGAACGCCCAGGGATCCGACTCCAGAAAAAGACCGTGAAGGCCGCTCCCGCCACAAATCCACCGATATGTGCTGTGTCATTGATCACCTCAAACCACTCACCGAGCGCAAAGTTGAAGGCGATCAACACAAAGAAAAACAGTCTCCCCCCTGCGCTCGTCATCACAAAGTCGCCTTCGAGATCGAAGATCAAAAAGATCATCAAGGCACCTGCGATCCCATAGATCGCCCCTGACGCACCAACAGACACGGCAAGTGGCGAGGTCCACAACAGACTCGCAACGCTGCCCCCGTATAACGAGATCAAATACAACATGAAAAAGTATTTGCTCCCAAGCAGACGCTCGACCAACCGACCCAACACGTAAAGCCCCAGGTTGTTGAGGATCAGGTGCACGAGGTTTCCATGCAAAAACGCACAAAAGAACAGCCTGTAGTACTCCCCTTCCCAAACTGCCGGGTTGTACTGCGCACCAAATTGCTTGAGCGTCTCGCTGCCATCGGACACCATCCACAACGAAGCGAAGCTCGGATCGGCGTTCATCAATAACAAATACAAGACGCTGTGAATGACAATAAGCCCAAGTGTGACAGGGATTTCTTGAATCGAACGGAGGTAAGATTGAAACATATTTTGTTACCCAATATCCATGGTATCGGCGCCTCAGTCGGTGAGACCCGGGTCGAGAAGGGAGCTGAAACACACAAAAACACGTTACCACAACCTCTTGAGGCCGTTGCTCCATCGCACGCTAATGTAGTGGAGACCACACAGGAGATCAAGAGAGACGACCTTTCGCCGACAAGCTGCCTCAAGGAAAAACTCCCTACACATCACCGATAAGAGAGCACTCTTTCGCAAAGATTCCCGCGACCTCAACCTCCTTCCCCATGCGCTCACAAAAACCTCTTGAGTTGCCCATCCCACTTTGTGCTACAATGCCCACACTCTGCCCCTCTGTGTCTCATCAGTAGGGCACGACACGGCTTACATATCGCGTATATACCGATGCCTTTGCACACAAGAGGTTTCACGATGACAAACCAGACGATCACCAATCGACCGGGCCCCAATTGCGAGCTGACCATTCGCATCAAATTCAACGATCTCGAACGCTTTCGAGAAGATTATCATAAGCAATTACGCGACGGTAGCTACTTTCTCAAGACCACCCGCAGCAAACCGCTCGACACACGTGTGCAGCTGATCTTCATCATCTCCCCACAATCCCCAGAGCCCACAGAAGTCTGGAGTTGGGGGACCATCGATAAGATCGTCACCCCCGAAGAAGCGATCGAGACGCAAACGACTTCAGGTATTCGCATCAAACTGATGGACATCACCAAACAACGACAAACACAGATCGAGAGTCTCTTTGGCGTTGACGACGCTGTAAAGGCAGTCCTCCAGGCGCACAGCAAACCGCCCGAAAATGAAACCCCTCCTCAAAAAGCCAGCTACCAAGTCAATCGCTCCGCACGACAGGACCTCATCGAGCGTGTAAGAGACATTATCCGTCTCTCTGATGCCGATTACTACGTGCTTCTTGGTATTCCCAAAGACGCAAAAAATGAAGAAGTCCGCAGCGCGTATAGACGACGCTCAAAAGAGTTTCACCCCGATCAGTACTTCCGCAAAATCCCCGAAGAGCTGATGCAAGATCTCCAGCGAGCCTTCCAAAAGCTCACAAACGCCTACCGCACACTGACAGACGCCAAGCGACGTGTCAGCTATGACATCTCCATCAATAACTACGCAAACCCCGACGCAATCAGGGAGGCCATGCCTCACGTCAAACGACAGAAAGCCTTCAATCAGAATTATAAAAAGATGGTTGAGCCACGAAATGAGCGCGTCCAACAGCTCCTCGAAGCTGTCGAGCAAGATCTGTCCAATAACAACCCCAAAGCCGCCTTCGCCAAACTCAAAATCGCCGCAGCGATGGACCCCCTCAACCCCGTTGTCCGACAGAAAACCAAACAAGTCAAAGGTATGCTATCTTAAACGAACCCTCTTAGTCGGTAAGGCTGCTCAAGTCAGGACAGTCGATGTTTTGCCCGGCAGCATCCGAACACGTCATGTACACAATCCCCAAACACATCTCGTCGAACGTCCCATCTCCCCAGTACACATCAGCAGGCGTCCTCTTTTTACCATCGACAATGGGCTGATTGGCTGCTGAGTTGTTCCAGGAACACGTGATCCCAACGGAGTCAGACATCCCTAGCTTCACGGGCTGTGAGAGATGGAAGATCAACTGCCAGTTGAAGTCCCACTTCGGGATGTTCAACAAACATTGATTCCCTCCCAAACTCAACCGCCCAGAGGCCCCAAGCTGGTGCATGTGCAACATCGCGCTGTAGATTGTGAGACCTTTTACTTTGGGAGCGACGAGACCCAAAAAGGAGAGCGGCAAATTAAATGAGTGTGTCGCGTTGCTGTCATTCGCCGCGATCTTCATATTTTGCCCTCTCAACCACTGTGGATTGGTGTATGGGAAGAGGATCGCCTCTTTCTTCACACTATCCTCCAAGCGGAAGTCCACACTGGTCAGATCGCTCTCATTGGCTGTCGGCAAGACGTTGTAGTGGAGCTGAACGATGATCTTTGAGCCAGGTTCGACCTTGATCCCTGTATCTTTATAGTAGCCCGCTCCCGGTACACCAGGCGCCCACACTCCAAGCCAACGAAGTCCAGCTGGTCCACCAGCCGTTCCGTAACAAGTGTAACCGTCGCCGTTGGGGTCTTTCTTGGTGTACTGTGCGACTTCGCTCTTCTTTGCGATATACGCGATGACGTGGTGTACGATCTTGGCGTTCCCTGGATTGACCTGGAAGCCCGTGACGAATTTATTGGTTGTGTGGGGCCAATCCAAGACAAAGCATCGATAATCATCGGGTTTTTTCTTAATCGTGTAGGACTTCTTCATCTTCAAGGTCAGGTCGACGCGATCCAGGCCGAGCTTTCCAGGCGCAGGTGGCGCGACATAATCGTTGGGATCGCCCTCTTTCGCGCCTTGATCAACCCACTGCAAGATCTTGGCCTTCTCAACGGGTGTCAAAGAGATATCGTTGGTGTATGTTCCACATGATTTATCCGCTTGCCAAGGAGGCATTGTCCCATTCGCAACGGAGGTCTTGATGCTCTGTTTGTAGGTGTTCACAAATTTGTAACTTGTGAGTGGGAAGGGGCCAATCCCACCTTTCGCCAAGTGGCAACGGTTACATTTTTGTTCGAAGATCGCCTTCGTGTCCTTCCAGTAAGTCAATCCTGTAAAGACGAGATCGGGTCCATCTCCCTCTGGCTTCGCTTCAAAGATAGACTCATGACCTCCATCAGCGACAGGTTCAGGCTTTGTAGGCTCTGGTCGTGGTTCTGGTCGAGGCTCTGGTTTCGCAGGCTCCGGTTGTGGCTCTGGTGCCACCTCTGTTGTATCTTTCTTGTCGACGACGGTCTTGTCTGTATTGCCCGCGTCCACAGTCTTCTCTGCTGTTGATTCACTTTTGGGTGTCTCTGTCCCACAAGCCCACCACGTTGAGCTTAAAAAGCAGGTTACAGCGACCAACCTGACGATCGTTCTCACCATTCCATTTTCCTCCTTGATGCCTGCAAAATACATGAGCTTCTTGCTGTGTCTATGTGGAGTCTCCACACATCCAGTGATTCTTCCACAAAATATAGCAGATGCAAAGCAATATCTCGACACTCTGTGTCACAAAAAGTAGATCACGTTCCAAAAGAACCCAACAACTCGCCAAATCATGGCGTTTGTGGTGAAAGTTCTTCAAAGCAAACTCTATCCTCGACGTCTTCAAGATCGAGTTGCGCACTTCGCTCAAAAATGTGGTATGTTGCGCCGCATCTTCTTCTACCATACGAAAGGTGTTTCCCATGAGCCTCGAAAAAGAACTACAAGAACGCAGCCAGTCAACATGTGAATTATGCGGCGCAACTGAAAATCTGGGCGTCTATGAAGTCCCTCCTGACGCAGACGGACGCGTTGATGCCTGTGTCTACGCATGTGAGACCTGTCGCACACAGCTCGAAGACCCTGACAAAGTCGACGTACATCATTGGCGTTGTCTTAATGATAGTATGTGGAGTCAGGTCCCTGCAGTGCAAGTCCTCGCCTGGAGAATGCTCACACGCCTACGCGCAGAAGGTTGGACACAAGACCTGCTCGACATGCTCTACCTCGACGAAGACACCCTCCAATGGGCACAAGCCACAGGCGAGGGCGAGAGCGAAGAGGACACCGTGAAACACCTCGACAGCAACGGCGTCGTCCTCGAAGCTGGGGACACTGTCGTGTTGATCAAAGATCTCAACGTCAAAGGCGCGGGCTTTACAGCCAAACGTGGGACCGCCGTGAGAAATATCTCACTCGTCCACAACAACCCCGAGCACATCGAAGGTCGTGTCAACAAACAGAAGATCGTCATCCTCACGAAGTTCGTCAAAAAATCCAGCTAGCCCTCTTCTCTTTGCGTCTTCTTCGCGTCTTCAATACAAGCTTCGCCGCGCCACGCATCGCCTTCGATGTGTGGCTTCGCGCGATACGTCGAATCACCTTACGAGCGCCTCGACTCATCCGTCTGTTCATCCGTCCAAATGCCCAAAGCGCGTTGGACTGGTAAGGACTCTTATCATCCCTCAGATAGGCCAACAGAGCTGGGAGCAGCGGCTTCGCCAACCGCCCCAATCGGCTCACAGCGTGGATGTAAAAAGACATCCCACTCCTCTCTTTGCTCTGCGCCAAAAAGATCTTTGTCAGCTGTGGTATCAACGGCTTGGCTTTTGGGCCAAGTGAACACGCTGCCAAAAATACCCACTTGCGAAACCAACGACTTTTGAGTCCCTTGCGGATCCGTGAAATATCTTTGACCTTTGCCCCGATCCCGGCGAGCCCTGCCCAACCGAACATCGCCAGCTTGCCTCCTTTTTTGATCATCTCGATTGTGTATTTTCGCAGCGACTGACCACGACCTCCAAGCCCAAATAACAGCAACATCGACGTCGGCGAGACAAAACCGCGTTTGCGCATGGAGCGCTTCATATCTCGCTCCATCAATGGAACCAAAGGCTTTGTATAGGGTGCAAGCTGCCACAAGGTCAGCGTGATACGACCTTCCAGACGTCGGTGTGTTTTGTAGAGCGAGTAAATCCTCTTGAGTGATGGACGTGCATATCGTCCTAAATCACCGAGCCCCGCGAGTGCCGTAAAGACCTCACCAAGGGAAGTGGACAAGAGCTGCTTGTGGAAGATCTTCGCGAGGCGCTTTTGTAACCCAGACGCCTTGAGCAGACGCTTGTTCTCCTCTGTAAACCACCACGTCGTCGCGCCAGGAAGGGCAACATCGACAAAACCGCTCGTGCTACGATCCTGGCTGTACTTGAGCATGAACAGCTCGATAGGGACAGGACGTACGCTCTTCAAAAAAGCGAGCGCGGGCTTCACGTTCTTTTTGCACTTGTTGGGGATATCCTTGGTCAGCCTATGAATCCATCTTTTCTTGGGTTTGCGGTAGACGGACAAACCATCTAACAAGACGCGCTGGACATGACAGCTCTCACCTCTCTCTTTGAGCATCGTCTCAATCAGTGGAAAGAGCCTTTTGGCTGGCATCTGTGTACAGGTCAGTGCGTGGAGTGATTCGAGGCGTGTGTTGCTGCTTTTTTGCTCTTCTTGAAGATCTCGAACAGCGCCGGTCGCGCTCGCGTTGCGTGGGGACCAAGCTCCGCGAGCGCGTCGAGCGCCGCAACACGTCGAAAATAGTTCTTGTCGGACAACATCTTGATCAGGTCACGCAGCGCGACCTTTCCGTGCTTCCCCATCGTACCAAGCGCCTTCGCCATACACGCAGAGACAGAGAAGTCCTTGTGTGTAAGCAATCGTCTCAGCCTTGGTATCGTCTTTTTGGCGATCGGACCGAGTGTACGAATCACCTTACAAGTGGTGACAAGCTCATGACGGCCAGATGATCGTAGTTTGCGATAGAGTTTTCGGCGATAGGAACGTGTCGCCTTGATCGTGTTTGTCAGTTCTTTGAACCGATAGACACCATAGCGGTTTTGTAAGAGCTCCGTGAAGATCGTCTCAAAGGTCTCTTTTTTCGAGGCAGCGTGAAGTTGGGTTGTGTGAACGCTAAAACAAAAGGCACACAACACCAAGGCAGAGATCCACTTTAAAGGTCCACATATTTTATCCATCGTATCGGCTCCTACGTGTATTTTGTGACAAGGTAGAGTCAACAGGGAAGGCATCTGAAGACTTGATGTACAGAGCGCTTTGTTCTGGTCTGTGCTCAAATCCACACGTTATTGTCTGCTGTCAGTGTGCCCCCAGCTTCTCCAGTGTTAACGACCCCACGTGGCTCGATCAACATAATCTGACATTCTTCTTCAGCGACGGGTTTGTGTTCTACACCTTTTGGCACGACAAACATCTCGCCGGCTTTCAGGTGGACGACACCATCGCGAAACTCGATCCTCATCTGGCCACCAAAGACGATGAAGACTTCGTCCGTCTCCTCATGTGTGTGCCAAACAAACTCACCCTTGATCTTCGCGAGCTTGAATTGTACATCATTCATCTCAGCGATCACACGTGGAGACCAATGTTCCGCAAATTTCCCAAATTTTTCGTCCATATTGAGGGCTTTGTATGTCATCAGCGTTTCCTCTCCTTTGAATGGATGGCTTAAGCGAACGGTCCAAGAAAGATATCACAACACCTCGTGAAATTGTTGTACCATAGGATTTTTTGACCACCTTCTTCCAGGCATGAGGCGATGAAAACACAGGCAACCAACCATAACAGACATATCACGATACGCTTTTGGTTATTGGCATTGTGTATACTCGCCACCCACTTACTCCTGTGGAGCTGTGCCCCAGCACCCTGCACAAACGATCGAGACTGTCAGAGTGGTTTCTTCTGCGACATCAGCGGCTATACCTGCGCCCCCGACAACGACACTTCGTGCCACAAAGGCGCCCTCCGCGTATGCTACACAGGTCCCAATGGGACACAAGGAAGAGGTGAGTGCAAAGCTGGCGTGCAACAGTGTACAGACCAACAGACTTGGGGGGAGTGTGCCTCTGAACAGCTCCCAACGATCGAGCTGTGTGACAACAAAGACAATGACTGTGATGGTATCATCGACGAAGAGTGTAAGGCCTCAGAAGCTTGCAGCAAGCTCAACCTCAAGACACGATTTGTACTTCAAGCGAAGCGCTCTCTGTCCTCCCCCAAGCGCATCGAATGTACACTGACCTTCACGAAAGACACTCCACAACTCCAGTGGGACACACAGCCAACGATCCATCTGCACACTCCCACGTGGACACTTGCATCCCTCACCTTCGATAAACAAACATCACCCAAAGAGATCAAGATCGTCTTTTACGCAGCGTCTGCCTGGCAACAACCACTTCAATTTAGCGTGAAGGGTATTGGACTCCTCGACAATGAACGTGCACCCTGCCCCATCGAGTACAAGACCGAATCACTCAAAAGTGATTGCCCTGACAACATGGAAGACTGCGATGGGACTTGTGCCGATCTTTCGTCTTCTTCGGCACATTGTGGCCAATGTGGTCGCACCTGCAAGGCAGGACAGGGTTGCTGTGAAGGTGTCTGTAAAGAGCTCAAGACAGATCCCAAACATTGCGGGGCTTGTGGGACGACATGTGCTGTAGGTGAAACATGTTGTGGCACATGTGTGAAGATGGAGACATCAGCGACACATTGTGGCCAATGTGGCCACACCTGCAAAGACACGGAGAGCTGCCAACAAGGCGTCTGCGTAGCATGTCAGGCCTTTGAGACGATGTGCAAGGTGGGCAACACACGCTCTTGCCACAACTTGCAAGAAGACAACGCACATTGTGGCGCGTGTGGTCAGAGCTGTGAAGCGCCGGCGTCGTGCTTTGGGGGTAAGTGTCTTCGTTGTCGCCAGGACATCGAATGTGGGACGGGACGATTATGCCGAACAGGCAAATGTCTTCGTTGTCCAGGGGATGTAGAGTGTGATGACGTCTCAATATTCTTGGGCAACAACGACGTGATTATCCAGAGTATCACAACAGATACACAAGGAAACCGGTATATTACAGGTCAATTCTTTGAGAGTATCTACCTCAACAACACATCATATAGAGGATTTGGTTGGAACGATATCTTCGTACTCAAGCAAGACAAGCAAGGCAAAGACGTCTGGCTTCGTAGGGGCGGTGGAGAGGGATTTGATAAGCCAGCGGAGATCGTATGGGATCAAGCCAATCACCTTTACGTCTTCGGTGAGTATGGTGCGATGCAATCCTTTGGAGGGGCGCGTATCTCCACACCTGCGGAGTTCTTCCACGGTGGACAAAAGGCCCCTATGAAGCTCACCATCCCCAAAACAGGGATGAATGCACTCTTTGCGTCGCGCCTCAATCTGCAGGGCGAGCTGCAGTGGTTGGTTCCCATTTATGCGGGCAATAGGGTGAGTAATGCTTACGTCAAACACCATCCCAAAGGCGGAATTGTCGCGCTCTTTTCGGCGGAAGACCCATCTTCTATCCAATGCAACGGCAAAGAACTTCGCCAGAGCATCGATCCCGTAGGGACAAACAACACCTCTCACTGGGTCACCTTGCGAATCGACGCAAATGGACAATGTATGTGGGCGAGGGTCTTCGCGAAGGGTCCATACGACAACAACGCTACGGCGCTTGTGATCCATTCTGATGGTTCGATCTTCGTAGGAGGAAGATTCGATGGGTCAGGGACATTTGGATCAAAAACAGTTCAATCAGTGGGGGAGACAGACATTGGGATTGTCAAGCTATCGCCTGCCGGAAAACTCTTGTGGTACAAAACGTTTGGCACCAAGGAACGAGATGGGACCAGCGCCCTTGTGCTCGATCAAAAGGGGCAATTATACGTAAGTGGCTCCTTTCGTGGCACACTGGCCATTGACACACTCCCCAAGCTGACCTCAGTCGATCTGGACATCTTCTTGATCAAGCTCGACACAAACGGCGTCGCGACATGGTCCAGACAGCTAGGTGGTCGTGGAAGCGAGTCGTCTAAACAACTTATCTTCATGAAGGATCAGTCTCTATTGTTGGTGGGTGTATTTTGGGATGTCTTGCAGTTTGGGACACTCTCACTCACATCGAGAGGAGCGAGTGACATTTTCGTCGCCAAGTTCGATACAACAGGTGGTATTGTAAGCCTTGTACAGGGTGGTGGAAAGAGAGCAGAAGAGGTCCGCTCAGCCCATCTCGACGCACAAGAAAGATTGTACGTTACAGGCTCCTTTCTCAGCACCACACCACAATTTGGTCATATCACAACAAACAAAAATCCAAAAAACAAGACCTTTGGCTACGTCTGGACACTCACACCTTGAACGAGAACAGCCTACACAGTCTCGCTTTTTAAGCGGCGAATCATTCACTCTTTGAAGAGGCGAGTCGTTCACTCTTTGAAGAGGCGAGTCGTTCACTTTGTGTTGATGGAGTCATTGTAGAGAGAGGATGTTGGGGGGTAAGCTGGAGAGAAAGTTACGAAAGCATCCTAACGAACAAAGAAGCGGAAGCGACCTATAAATGCGTCTGTTGAATTCAGTGTCGCGTTGCTGCTCGTCGTGATGCTCCCTGAGGCGCTGTACATCACCTCGTGTGATGCTGTGAAGCCTAGGAAAGATCGATTGTTACATTTGCGACTGTCGATCGAGCTGTTTTTGAAACTCATCGCAGACATCACGACGTTACATGCATAACAACTCGTCCTTGACACGACCACACCGTAACCATTCCCCCATGAACCTCCCCATCCCTGGTTGGACGCATCGTATCCGGAGATAGAGAGAATGTGTCCATTGTTCAATGTGATGGGACGTGAGTGCTGCGCAACACGCTGGTACTGTAAGGTGTTTGCATTAACCGAGGTCAACTGACTCGTCGTCCAGCTCACATTTCTCGTACCAAATCCGCTGTACACAAGTGTGCCGCTGGTGTTGTACAGCGCGGTCATTACCTCTGCTCCCGACCAACTCGCCATCGTATACGTCACACACCTATCAAACCAGGTAGCAACGTTACAGTTGAGGTCTTCGGCTGCTGTGTTGTTTACATCGACACACGCTGTCCAACCTCCACCGTTGGCCTGCATCTCACAGAACACCTGGAAGGGAGGATTCCCGCCAGCTCCGTCGGGATCAATGCTGTACATACCACTCGTTGTGAATCCTAATTGAAGCCACTCTTTACAACTCTTCGCGTCTGCTTTGACACATGAGCCACTGTTACAAATCTGTCCCGTCGCACACTTCACACCACAAGCACCGCAGTGATTGCTATTGTCGGATGTATCGACACACGCTGTCCCACAGATCTGTTGTCCGGTGGGGCAAACATTGAAGCAAGCGCCGTTGATACAGGTTTGATGACCTGCACACTTTGTCCCACACCCACCGCAGTTTTGAGGATCAATATTTGTATTTGAACAAGAGCCACTGCAATTCGTTTGTCCTGTCGAACACGAAAGCTTACAGCTCCCTGCATCACAAACCTCACCACTCTTACATGCCGTCGCACAACTCCCGCAATATTGGCGATTTGTGTTTGTATCGACACACGCGCCACCACAAAGAGTCAGCCCGCCAGAACATACACAACTTCCGCCACTACAGAATTGTCCTCCGACACACTTCGTTCCACACGCACCACAGTTGTTACTGTCAGCTTGCACGGCTGTACACAGACCACCACAGACGAGTTGGCCTGCAGGACACACAACCTTACAAGCACCAGAGACACAACTCTCACCGGCCTGACAAGCAGTCGTACATCCACCACAATACTGTGTATTGGTCTGTATATCGACACAATTGCCGTTACAATCAGTCATTCCAGAAGGACATTCACACTTGCTGTTGTTGCAGGACTTACCACCAGTACACTTCGTGCCACATGCACCACAGTGGTTGGTATCAGAGGAGAGTTGGACACATACACCCGAACAATTTGTCTGTGATGTTGGACAAGAGATTGTACAGCTTCCGGCGTTACACACTTCCCCGGACTTACATTGGGTGCCACATGCGCCACAATTCACACGATCTGTTTGTACATCGACACACAAGCCACCACACGCTGTTTGCCCGTTGGGACAGGAGTATTCGCACTTACCAGCCACACAAGTCTGCCCAGAAGAGCACGTCGTCCCACAGGTGCCACAGTTGGCGCGATCTGTCTGCGTATCCACACAAGTATTGTTACACACCTTGAGAGAGCCAGGACACGCACAGCTACCGCTTGTACAGACCTGTCCACCAGTACACTTCGTGCCACATGCGCCACAGTTGTTGCTGTCGCTGTTGGTATCAGTACATTGTTGATTACATGCAGTCTGTCCGGTGGGACAAGAGTATTCACACTTACCAGAGACACAGACCTGTCCAGTTGAACATGTCGTCCCACAAGCACCACAGTTGGTGCGATCTGTCTGTGTGTCTACACAGACATTGTTACATGTGCTCAATGAGCCTGGACATGCACAGCTTCCGCCTGTGCAGAGCTGCCCACCTGCGCATGTCGTGCCACACGCACCACAGTTATTGTTGTCGCTTTTGGTGTCGACACATTGCTGACCACAAACAGTTTGCCCTGTGGGGCAAGAGAATTCGCACTTGCCAGCCACACAGAGTTGGCCAGTCGAACACTTTGTCCCACAACCGCCACAGTTGGCACGATCTGTCTGTGTATCAATACATGTCCCGCTGCAATCACTCATTGTGCCAGGACAGGCACAGCTTCCGCTCGTACAAAGTTTACCACCTGTACATTTTGTCCCACACGCCCCACAGTGGTCGAGATTGGTGTTTGTATCGACACAAAGGTTACTACACACCTTCAGTCCTGAAGAGCACGTCACCTGACAGCTACCTTGTACACAAAATTGTCCTTGTGGGCAGGTCGTTCCACATTGTCCACAGTGCGCGGTGTCTGCCTGTGTATTCACACAACTGCCACTGCAATTGGTTTGGCCTTTTGGACAGCTCAACTCACACATACCGGCAGTACAGACTTCGCCAGCCCCACAGGTATTTTTGCAGACACCACAGTGGAAGCGATTGGTCTGTGTATCAACACAAGTCGCGTCACAAACAGATTGACCCTTTTGGCAGTTGAGCACACATTGACCACTCTGGCAGATCTCACCGTCCGCACAAGCGGTGCCACACTTACCACAGTGGACTCGCTCACTTTGAAGGTCAAAACATCCACCATTACAATCAGTCTGCCCTGTTGGACAGGAGATCAGACATGTTCCATTGGCACATACTTCGCCTTTTTGACAGGCTTTTCCACACGCCCCACAGTTATCTTTGTCAGCCTTCAAGTTGATACAGGTTCCATTACAGTCTTCTTGACCGACTGGACACTTGGCTTCGACACATTTGCCTTGATCACAATAGTGTTGACGGGGACAGTCTTTGACTTCCGACGCCCACTCGAAACAACCTTTGGCATTTTTGACACAGAGTTTATATTGACCGGGGATCTCAGTGGCTTTCGTCTGACACTCAAAAGCGCCCTCTGTGCACTGTTCGGCAGGACAGTCAGGGACACATTTTTCTTCTTCACACTTCTCGCCGTCACCGCAGGCTTTCCATCCCTTACACTCACCCCATACACCAAGCGAGCACTCTTGCGTCCCCTTGATACAAGCGTTGCTGTCTTTGGGCAGACAACCCCGCGAGTCTCCGGGCGCACACTGCACACAGTAACTGTCTGAGCAAACAGGTTTCTCTGGTTCTTTACAGTGCTCATTTTTCAAACAGTCCACACAAGCTCCCGAGCCTGCACAGTACGAACTTTCCGGACAGTCCTTATCCGAGCCGCAAACACACTTGTTGTCTTGATTGCACTTCTTGGTCGGGCTACCATCGGACTGACAGTGTTCATCTTTTAGACAAGTCACACAGCGACCGGTCTTTCCGTCACTAGAAATAAGACATCGGTCTGTACACTCATCACATCCGGGCGTTGTGACTGTCACCTCCCCCGAACATCCTAACGCGAGCAGCACAACAAGGGCAAACGAACACGTCACCCAACGAAAAAGTTTGTATTGCATGGTGTCTTCCTTCTGTAAAAAAGAAGCTCCGAGGTTCCGAACCAGACGAAGCCATCTCCAAAGATTGTTATACAGCGACACTCCTTGTCTGCTGTTGGTCGTGTGGGATGCGAAAATGCCTTATCAATCACACACATTTCCTCCCTATATACATATCACACAGTGTGGTGAGTGAGCAAAATTGCTCACTCATCACCGCTCTCGTAAGTACGCCAACAAGGAACGTCCAAAGTACGACAACACCTTGACAATCTTCCATTGACTCAACACAAATGGAGCTTTGTGTTGCAAAAAAGAACAAAGGCTCAAAAGCAGATGATGACTCCTTCTCTTGTGTAAAGCGAGATGGTAGGTTCTTGCCCCAACACACATCCAAATCGAGAGAAGGAGAATGTCACGTGGCAAAGATGACACAATGGTTCGAAGAGTTACAGTCACTGCTTACAAAGACAGAGCGTGATGACACGTGGGAAACACACGTTTGTGAGCGGCTTGAGAATGCATACAGCCTCAATGAACAAACATACACAACAGAGTGGCTCCCGTACCTTCAAGAACCTTCTTTGCAGTGGAATGCCCCACTCAAAGAGTTGGGGGATCTAGGAGAGTTCGAGTATTGGTGTAGACTCGCCCCATTCGCATCTTTTGGATACGCACCTGATTACGGTTATCTCGAAGACGAAGACCTTATGCTGCTCGCAGGTTCTCCCTACCTACCACAACTCTCCTCACTTGACATGAACAGCAAGCACATGAGCCTTGAGGGTGTGCATAGGGTGTTGAGCACCCCTAATCTTACGGGCCTACGCAAGCTTTCCATACGTCCCAACAAACACATTGGCGTTGAGGGTCTTGAAACACTCTTTTCGTTGCCATCACTGTCCAACATTGAGGAGCTGTTCTTGTGGTCCAACCAGGACCTCTGTAGTGAACAGTTTGCCGTGCTATCGAACGCTCCTTTTCTCTCCAATCTGAGGAGCCTCAACCTTTACGCCTTTGAGACTCATGTTGATGGCCTTGCCGCGCTCTTTTCATCACCAAAGCTCTCAAAGTTACGTGAATTGTACTTTCAAAGTATGTATTTGCATGACGAAGATCTTCAAGCCATGGCCCACGCAGAAGCATTGAGTGGAGTTCAAAAGCTCTACTTCATCGACAACAACCTCAGCCAAGAAGCCCCCAACATCCTCGCCAACACGCCACTACTCAATGACCTTCGTTCGCTCTACATCTCCGCTCATCACTTCTCACAAGAAGGCTTGCATGCCCTCTTGTCCTCACCTCAACTCTCCCAGCTTGAGACACTCAATCTCAGCGACTGTACCCTGAACGTCCATTGGACGGAGTCTCTGGAAAAACTGTCATCACTCCGCGCTTTGAATCTCAATCGCTGCGAGCTCGATGAACGCGACGGGATGAGGCTTGCGCAAGTGACCTCTCTTACAAAACTTCGCCATCTCGCGCTCGCAGGGAACAGTATCGGTAGAGCTGGACTGACAGCCCTCGCAGATGCCCCTCTCGCTGCGAATTTGACCGAACTCTACCTCAGAGGCAACAGCATCGGTGCTGATGGTCTGACTGCCCTCGCACACTCCTCACACTTCGAAAAGATTGAACATCTTTACCTCGAAGAAAACAACATCACAGACAGCGGTGTGGAGCAGTTTGCGATGTCCTCCAACACCAGACGACTTCGTTGGTTATCCTTCTCCAAAAACTCACTCACAGCACGATCAGCCAAGGCCCTCGCGAGAGCCCACTTCCTTTCAGAGCTGCGTTATCTGTGTCTTAGAGACAATGAGCTTGGTCCAGAAGCGATCGAAGCGCTCGCCAGATCACCACAACTCTCCCAGCTCCAGACACTCGTGCTCCACAACTGTAAAATAGAGGACGAAGGGCTCAAGCTCCTGGCAAATGCCCCATTCAAAAGTCTGAATAAGCTTTACATGTACAACAACGACATCACATCAGAGGGTGTCATCGCGCTCTCTCAATCACCCCTACTCGCTCACCTACATCTACTCGACATCTCATATAACGACATAGGTGATGAGGGCGCAAAGGCACTCGCACAGTCTCCTCACACGACAGCTCTGAGAACACTCGACCTCGAAAAGACAGGGATTCAGGATGAAGGCGCAAAGGCGCTCGCAGAATCCACGAACTTACCACGTCTACAAAAGCTTCACCTCAAGATGAACCAGATCGGAGACAACGGAGGCGTCGCGTTCGGAGAAACTTCGACGCTCACAAGGTTAGAAGAGATCACACTCAATGACAATCGCATCGGGGATAAGACAGCGATTGCGTTTGCCAACAACGAACATCTCGGAAATCTTCGCCACCTCTCTTTTGGAGGCAATCGCTACATTGGGACCAAGGGATATACGGCGTTGTGTACATCCAAACATCTCTCGCGATTGATTCGGTTTTACTATCTTGGCGCGCTGTCTCATAGCGAGCTCAAAAGAATCAACACTGACAAAGACACCCTCCTCAAAGAGATCTGTCAGTCAGAAGTGTAAACGATAAGACGATCATTCTCCCTAACAACCACGCGACTCTTGGTATGACTAACGGGGACCGAAGGCGGTCCCCCAGCGCGGACTACGTCCTTGCCTTCCCCTCCAGTTGATGCCTTCGGCTATTGATCGCTGTCTCATCGGCATTCACGTACTCTGAGCATGCGACATGGTTTTTCATTCTATCGTAGATAGGCTTCAAAAGCTCTGCACATTGATGAAACAGGTCTTTTAGTGTACTTCGATTGAGCGGGACGCCCGCTCTTTTGAGGATTTTCTCTTGTCGATAGAGCGGAATAGAGTCAGCACATTTTTGAACAACGACGTGTGCGTGAAGTCCGGGGCCATAGTGTGTTCCTTCAGTGACTCTTGCGATGTTCGGGGCTGTTACAACATGACCACCACACTTACATGCCTTTTTCTTTCGGACATGTCGTCTTTTCACTAGTTGTGCCGGGATAAATTCAAACTCGATGCTGACTTGACCTTCGCCAAGTTCTGAGTAGTTACTTCCACCGCATGACGGACATTTCAGTTGTCCATCTTGTACTTCATGGATGATTTCGACTTCAGGAAGCTCTGCTTTTTCTTCCCGTTTCTTCGCTCTTTTCGCTTGTGTTTCTTTGTTTTTCTGTGCTTTGTCTTTTTTGGACGTTTTACGGATGGCCTTTTCTACAGGCTCGATCTTCTCGGACTTTCTTTCAAAGATAAGCTTACGAAGAGCGGCAAGCTCGGCATTTTGTGATTGGATGGTTTCTTGGAGCTTTTCAATAAGCTCGTTTTGGCGGGCGATTGTCTCGGTGAGTTGTCGAAGCAGTTCGTTTTGCATTGTTCCATCCTTGCCAAAATCGTGGCACGAATGAAATCACAAATCAAGTCTTTTTTGGTCTCCATCGATTTGGACGGTGAATACGAGATATATCGAC
>MDTD01194056.1_pt1 | contig 34217 bp, 30 predicted proteins | sample 811221 | NCBI WGS metagenome assembly MDTD01 (sample SAMN05326646, study PRJNA326480) | marine metagenome | isolation source: seawater | place: Pacific Ocean: South West | collected 2011
GTGGAAGCGCAGTAATGCGTGCAGCTGACCAGTACTAATAGCTCAATTGGCTTGATTTATGCACTGAAAAAAATTTTAACATTTATAGATTAATTAAAATTATTGTAATCACACTTTTTTTGTATTTATATAAAATTAACAAATAATATACGTATTAGTTTATCTATGAAGGATACTTTGAAGTATTATAAAAAAAAAAATCAATACCTACTGTTGATTACAGAGATTACACTTTAGAAAAGAGAAAAATTTTAAAAAATCATAGGTACTTTGTTATATTTTAAATTAGGCAGGAATATAATTGATTTTAAAGGAAAAAATATTTTTAGAGTTCTGCCCAGACACAAGTTATAATGCTCAATACTTATTAGAAAATTGTGATAAAAAAAAACTTTACATTAGTCCATTATAACCCGCAGTCTATTTTTCGCTTAAGAAGAAATTTAAAAACTAATGTTTATTGTTTAAAAAAATTTATTTATGAAAACTTTTAAGAAAAATAGAATTCAACAGGAAATAATTTGCAATGAAGATCACTTTGGTTATTTGGGTGACCCAAAAAATGAAAAATTTTTTCATCCTCAACCTAAATTGTTAAATATTTTTCCAACAGATGGCGATCCAGAGTTTTTAGTGCGTGAAGTTTTGAAAAAAAATTTATCAAAAGTTTTGAAATTTAGATTTGATCCAGTTAATGTTTGTAATTTAGGGTGTGTTTTCTGTACAACAGATTTACAAGGAAGACATTCACAAATTTCAACACATTATTTTGAAGAGATTTTAAAAAAAATTTATAAAACATGTATTCGTATTTCTTTAGGCTGCCACTTTGAGCCCCTAATGACAAAAAATATACATGAATACTTAGAAATTATCGGTAAATATAAAAAAAATTATTTTGTAAAGCAACCAATAGTTACAATGGTTACTAATGGGCTTTTGTTGAATAAAAGAAATACTGATTTGTTTGGAATTTTAAACTGGATACAAATTTCTGTGCATAGCCACAAAAAAGAGAACTTCGAAAAAATTGAGAAAAAAGCTAATTTTGAAACTTTGGTATCTAATGTAAAATTTTTAAGGAAAAAATTTAAAAATTTGAATATCCATTTCGAATTTGTTGCAAATGAAAAAAATAAAAATGATGTTGAAGAATTTATTCCTTGGGCATTTAATGAACTTGGAGTTGATTCTGTAAATATTAGAAGAGTATTTACAAATTCTTACGCCCCCAGATCATATCTTGAACAAAGTATTAAAATAAATGACAAAATAGAAATATCAGATGGGGATTGGGAGAAAATAGAAAATTTAATAATTAAGATTTGGCCACATTCAAATAAAAATTTTACCCCAGGATTTGGTTTAGATCATACGCTTAAAAAATCACCAATGACAAATGTTATTGAGATTTAATTTTTTTAATTATTTTTTTTACTTTTTCTATTGATTTTTTTGACCTTAGGATAATTGGTCTTTGAATATTTTCTTCGATTTCTGGACAAAGATGTTGAATAAATAATTTTAAATTATTTGGAATTTTTTTGTATTCTCTATAATTCATTGGTCTACATATAATGTTTGTTATACTATTGTAAGCATAATCATTTACAGACATCCACCAAGGGGACCATCTATTAACAATAGCTATTCTGTTTGAGCTTTGTGGAGTATCATTTGACGGAGAATGCCATAATCTAGAATCTTGTATCAATACTGAGCCAGGTGAGCCAGTAACTTGTAATTCATTTTTTATAGGTTCGTATAATGGAATTTTTTTACTTCTAGGCGATGAACCAAATTTATGTGATTTTGGAAGCACAATAGTTCCTCCATTTTTTTTTATGTCACTAAGATACCAAATCAGAGTTAAACTCATTAACACATCTGGAAAAGGCTCTTTAACGCAACCTACATTTGTGTTTTTGTTAGCACCTCCACCCCAAGGATCATGCGGCCAATCAGTATGCCAGTCTCTTAAACTTTCAATATTTCCTATTGGACGTGGAGTTTTCATAGTATCTAAAATAAATTTTCTTTTATATTTCAAATATTTTTTATTAAATTTTGCATGAATTTGGCTTAGTCTTACATGGTCATCTAGTAAATATTTTAGTAAATCAGGAATAATTGATTTTGATATAGCTTTTGCATATTTAGGCATATAAATAAGATCATTTGCAGCTTTGGGAGGTCTATTTTTATCTCTTTGACGCCTCAATTCAGCTAATTTTTTTTTAAATATATAATCTGCTGAAAAACCTTTATTTGAAAAGTCTATAATTTTTTGAATATTTTTATCGATCTTTTTTTTTGCAGTAATAATTTCATTTGTTAATTCTTTCAGTTGATTTTTTGGAATTATATTTTCTAAAAGACAAAAACCATACCTTTCAATTTTATTTTTTGATAATTTAAAAATTTCATTTTTATTTTTTTTTGATGTATTAATCCTATATTCAATTTTATTCATTTTGTGCACTACAGCCATAATTATTTAAATTTATGCATAAATATATTATATTTTAAAAAGAATGTTTACTGAATTTAAAATAATCATAACTAAATATTTAGTTTATAGTAAAAAAAAATTTAGACTTTTCTTAATTTTATCTTTGTTATTATCTTGTTTTCAAATATTTGGTGTGATCTCAATTTATCCAATTGTGACAATGATTATAAGTCCTGAAATAATTTTAAAAAATAGTTTTTTCATTAAATACTATCCTTTCAGTTTTCAAAATAATTACACATTGTTAGTTCAGTTCAGTTTTATTTTTTTATTTTTAAACGTGGTATCTTTTTTAACAATAATAATAAATAATGTTTTAACAGAGACATTAAGTACAGAAATTAAAAATAAATTAAAAATAAATTTTTTTCAAAAAGTTTTAAATGCTAAATCTTTATACAGTGTAAATCTGAATAAGAGTGAGTTTATAAATCAATCACAAACGGAAATTGAAAATATAAACACATGTTTAAGTGCTTTTTTATATATGCTGCAAAGTATTATTATTTTTCTTGGATATATAACTCTTTTAGTGTTTATAGAATATAAAATTATAGTAGCTTTCTTTTTAGTAACTTTTTTTTATGTCTTAGTTTTTAGTTTCAATAAAAAAATTTTAAACAAAATACACTTTAGGCAAATTGAAATTTCAAAAAATACAAATAAAATACTGGTCTATATTAACTTAGCTCTTAAAGATTTAATTTTACTAGATATTGGAAAAAAAATATTGAAAAATTTAAGTCATTATCAAAATGATTTTTTAAACCTTAATGTAAAAAAATTATTTATAGGTTTGTATCCTAGACAATTGTTAGAGTTAATAATTTATTTGTTGGTTATGTTTTATGCTTTATTTTACTATGAAAATTTAAAAAATCTCAAAAATATTAATTTGATTGCATTACTAATCTTTTTGCTTTGGAGATCTATACCTTATTTTTACCAATTATATAAGCATGTCCAAACATTTAATACTTATAAGATTTCATTGAACAATTTTCTTAAATTTGAGAAAAAATTCTTAAATAAAAAAAAAAAAATAACTATCATTAAAAATTTTAAAAAATTTTTAAAATTCGAAAAAATCAAATTTTCATATGGTAAAAAAAATACATATCAATTTTCATTTTCAATTAAAAAAGGAGAAAAAATATATTTGAAAGGTAAATCAGGCTCTGGAAAAACTACCTTGCTAAATATCATTACAGGCCTTTTACCTTTTGAAAATGGAAATTATTTTATCGATAATCAAAAAGTTGACTCAAACACAATTACAAATTTTTTCGGATATGTATCTCAAGATCCATTTCTATTCGAGGGAACCTTGTTTGAAAATATAACTTCTGGAAAGAAAATTTTAAATAATAAAAAAAAGTTAAAATTAATTTATGAAATTTGTGATTTAAAAAATTTGGTATCAAATTTTGAAGATATTTATTCAAAAAAAATAGAAATCAATTCACCAGAAATTAGTGGAGGACAAAAACAAAGAATAGCTATTGCAAGAATACTTTATACTGATCCAAAAATATTAATTTTAGATGAAGCAACAAATGCAATTGATTTATTGAGTGAGACTAAAATTATTAATAAAATATTTAATTATTATGAAAATCTTACAATTATTGTAGTAAACCATAGAAATGTGAAATTAAATTTTGATAAAACTTTGGAAATATATAACAAAAAGAGTGGTTTATGCTCTGTAAAAACTGTTTAATATTTTTTATTATATATTTTGTTTAAAAATGTTCTTAAATGGACACTCTTAGAATATAGATTTTTACTATAAAATTTTAATTCTTTATGATTATTCTGCTTTTTTTTCATATTTAGATGATTAAAGTAAAGTTCAGAACTTATTTTTAATAACCAAAGATTATCATATAAATTTTTACAATTTTCTTCCTCAAGCAAAGAATAATATATTTTAAAGTTCAAAATTTTATTTGAATAAAAATCTAGTAAATTACTAATTTTTTTATTCTCATTTTTGTAAGCGGCAATTAAAGATTCAATTTTCCTATCCATTTTTTTCTCTTTTCTGGACATAATTAGAGAATTATTTTTATTTATATAATATTTGTTTTGTGAAAACTTAATATGACATTGATTATAATTTTTAAAAGCAAACACAATGCTATCTTCAAAATTTTTTGGCTGGTTTTTAAAATCATATTCATTTGCAAGACTCTTGTTTGCTAAACTCACACAAATTCCAAACTTATCAGAATTTGGTATGTATATTTTTTTATCTAAAAAATATTCAGGCACACCTGCATCAAAACTAGGAAAAAAAGGTTTTAAAAAAACTTTATAATTTCTTGAACTAATAGCTAATGGATGTATGTGAAAGTTTCTAAAAATAAAATTTTTTTTATTAATACTACAGAGGAATGGAAAATGGTGATCTTTGATATTATCAATTTCAAAAAATTTAACATAATGGTGTATATTATCTGTTACCATTTTATTTATATTTTTATTTTTGTTTATAAAAATATCCTGTTTTGTAGTTTCTTCATCAACTTGAGGTGCAGGTATTAAAAGTAAATCTACTTTTTTTTTAATAAGTTGAGTTAATGAATTTTTTATTAAATTATTTGAAAACATAAAGTCAGGATATAAAAACCAAAGATATTTATATTTTTTGATATGTGAGCAAATAAAATTATACTGTATGAAAGCTAAAAATTGGTATTTATTACTAAAATTTTTTTTTAAATTTAATAAAACGTCGATATGTTCGTAGTTTACTTTTAGTTTTTTTTTTAATCTTTTTAAAATTAAATTATTTTTAAATAGTTTAATGTCCTTTTTCGAGGTCCATATTTCTAATTTAGAATTCGAAATTTCTTTAGATGATAATTTTGACAAATTATCATCTAAACATGGTAAACATATATTTAAAAAGTTGTTTATATATTGCTCACCCCAGACAGGAAAAAAGAAAACATTCATAAATATTTTTTAAACATATGTGAAATTTTTAAAATAAACTTTTTTTAAAAAGTTTAAATACATTTTAGCCTTTGAAGATTTATTTTTAATTTCAATAAAGGATTTTTCTAAAGATTTGTTATAAGAAAAGTTTTTAATTTTCTTTTGAACAATCAAATTTGAATAAATATTACTATTCAATCTCATAATTTCGTTTTTAAGAAAGATATTTTTTTTTTGTTCAAGATTTAATATTTCATTAAAAATTATAAAATTTTCTTTATTTTTTAAGACTGCTTTTGACAAAATTATATTATTTTTTTTAAAAGGTAGGTAAAATTCATAAAATTTATTTCTAATTTTATTGGTTAATTTATTCATATCTCTATTTTTTTTTTTAGATTTTATTCTAAGTTTTTCCCCAATTGAATAAGTGTGCTTTGAATTTTTGATATGCATTAAATTTAAATGAGGTAATAATTTTATAAAGATTTTTTTTAAATCAACTTTTTTTTTTGAAATTGATCTTTCGTTTTCGCTCACAGTTCCAACAAGAATCCCAAATTTATGAGAATTAGGATAAAAAACTTTTTTGTGAACAAAATATTCAGACAATCCTTCATCTAAACTTGGGTAAATTGGTTTTATGAATGCCCCATAATTATTTGAAGTCTTAAATACTAATGGAATACAATGAAAATTCTTAATTATAATTTGTTGGGTTGGGTTGCCTATCCTACCTACAATCCTTGACAAAAAATTTTCAGATAAACTATCTATTTCAATATAGTTTGAAAAATATTTATTTAAATTTTGTAATTTATAAGACTTAACATTTTTTAAATTTAAATTGTTTAATAAATTTGATGTATTTTTGACTTTATTTTCCTCTACATCTAGAGATGGCATTATAATAAGATCTGCTCCTTGGTTTAGAACTCTTAAAGAATTTTTAATCAAATTGGATGAAAAGAACTGATCAGGCCAAAACATCCAAATATATTTATAATCAAATGCACGTGAGTTTATAGCTATGTTTTGAAAAATTGAAATTAATTCGTATTTGTTAAAAGTAACTAAATTTTTAATTACAACATCTATACTTATAAAATTAATATTTATTTTTTTTGTAAGCTCATTATATATATTTTGTTTTTTAATTGAGATTATCCCTCTCCTTGTAGTCCATATTTCTAATTTAAAATTTATCAGGTTTTTTTTTGGAATATTTGCTAAAGATTGATTGTAAGATGGAAGTGTAAATAAAATAAAGTTATCAATATATTTTTTTCCCCAAAAACAATTAAAAAATAAATGCATTTAAATTTTTTTAAAAACAATTTTAAATATAAAACTTCTAGGTAAAATAATAGTTTTGTTTATTAAGTAAATCATAAATTCATTTTTAATTTTTTTTGATAAAAGTTGGTAAAAGTACCATTTTACTTTAAATGGTAAAAAACAAATTAGCACAACAAGATAGAATAATGTATTTTTGTTTTTTTTAAAAAAGTAATTCTTAAATGCATTGTATGTCATAAAATTTTTAAGATAGTCATAATTTTCTCTAATTTTAGGTTTAAAATAATAGCTGATATCTAATGACTTTATTTTTTTATTCATTATTGGTTGTTTTTTTACATTTTTTTTATTTTTAGAAATTTTTTCAATTAGTAATTTGTTTTTATTTTTGAACACGTTCATGAGGTTTGTATAAGGTATTTTATTTATTTCTTTGATTAGTTTTAGAATTGTATTCTTTCTTAATGGATAATTTTCGAATAAAAGAGATTTTACCTTAATTGTACAGATTTGATCAAACTTAATTTCTTGATAAATGAAATTTTTAAAATTTTTAAAATCATAATTAACATTAAATTTTGAGTCTATTTTACCACTCAATGCTAACAAGTTTGGTATATTTTTTTTTAAAGAAAAATTATTTTTGTTTTTTTTTATATCTACAGTATTTAAATTTAAAATTTCATTAAAATTTTGATGCATATATGCGTATATAAATTTTTCTGACAAATAATTTTTTTTCAAATAATGGCCAAAATTTTTAATGTAATTATCAAGATCCAAAGAAATAATATTTTTAAAAATCAGCTGATTACCAGATGATATTGATTTTAAAATGTCTGAAAAATATTCTTTATTTATTATCTGATTTCCCTTAAGTTTAATTAAAATGTCAAAATTTTGATTGTTGTAAAAATTAATTATTTTATTAAAATAATTTTGATTACCTACATCATCTGGCAAAAAGATATATTTTAAAGTTTTATTATTCAGTAATTTAATATTTTTTGAAGAAATTTGTTTTTTAATATCTTTTTGAAATTTTTTTTTTGTAATAATTAATATTATTTGCTTATGTTCATTATCTTTATGTAAATTTTTCAAAGCTAAGATAATTGAATTTAATGATACTTGACAAAAGGATAAGTATTGATTGTAATTTATAATCTCAATAACTGATAATAATTTAACTTTATTCATTATTTAAGAATTACATCAAATGTCTTTTATAATCATTGATATCAGGTATTCTGTTTATGCCAAGAAATTCTGAAAATTTTCCTTTTGTATAGAAGTCTTTACCAGAAAAATTTAAAAAAGTTTGACTATTATTGAGAAAATGTTGAATTCCATTAATTATATTGTTTGAATCATTCTCCATGATTTTAATTTCTTCTAAATCAAATGATTTTTTATCCCAAATGCAGGCAAAATTTCTATCAAAAATTTCTTCCATTTTAAGGATTCTTTTCAACTTTTTATCAAAGAAAAGTTTTGGAAGATTTATAAAATTTTGACATAAAATTAGATTATTAAATTGAACACTATCAATAATTAAAGTTTCTTTTTTTAATAAATTATTAGCTATATGTAGAGGTCCACCAAGTGAACAAATAAAAAGTTTACAGAATTTGATTAAAAAAATTTGATTATATAATTCTTTATTTTTAAGTTCAATGACATGCTTAAAATCTGAGGGTTTTTCTATTTTCGAAATATCAACCAAGCCATTATAATATAATAAAACAGAATATTTTTTCTTTATTAAATAATTGATAACATCATAATATTTTGAAATATTACTATTTCTTACTTCATGAATTTTTTCATTTCTGACATGAATAACTATTAATTCATTATTTTTAATTTTATTTCTTATAAAGATTTCTTTTTTAGAAATTAAATTTTCATCTAATTCAAAAATATTTTCATTTGAATTTGTTTCATGATGGTTTTTTATATTTTCAAAAAGAATATTTACCGAAAAATTCTTATTAATCTCTTCCTTTTTAATATATCTGCTAGCTTTTAGGAACTGTGGAGGAAATATACAATAATTATTCTTATTGATGTAAGCACTAAAACTTATAAATTTAAATTGTCCTAAAGGTAATAGTAAAATTGATAAGAATATATTTCTAATATGAATGATATAATTTTCAAAAAATATTTTATTTATATAATTATTGTGGCAGAATATGCTTGGTGCGATTAATATTAATTTAAATTTTTTTTCATTTATTAAATTTTTTTTTATAACTGACTCTATTTCTTCAATATGTGAGCCAATACTGTAAGGATTCGAAAGAACTATCCTTGTATTATTAAAATAAAAAATTAAGCTTATTGGTAAGTAAATTATTTTCAAAACAAATAAAAAGATACTTCTTAAAAAAAAAATCAATGAATATTTATTAATTTTTCTGATTTTAAAATTTGGATAACTGAAATTGACTACACTTGCGGTATCCTTATGATGAAAACCATCATGTATTGAAAAAAAGAAAAAAAGTAAAAATCTTTTCATAAACTTAATTTTTAAAATTTAGTTCAAATTAAAATTTTTCAAAAAATAACTTGAAGTATTCCTTATCATTAAATTTGAAGATTTTTTTGAATAATTTTTTTTTTTAAATAATAAATCTAATGTATTTTTTTTGATAGTTTGATTAAACTCTTTTTTTAAAACCTCAATTGTTGCATGGAAAATTTCTTTTTCATTATTACATAACACATCTATACCTTTATTTTTTAAAATTTTTTGATTCCAAATACACTCTAGATTATTGTCTAAAATTGATTTTAGAGACATTATTTTGGAATCTTTTAAATATTTTTTATAAATAACTCTATAATTATTATGATGTATCAAGTGATTAAATATAACACAATCTATTATCACCATTTTTTTATTTAAAAACTTAGCCAAATGAAATGGACCACTTATAGGCCCTATATATAAATTACATAAAATAATACTTAAAATTTGTATTTCTTTATTATGAACATTATCATCTACCCAAAAAATATTTTGATTAGTAAAGTTTATTTTTTTTTTAGAAAAAATTAAAATTTGAAAATTATTTTTTTCTAAATATTTAATTGTCTTGAAAAGATTATCTAAATTATTGTTTCTTAAATAATCATTTTTTTCATTTCTGAAATGGATCACACAAATTTTTTTTTTTAAATTAAAATTTAAATGATTAGAGAATGATTTTCTAATTTCACTAATTGAAATATCAAGTAAATTTAATTGTTCTGAAGAAGTTTTGTGAGATGAATTTTTAAAAATGAAATCATGCTCATATTGTAAATTTTTTTCTTTTAAGTTTGAGTAATATTGTTTTTGGTTAAAAAATAATTTTTTCTCATTATATATTGAAAATCTTATAAAATTGATGAATGTTAATGGTATTAAAATAAATGAAAGAAAATTGTTCTTAACAAAATAGTATTTGTTATTAAAAAAATATTTTTCTAAAAACTTATTACAACACCAACAATTAGGTGAAATTATTATTAATTTTTTATTTTTTTTTAAAGCCACTTCTAATTGCTCAAAATAAGAACCAATAGATCTGGGGGTAGTAGGATAAACTTGAAATTTTGATAAATATAAAATTACCCCAAAAGGAATAAACAAAAATGAAATTAATTTTAATAATAAATTTCTCAATAATAAAATTTTTTCATATTTATTAATATTGCTACAAAATAAAATTTTTATTTGATTTTTGAAAGTTGATTGGACAAAATTTTTTCCATTACTAACAAATCCAGTATCTTGATAAAATAGCAATAAATAAAAAAAAAAATTTCATGAAATTTTTGTATTAATAAAATATTTTCTACCAGTTGCTGATTGTATCATATTACTTTTTAAATCTTTGGTTAGAATAAACCTGGCATCTAATGAAAATCTTGTTTTTTTACAATTGTTGTCTCCTGCGCCATGGATTAATTCACCACTAAAAATAATAAAATGGTTTTTTTTGAAAAGTCTTTTTGGTTTCAAATTTTTTTTAAATATGAATTTTTTTTCTTTGTAAAGAAAACCAAGTTTATGTTTAGTGCTATGTTTTTTTACTTTCGTATTATAATTTTTTATTTGAAAATCTACGTTCTCTTTCATTTTATGACTATTTGGATAGTATTTTATTGAATTTTCCATATAACAATTTTTGACTGGTATCCATAGGTTAAAAACTTTTTTTAAAAGGTTGTTCTTTGAATTATGACTTTCTCTATGAAAATTAATTGAATTATAATCAACTTCATTTTTTTTTTTAGTTTTGATAGCCCTAAGATAAAAATAATATTGTACCGAAATTTTTTTTTTTCCAAAAATTTTTTTAAATAATTCATTGTTTGCTTGTAAAAATTTTTTGGGATTAAGCTTTTTATTAATTTTTTCTTGGATCTTTAATATTTTTTTTGAAGAAATTTTTTTTTGATAACCCTTTAATTCTGTATCTATAATTTCTTGTATTTTTTTAATATAAGAGATATTTTCGTTATTGAATTTTATAAATAAAACTCCATTAGATTTGAGAGAGTTTAATTTAGAGTTCATAAGGGCAAAGTTAAATAAATTTATATCAAATTTATGACAGAAATAAATCTTTTAGAAAATTATCCAAAAACCAAAAGAGATTTAAAAAAAGCAGCTATTAATAGAAATGAGAAAGAAAGAAAAATTGCGAGAAAATTTGATAAAGAGTTTTTTGATGGTGACAGAAAACATGGATATGGAGGGTATAATTATAATGAAAAATTTTGGACACAAGTAGTAAAAGATTTTGTTAATCATTATAAATTAGAAAAAGGATCTAAAATTTTAGATGTGGGATGTGGCAAAGGTTTTATGATTTATGATTTTAAGAGGCAATATCCTCATTTAGAAGTAAAGGGAATTGATATTTCAAGTTATGCGATAGGTAATTGTATGGATGAGGTAAAAAATGAATTATCTGTTGCTAGTTGTGACGATCTTCCATTTAAAGATAATTATTTTGATTTGGTTATTTCGATTAATACAATACATAATTTAGAGTTAGAAGGATGCGCAAAATCTTTAAAAGAAATTTGTCGTGTTTCAAAAAAAAACAAATTTATAATTGTTGATGCATATTCTAATAATGATGAAAAAGAAAGAATGTTTGCTTGGAATCTAACAGCTAAAACAATTATGCATAAAAATGATTGGATTAAATTTTTTAAAGATAATAATTATGATGGTGATTATTATTGGTTTAACCCATGAAAATTTCAAATATAGAGCTTAAAAAATTTTACTTTAAATCTTTGTACATAAGAAAAGTAGAAGAATTTATTTCCCGGGAATACTTAAGCCAAGAAATGAGGACACCAATTCATTTATCTTTAGGTCAAGAAATACCAGCCTCAGCGATTTGCTCCTTATTAGGTAACAATGACTTTGTAATTAGCCATCATAGATCTCATGCTCACTATTTGGGTAAAGGTGGTTCATTAACTAAACTTATTTGTGAATTATATGGAAAATCGAATGGATGTAGTAAAGGCTATGGAGGTTCCATGCATTTAATAGATCTAAAAAAAAATTTTTTAGGAGCTACAGCAATCGTTTCAAATTCTATTCCTATTGGAGCAGGTTTTGCATACTCATTAAAAAAAAATAGAAAAAAAAGTAGAGTATGTATATTTATTGGAGACGCTGGAACAGAAGAAGGTGTTTTTTATGAGACAATTAATTTTGCTGCATTAAAAAATCTTCCAATAATATTTTTTTGTGAAAATAATAAATATTCTGTTTATACCCATATTAATAAAAGGAGACCAAAAAATGTAAGTTTAACAAATATGGTAAATGCGCTTGGTGTTAAATCTTTTAAATTGAATTCAATAAATCCTATAAAATTTTATAAAGACTTAAAAAAAATTATTTATAATAATCATGAAAACCCTGTTTTCATTGAGGCTGATACATATCGATATTGTGAACACACTGGACCAAAAAATGCAAACATTTTTGATTATGGTTCTTTGAAGGACTTAAATTTTTGGAAAAAAAACGATCCATTAAAAAAATTAGAAAAATATTTAATAAACAAAAAGTTTTTAAAATCAGATTTAAAAGAAAAATATTTAAAAAAAGTTGATTATAAAATTGCCAATGCAGTTAACTTTGCAAAGAAAAGTAAACCACCGAGTTTTAAAAAATTTTTAAAAGAAAATACCACTTAGAACAAATGAAAAAAAATTTTATTAGATTTAATGAAGGTATTAATCTTTCCTTAAAAAAAATTATGACTGCAAAAAAAAATACTTTCTATTTTGGATTAGGAGCCGATGACTCTGGTAGAGTATTTAATACAACTAATAATTTGAAAGAATTATTTGGAAATTACAGAGTTTTTGATACTCCATTATCTGAAAACGCAATGACGGGAATAGCTGTTGGAATGTCTATTAATAATCAAATTCCAATAATGTCACATCAAAGATTAGATTTTTTTTTATTAGCAATGGATCAACTTGTTAATTCAGCTGCTAAATGGAATTTTATGTTTGGAAAACAAAGAACTGTAAATATGGTTATTAGATTAATAGTTGGTAGAGGATGGGGACAGGGTCCAACTCACTCTCAAAATTTACAAAGTTGGTTTGCTCATATTCCAGGCCTAAAAGTAATGGCACCTTCTTTTCCCTCAACTTGTTCAGGTATTTTAGAACAAGCAATTAAAGATAAAAATCCTACAATTATAATCGAAAACAGATGGTGTCACCAAATTAAAGAAAGTATTAAATCTTATAAAAAGAATATTAAAAAAATAAGATATGGAAAGTCGTTCAAGCTTAATTCGGGTTCAGATATTACAATTGTTACTAGTTCTTATTCAACAATAGAAATGTACAAATGTTATACAGAGTTAAAATCAAATAATATTAGTTTTGATCATATAGATCTACTTTCAATTAAACCTTTAGATATTAATGCTATATTTAAATCTGTAAAAAAAACTGGAAAAATTTTAATACTAGATAATTCTAGTCATAAAATTTGTTCTGTAGCCTCCGAAATTATCTCTTCACTAATACATTTAAATCATAAAATATTAAAAAAAAAACCTGAGATATTAACTTTGCCAGATATACATCAACCAACTTCTCACTACTTAACAAAAGAATACTTTATATCAAAAGATAGATTGCTATCATCTATTTCTAAACTGCTAAAAAAATCTATAAAAATAAAAAATGCGAGAGAAACAAAAAAACATGATATTGTAAATGATGAAGAAATATTTCATTTTTAGTTTTTTAAGTGTAATTTTTTTTAGAATTTTTAAACCTATCAATCCAATTGATTTTGATGGAGTTCAATCATTTGAACATAATTTGATTAAAAAAATATCTTACTCATTAAAAGAAATAAATTTTATCAAGATTTTAAATGGAGAAACTTTTCAAAAATTTTTAATAATTTTGAAAGAAACTTTAATAACTGTTTTAATAATAATTTTATATCCAATAAGTTATTTTATCAGTTTAACTAAATATAGATTTTTACATATTAACTCTTGGCAATTAGGAGCATACGTTCAGCAATTAGATACGATTATAAAGGCTAATAAGTTAGACAGGAATTATAAGCTAATACTGATTTGTCCTAAATTTTTGAGGACCAATGATTTTTTTTCTGAATTTTATGAAAATGAAATAAAAAATTTTGATAGTATTCTATTATATTTAGTTTTTTATCCTTTTATAAATACAAAAATCTGTTCGATAAATAATTGGAATTACGAAACTATTAATCCAAAAAGTTCATTTAATCAAATTCATAAGAAATTTTTCAAAAAGTTTAAAAAAAATATTTTAGCTGAAATTAATTTAGATACTAAAATTATAGTCAAAAAATTTCTAATTCACAAAAATATAACACTTAATAAAAAAATTATATGTTTACAATTTCGAGATCAAAATTTTTACACTGGACCAAAAACAAGAGGTACGAATTTCGAAATTGTAGAACCAATTGTTGATTATCTTTTAAAAAAAAACTTTGTTGTAGTTCGTTTCATATCAAAATATTCAGCTCATACTTTTGCTGATAAAAGAAAAGATTATTTAGAAATAAATATAGATGATGAAATCTCTAAAAAAATTCAATTCTCATTTATCAATGAGTCATCTTTAGTTATTTGTTATCAAGGAGGTATTCACTCAATGAATCAAATTGTTAAAACTCCTTTTTTGCAAATTAATTCAATTCCATTAAATATTAATGGATTAATTAAACCAACAGATAAAATAATTTCTAAAAAATTTTTCTCAACCGTAGAAAAAAAATACTTAAGTTTTGCAGAAATAAAAAAAAGAAATTTACATCTCTATGTAGATATAAGATCGACTAAAAAAAATAGTGTTGATATAATAGATAATTCATTAGATGAAATATTAGACTCAATAAATGAAATTATTGATAATAAAAAATCTGAAAATACATTGTTTAAAAAACTTATTAAAAATTTTGACGAAAATATATCTTTTTATCACTCGGACTCAGAAATAGCCGAAGTATTCTTAAAGAAAAATAAATATTTTTTAAACCAATAATTTCTACTTACTTAATAATCAATATCGTTTTTTGTAGCAACCACTGAAGCTTCAGAAATTTCATCTAATTTTGAAATTTCTAAAATAAATTCATTTATAAGTTTTTCTTCTTTTAAAATTATATCAAAAGTGAGCTTTAATTTTTCATTATCACCCGAAGGCTCAGAATTAAGCAATGTTGCCGTATTACAATATTTATCAAATAGTTTTAGATATGAAGTGGTCTTACTGTTTGTTTGTTTACTGTAGAGGAATTGAAGAATAAATTCACTTTTATAAATAGATCCATAGTTTGTTTTATATAAAATATAAGCAACTATAGAAATAATTACACTTCCTGAGATTGCTATAAAATAACTTCCAGTACCAGAAGCTAAACCTGCAGCTAATGACCAGAATATAAACGCAATATCTTTTGTATCTTTAACAACAGTCCTAAATCTAATAATTGATAGAGCTCCTACAAGAGCAAAAGCTCTAGCTAAATTGTTACCAATAACCATTATTACCATACATACAATCAATGAGATAAAAATATTAGTAATCATGAATGATTGCGAGTAGCTTAGACCTTTATGTGTAATTTTATAAATATAACTTATAAATAGACCTAAAAAGAAAGATAAAATTAAATTTATTATTACCTTATTCGGATGGTATATGATCTGAAGTTCTTCTGATAAGATATTTATGTTTTCCATAATTTTTAATTATATTCCTATTTGTTATATTGGAATAAAAAAAAAAAACAATTAAAAGATGAGATTTATATTAAAAAACAAATTTATTTTTCTATTTTTATTCTCGATTATTTTAATATTTTTAATTTTAACTTTTAGTACAAGTGTTAGATTTCAATTATTAAATAAAACGTTTAGAACTTTAAATTACTTTCAGACAGAAAAAATTTCATACCATATTCAAATGAGAGATTTTGATAAAGTTGCAAGTGAAATTAATAAATACATTAACTTATCAGAAAAAATTTCATTTGGTAAAACTTCTATTTTTGAAAATATCTATAAAATTACAGAATTAGCTACTGACTCAATTATTTCTCAAGATGATTATAATAAGATGGAAAAAGTTTATCTGAGATTGAACGATATTAGTAAAGATATTTATAAAAATCATGTGTGGTTAGCAAAATCATTAAGCGACAATGATATTGAAAAATCTATCTATCATTTAGAGCAGGCATATAAATTATCAAATTCAAGTGAGGAGGCTTACAGAGAGTCTCTAAATTTATATTTTGATAACTTAGATCAAAAACAATTATTAGATAGATATTGTAAAAATTATTTTGATACTTTATTTGGAGGAAATATAAAAAACAAAGATTTTAATTATTTATATGGATCTAAAAATGAATTCTTAATTTTTTTTAATGATGATGTGAAAAACAATTTTGTAAAATTTCAAAATGAATTAAATAAATTCAATAAATATGTATTTAATTTTAAGAATGAATTTAACTTAAAAAAATTAAGTGTTTTAAATTCCTTTTTCAATGGTTCAAAAATTACATTCAAGGATTTTAAAATTTATGGAAATACTAACACTGATTTAAATATTTCAGATCTTATTTTTCTAACCAAAACTGGATATATTTTAGATCATGACGAAGAAAAAATACAAATTCTTAACACAAAAGACACAAATGATGTAATAGAAATAATTTTTAGAAATAATTTTTTTGATCTAAATAAAATTTCATTCGAGATGAAGATGGAGAGAATTCCATTAACTAACAATGTTAATTGTAAATAATGAATATTAAAAAAATTTTAAAACTATCCACTATTTATTTAAGTCCATTTATTTTAATTTTTTTATTATTATTTTGTATTAATATAATTATAAAGGACCTCAACTATGGATATAGATCATATAATATTTCTACTAGTAAAATTGATTGGGCAAAATATGAGTTAGAAATTCAGATAAAAAAAATTAATAATAATATTAGAAATTTTTTTTCTTTTAAAAATAAAAAAGGGTTAAAAAGAGTTTATATTCAAATTCCTGAAAAAACAGATAATAAATTATTGAGTAATATACCAAGCTCAACAAAGAATTATTATCCGTCAAGTTATATCACTAATAATAAAATTTACGATGTAGACCTAAGATATTTTACAGATAATCCAGTTGGATGGTTATTTCATCAGAAAGCAATTAGATTTAAAACAAAAAAAAAAGACATAATTAATAGAAAAAGATATTTTGAATTTAAGGCGGCCCAAAATAATTTACTTGGAGAATTTGTACCTTTCATTATCTCTAAAAACCTAAATCTTTTATCCTCAAAAAAAAATCTCGTAGAACTTTATATTAATGGAAAAAATAATGGAATTTACATTGAAAGTGAAAGGTTAAATGAGAGTTTTTTGAGAAGAAATAAAATAATGCCTATAAATTTATATAAAGGTGAACAATCAAACAATGCTGAAAATAAAATTGGTTTAAATAACCAATTATTTAATAACCCTGGTCTTTGGGAAAAAGTTTCTTACTTTAATGTTTTAGAGCCTTCTGATAGGTCAGATTTATCATATTTTTTTAAAAAAGTAATGAATTCTGAAAATTCAAAAAAAGATATGATTAATTTGTTAGATTATGGAAATCTAAAAATTTTTTCCAATCAAGAAATTTTTCAAATATTAAATCAACATTATATTGGAAATGATACTCACAATATGAGATTGGCGGTTGATCTTTGGAGTGGAAAAGTTCATCAAATTCCCCATGACATTATATTTACTGATAGTGATATTGATAGAATAAAAATTGACTGGGCAAATAATCATATTTTTAGATCAATTAATCAAAACAGTCACTACTTAGATTATAAATATACAGAATTGTACAAAGTTCTAACAAGCAAAAGAATTATAGAAAAAACAATTTCCGAATTAGATAAAATAAAAAACAAATTTCTTTTAAGTAAAATACAAGATATTGGATACATTCAAAGGAAATATTACTCAGATCATCCTGTAAAAAAAGAAAATGATGAATATTTTGAAAATTTTAAATCTATTCTCAAAAAAAGAAAAGATAATTTATTAAAAATTTTAGAATCTCAACCAACAGCGGGATGGAATATTTCTGATAATGGCTTTGCAATAGAGGTTTCAGATATTTTGCCTATTTCAAATTTAAAAATTGATTTTAAAAATGATGAATACCCTGAATATATTGTTTTAGATGTGAATAAAAATAATATTGAAGATAAAAATGACTTGTATTTTTATCCAAATGAAAATGGAGAATTTTTATTAAATATGTCCTTTTATGCTAACAGAATTCCAATCTTAAAGAATAATATAAATATTCCATATGTTGAAATTAAAACTGATAATACTAAATTTATTTTTCTTACAGTTAACAATAATATTAAGAAAATTACATATGAAAATAAATTTTCAAATAAGACATATCAACTTAAAAAAAAGAAAATTGAAGCAAGTTTAACAAATCTTCATAACAATATTATTAAAAATTATGATGAGGAAGTGACAATTGAGTTTAAGGGGAATATTTACATTGATAAAGATCTAATTTTAAATGATAAGGTTTTAATTAAACCTGGCACAATTTTTCATTTAACAAAAAATGCAAGCATAATTTTTAAAAATCGTGTTGAGGCTATAGGGACAATTAATTCACCTATATCATTCCAGTATTGGAATAAGCAAGTTTCAAAATCTAAAGATAATTTTTGGGGTACTTTAGCAATTCACGGAGAACAAACGAAGGGAAGTAAATTTATAAATGTCGATATAAAAAATGGATCTGGTGACATCATAGATAATATAAATTATTTTTCTACTTTAAGTATACATGACACTTCAGACATAATTTTAAAAAATTTAAAAATAGGTGATAATAATTTTTATGATGATCTGGTTCACATTATTTATTCAAAAAATATTTCGGTAATTAATTCTAAATTTGTCAATTCATTTAGTGATGCAATTGATGTTGATTTATCAAGTAAAATTTATATTAAAAATGTTGGAATATTTAATTCAACTAATGATGGATTAGATTTTATGGAGTCCGAGGCAATTATTGATAATACAAATATTCATTTTAGTGGAGATAAAGGTATTTCGGTTGGAGAAAATTCAAAGGTTGAGATTAATAATTCTAATTTTGAAAACAATGTTATTGGAATAGCTTCAAAAGATTTATCTAAAGCTCAAATTTCAAACTCTAATTTTGCAAATAATAAAATGCATCTGAATGTTTATAAAAAAAATTGGAGGTATGGTGCCTCAGGAAATATAGTTGCAAAAAACTCTACATTTGAGTATGCAGAGAAAAACTTTGTTTCAGATAAAAAAGGAAAAATTTTAATTCAAAATAGTAATTTTAATAAAAATATATACTCATCTAAAAATGTCATATTTGAATAACATTTTTTACAAAAATAAAGCTGATAATTTTTTCTCGAGATACGAAATTAAATATGTTTTAAATAAAAAAATTTCCAGAATAATAAAAGATCAAGTTAAATTATTTATGAATTATGACGGTTATATCAACAAAGATGAAAGTGAAAATTATTTTGTGAGATCTCTATATTTTGAAAATAAGGCATTTTCTAATTTCAACGAAAAAGTTGATGGAATAAAAGAAAGACATAAATTCAGAATCAGAACCTATTCTGATAGGTTAAATAAAAATTCTATTTTTTTTCTAGAAAAAAAAGGGCGTTATAATAAACGAACATATAAAAAAAGACTTCAGATAGATTATGAAGATGTTCAAAATTTTTGTAATCTTAAAAATTTTCATATAATAAAAAAAAAATATAATAACAGATTAATAGAAGAATTAATTTTTGATATTTTTAGAAAAAAAATAATTCCAACAGTAATTGTTGACTATAAAAGAAGCCCGTTTATTAATTCTAATGGTCAATATTTTAGATTAACATTTGATGGAGATATTTTTGCTTCTGTATCTAACGAATTGTTTAATTTTCAAACTCAAAAAAGTTGCATTACTGGCTACGATATTTTAGAGGTAAAATTTGATAGTACAATGCCCCCTTGGTTTCATAAAATAATACAATCTTATCAACTAAATTGTCTGTCTATATCAAAATTTTGTTTGGGTATAGAAGGAGCAGGATTGTCTTATGATTATGAAGGAAGGTAAAATAAAAGAATTAAATGGATAAAGATTATAATAATAGAGTAATAATTAAGCCGTGGGGAGAGGAATATGTAATATTTAAAAATAAAAAAAAAATTGCTATAACTTATCTAAAAATAAAAAAAGGATATTCAACTTCTTTACACTGCCATCCTATAAAAAAAACTGGTTTTTTAATCTTAAAAGGAACTGCAGAAGTTCAAGTTGGAATATATAAAAAGAATATAAAAAAATATGGCCCATTATCAATATTAGTTTTAAGACCTGGCTTATTTCATAAAATAAAAGCAAGTAGAAAAAGTGATTTGTTTGCCTTAGAAATAGAAAATCCATATTTGAAGCACGATCTTATAAGAATGGAAGATAATTATGGAAGAAGTAAAAAAGGCTATGAAAGTCTGGAAAATTCAAGAAAATTAGACTCTAAAGATATTGTTTTTAAAATTCCAAAAAATAAAAAAAAACATGATTACCTTTTAAATGGAATTAAAATAAATATTTCTTATTATAAAAATTTCAATAATTTTAATTTAAAAAGAAATAAAAGTGTTTCTATTGTTTTAGATGGTAGAATAATTTCTGATAACAAAAAAACAGTGATTTCATTAGGAGAGATTGTTAAATCTGCAACATTAAAAAAATTAACTGAATATTTTTCTATAGAAAGAAAAATATTAATTTTAAATGCAAAAAATTAAAGTTGTTAAAAAAATAAAAAAAAGTATATAAGCTAATTATAATGAGGGCGTTAATTATAACAAGTCAACTTGTTCAAGATCACGAGTTTATCTATCCTTTCTATAGACTTAAGGAAGAAGGTTTTGATGTTGATGTTTACAATCAAACCGACCAAATAGTAAAAGGTTTTTTTGGTACCAAAATACCTCCTCAAAAAGATGATAATATTGTAAGTCTCCAGAATTTAAAAATTGATGATTATGATTTATTAGTTTTGCCAGGTGGAGTTAAATCAATGGAACTTTTAAGATTAGATGAACTTGCTATTGAAGTTGTTAAAAAATTTAATGCAAAAAATAAAATTATCGCCGCTATCTGCAGTGGAACAATGATGTTAATTTCTGCAGGTATTTTAAATGAAAAAAAAGTGACGGGATATTATGCCTGGAAACAAGATTTAATAAATGCAGGTGGAAACTTTGTTGATAGTCCTGCAGTTGAGGATGGTAATTTAATTACTTCACCACATTATAAGTTTAATGGAGAGTGGATGAGGCTTGTTATTTCTAAATTTAAAAAATAACCTATTTTGCTTTAATCATTTTTAGAGTGTTAATTCTGTAAAAGTTGTCTCTTTTAGAGATTTTCTTTTTTTCGAACTGATTTTTTATTTCTAAAATTGCATCTTCTATTTTTTTTTGAGGCTTAAAGCCTTCTTTAATTATTCTATCAGAATTTTGTCTGTATGATCTGGGATCATTACTAGATTTAATTAAAATTTTTGGATTAGATTTTAACATTTTTTGAATTCTTTTTGCCATATTTAAAATGCTTAAATTTTCAAATCCTAAATTGAATATTATATTATGAAGCGGTCTATCTTTAATAAATTTTCTTTTTAAAGAAAATTTATAAGCTTTAATCATATCAAACATCGTTAAATTTGGACGGATCTGATTGCCACCAAAAACTGTGATAAGATTATTTTGCAAAGCACCAAATGTTAAAGCATTAATTGCTACATCCAATCTCATAGCTGGTGAGTAGCCACAAACTGTTGCTGGTCTTAAAATAGTAAGATCTATTTTATCTTTATAACTTAGAAGAACTCTCTCTCCTACCATTTTAGATTTGTTATATTCTGAGACTGGTTCTAAACTTAGATCTTCGGTAACTCTTTTTTCTTTTTTTATTCCATAAACACTTCCGGATGAAGCAAAAATAAATTTTTTAACTTTTTGATTTATTGCTAAATTAATCAGCTTGTAAGTTGCTAAAACATTTACATCCCATGTTAGTTTTGCGTCCAATTCTGCAGCTGGATCATTTGCAATTGATGCTAAATGCATTATGCATTCAATTTTTTTTAAATCTTTTTCATTAATATCTCTAATATCTTTATTTATTATTTTGAGGTTTTTGTGTTTTTTTAAATAATTACCAAACCAAAAAACATCCAATACTGTAACAATATAATTTTCTGATAATAGCTCATTTACAAGGTTTGTCCCAACATATCCACCTCCACCGGTAACTAAGATATTTTTCATATTAATTCACACTATCAAAAAAATTATTTATAATCTTAATGACATAATTTATCTCTGATTTTTTCATATAAGGATTTATTGGAAGACTTAAAATTTCTTTACTAAATTTTTCAGTCATTGGTAGTTTGATTTTACCATATTTTTTTGTGTATGCGTCTTGTTTATGAATTGGTATTGGATAGTGAATTGCTGTATCAATATTATTTTTCTCAAGATAATTTTTTAATTTATCTCTTAAGTGTGTTCTAATTATAAATTGATGAAAAGTAGGATTTGAAATATTTAAATCATATATAGGTAATTTAATCTTTTTAGATAGTTTGCTTGAATATGTTTTAGCTATAGCCAGTTGCTTTTTATTCCACAATGAAATTTTATCTAACATTATGTTCCCAAAACCTGCTTGCAAATTATCTAATCTAGAGTTAGTTCCCCAAACAAGTGATTTATCTCTATTAATTAATCCATGATTTCTTAGTAATAATATTCTTTTGTAAAGATTAGTATTATTAGTTATTATCAAACCACCATCACCTAATACATGAAAACTTTTCCTGGGGTGAAGACTAAAAATTCCTACATCACCAATAGTTCCAATATATTTATTTTTATATTTTGTTCCAAAAGCATGTGCGGCATCCTCAATTAGATGAAGTTTTTCTTTCTTACATATTTTTTTTAATCTTTTCAAATTTGATGGTATGCCTGATAAATGGACAGGCATAATTGCTCTAGTTTTATTATTAATTTTTTTTTTAATTTGACTCACATCAATATTTAAATCCTCACCAACATCAACAAGTTTAGGTGTCAAACCAGAATAAGAAATAGCTCCACATGTAGCTATAAAAGAGTTAGAAACTGTAATTATTTCATCCCCCTTTTTATAACCAAGTGCTTTTAGAACCATGACGGTTCCTTCTGTCCAATTTCCAACACCAAGGACATGTTTTACTTTTAAAAACTTTTCAATTCTTTTCTCAAAGACTTTTAATTCATTACCAAGCACATATTGACCAGATGATCCAATTTTTTCAAATTTTTGGATAAGCTTATTTCTTAATGACTTATATTCCTTTGGAAAATTAGTAAATTTAACTCTCATTAATTATAGAATTGCTTTATTTTTTTTATAATAAAATCTAAATGTTTTCTTGTAATGAACTCATGAACTGGAATTGATATTACTTTTTTAGATAAATTTTCAGCGTTTTTAAATTGTCCTTTACGGTAATTAAATTTCTTAGCAGCATCATGCATATGTAATGGCTTTGGATAGTGGATTTTACTATCAATTTTATTTAGTCTTAAATAACTGTTTAATTTATCTCTATTTTTACAATAAAATTGATACAAATGATAAACAGATTTATAATTTTTTCTCTCATTTATTAATTCAATTTCTTTTATAGGTCTTAATTTTTCATTCAAATACTTAGCATTTTTAATTCTTGAGTCTGTTATAACATTTATTTTCTTTATCATTTCAATTGCTACAGCAGCCTGAATTGTATCAAGTCTTGAATTATACCCGTATAATTTACAATTATTCCTATTAATTAATCCATGATTTCTCATTAATCTTAATTTGTCATAAATTTTTTTATTATTTGTTGCTATAATTCCACCATCTCCCCACACATTTAAATTTTTTAATGGGTGCATGCTAAAACAGCCTGTTATACCAAAATTACCTGCAAATTTTTTTTTATCATCATGAGCTAAAATTGCATGACACGCATCCTCTATAATATGAAGATGATATTTTTTCGCAATACTTGAAATTTTTTTCATGTTACATATTCTTCCTGACCAATGGACAGGCACAATTGCTTTAGTTTTTTTTGTGATTTTTTTTTCAATCTTATTTTCATCAATATTAAGATCATCTTTAATATCAACAAAAACTGGCTTTGCTCCCGCTGTCACAATGGCACCAGCAGTTGCATAAAAAGAATATGTTGGGGTAATAACTTCATCCCCATCTTTGATACCTAGTGCTTTTAATGATAAAAAAATGGCATCAGTTCCAGAGCCAACACCAACTGCATATTTAACTTTTTGGTGTTTACAGAATTCTCTTTCAAAATCATCTACATATCTCCCTAAAGTAAAATCGTTAAATTTAACTGTATTATTTATTAGTTTTAAAATTTTTTTTGAATTTTTAAATTGCTCAGAAAGATAATTGTGTCTTATTTTCATTTTTTTATCTGATATATATTGTTTTACTAAAAAATTATTTTTCATATTTTTATTTTAAATCTCTCATCATTTTTATTAAAATTATTTTTATATTTGTCATACCATTCAATAACTCTATTTATTCCTTTATCAATAGAAGTTTTATTTTTCCATTTGAGATGTTTTTGTGTATCTTTATCATAAATTCTATAATCTTTGTCTTTACCCGTTCTATCCTTAACATTAATTATATATCTCTTCGGATTTAAATTTTTTTTTAAATAAATCATTTCAACAATATTTTTAATTGTGAAGTACTCTTTAGAGGAAAATTGATAACTTTCACCTATTTTTGCTTTATTTACCATTTTATAGATGCCTTCACAGAAATCATCTGCGTATATAAAAGATCTCTTTGATGTTCCCCCACCGTGAAGAAAAAATTTTTCTTTTCTATTAGCTTTATGAATAGCTAAAGGTATAACCCTATAAAGTTTTTGATATGGACCATAAAAATTGGCAAATCTAGAAATAATTACAGGAAATGAAAATTCTTTAAATAAAAGAAACAAATAATTTTCAATAGTAGAATGTGATAGTGCATAAGGTGTAGAGGGATTATATTTTTTATAATCTGAACTTGTGATTTTTGCTGAACCAAATACTTCGGGGGTTGAAATTTTAATATATTTTTTTAAAAATTTTTGTTTTACTAAAAAATCATATAATTTAATTTTTGACAGCACATTTGTATTAAAAGTTAAGTAGGGATACTCCCAACTTTCAGCAACCATGCCTTGGCCTAAAAAATCAATAATGACATCAGGTTTATTTACTAAAATTAATTTTTGTAACTTACTAAAATTTTTATTTATATCAATTTTTACAAACTTGAACTTATTTCTTAACTTTTTTGGTAGTTGACTGAGTGCATTAAATTTCTCCTCCGATTGATCAGAAAGCGAACACCCAATAACTAAAAAATTTTTTTTTAATAAAAAACCAACTAAATGATTGCCTGAAAAGCTATTACTTCCAAGAATTAGTATTTTTTTTAACATTAAAATATTTCGGGTATATATAGATTTTTATACATTAATATAATATAGCTTCGTAATTTAAAGATGAATAATTCAGAGTTTATTATTAATTTCCTTCAAAAAAAAGGTTTAAACACTGCATTTGGTGTTACTGGTGGTGGTGCAATGTTTTTGAATGAGGCTTTCAGAAAACAAAAAAATCTAAATTTTATTTTTATGCATCATGAACAGTCTGCGGCAATGGCAGCAGAGGCTTTTTATAGAGTAAATAATAAACCAGCAATCCTATCTGTTACTTCTGGGCCTGGTGGAACTAATGCTATTACAGGTGTAATTGGTGCATGGATTGACTCTATACCAATGGTAATCATATCTGGTCAAGTTGAAACAAAAGATATGATATTAAAGTCCCAAACAAGACAAATTGGAATTCAAGAGGCCAACATAAATGATATTATAAAACCAATAACAAAGCATAGCAAAGTTCTTACAAAAAATTGCAATATAGAGTTTGAGTTGTTGAAAGCTCTAAGAATAGCTTTAGAGGGAAGGCCTGGACCAGTTTGGATTGATGTACCTTTAGATGTCCAATCTCAAAAGTTCATTAGAAAAAAAATAAATTATACCAAAATTAAAAAATATCCCTCAAACATGCTTGATAATAAGAAAATATCTAGAGCTCTTAAATTAATTAATGAGTCAAAAAGACCAATTATTCTCATTGGCAATGGTGTGCATATCTCAAAATCTGAAAAAAAATTTTTTAAATTTCTGAAAAAGACAAATATTCCTTTTTTATCAACCTGGAATGCAAGCGATATTGCTCCTTCAAATCATAAGCTTTATTTTGGTAGGCCAGGGTTATTTGGAAATAGAATAGCAAATTTTGTTATTCAATCGTGTGATTTATTAATAATTATTGGATCACGTCTTTCAGTACCAATAACAGGATATCAAATGAAAAATTTTTCTCCATTATCAAAAAAAATATTTATAGATGTAGATAAAAGAGAATTAATAAAAAGAAATATTAAATCAACAATCCAATTTAATAATGATGTAAGTTTATTTTTAGACAATATTAATAATAAGATTAAAAAAAAATTAATTATAAAAAAAAATTGGATTGAGAAGATTAAAAAATTAAAGAATCATTTAAATGAAGATGCTCGGTATAAAAAAAATAAAAAGTTTGTAAATTCATTTCGTTTCATTAATGAACTTTCAAAAGTAATGAAAGGGAATGAAAATATTGTAACAGATATGGGTACAAGTTTTACATGTACAATGCAGGCGTTTAAAACTAAAAAAAATCAAAGGCTTTTTACATCATCTGGCATTGCGGCAATGGGATTTGGTTTACCAGGAATAATAGGCGCTTACTTTGCAGACAAAAAAAAATTACCTGTATGTATCTCTGGAGATGGAGGATTAATGTTTAACATTCAAGAATTGCAAACAGTTATTCATTATAAAATTCCACTTAAATTATTCATAATTAACAATGGTGGTTACTTGACTATGAAATTAATGCAGAGAAAAAATTTTAAAAAGTTTGTGGGCGCCGATTATAACAGTGGTCTGACCTTACCAAAGTTTTTGTATGTTGCAAGATCTTTTGGTTTTGACACCTATAAAATTGATAAAGAAAAAAATCTCAAAGAAAAAATTAAAAAAGTTTTAAAATTAAAGAAACCCATAGTTTGTGAGATTATCACTCCACCAATGCAAGAATTAGTCCCAAGAGTTCAGACACAAATGAATAAGGATGGTTCTTTTCAACCAGCCATGCTTGATAATATGTATCCATTTTTGGGGATAAAAAAAGTAAATGAAATTCGAAAAAATTTATTAGACTCTTAAAATGAAAAAAATTTTAATCACTGGTGCATCATCTGGTTTAGGCTTGATGTTAAGTAGATATTATGATGAAAAAGGTTTTAATTTAGTTACAATAGGAAGAGACCAAAAAAAAATTAATTCACTTAAAAAAGAACTCTCCAAAGAAAATCAAAAAAATTCCTATGCATTTGATTTTAAGATTAAATCAAACTACGATAAATTTTTAAAAATACTTAGTCTTCAAAAAGAAAAATTTGATGTCATAGTTCATTGTCTTGGAGGTGGTTTTGGGATGCATAATCCTATAATAAGTCGTGAAGATTTAAATTTTTTATTTAACATTAATGTATCTAGCGCTGTTGGTATTAATAAAGTAGTTTTAGACAATAAAAAATATAACAAAAATTTAAAGATTATTCATATTGGTTCTGTTGCATCAGTTGAAGCAACTGCTTCAGTAGGATATTCTATGGTTAAATCATCATTGATTGCTTATACTAAGACATTGTCAAAAGTGGTCATCAAACAAAATATATTTCCTCATTGTGTATTATTAGGTGCTTTTGAATATGAAAATAATGCATTCGAAAGACTGAAAAATAAAAATAAGAAGATCTATAATAAATTTATTAAAGAAAAACTTCCTAGAAAAAAAATAGCTAAGGGTGATAATTTTTTAGGTTTATTTGATTATTTAATTTCAAATAAAAGCAATCCACTATCTGGAAACTCAATAGTTGCTGATTTTTCAGAAACAAATTCATTTAGAATATAAATTTATGACTAAATACGATTTAGAAAAACTTGCAAAGATTTCAAAAAAATTAAAATTAAAAGGTAAAAAGATTGGATTATGTCATGGAGTGTTTGATGTAATACATACTGGACACCTAAGTCATTTTGAAGAAGTAAGAAAAAAATGTGACTATTTGTTTGTGACTGTAACCGAAGATAAATTTGTAAATAAAGGTCCAAATAGACCAGTAAACAATCACCACTTTAGAGCAAAAGTGTTAGAATCTTTACGTCAAGTTGATTATGTTGGAATTAACTTCACCGCAGATGCTGCTGATAGTATAAAGCATATAAAACCTAATTTTTATTTTAAGGGGAAAGATTATAGGAAAAAAAAAGATTTAACTGGGAGGCTTAATAAAGAAATTAAAGAATTAAAAAAAATTAATTCAAAAATAATTTATACAGATTCTCCTTTACAAAGTTCAACAGAAATAATTAATAAAAGTTTTTCTTATATCTTAGACAGTAAACTAACAAAGTATTTAGAGAATAAAAATAAGAAGGAAATCTTAAAAAAAAGTATAGAAAGTTTAAAAAAAATTGAAAATAAAAAAGTCTTAATAATAGGTGATGCCATAATTGATCAATATGATTCTGTTAAACCTCTAAATAAACCTATCAAAGAAAGTATACTAGCCACCAGATATTTAAAAACTGATATTTTTTTGGGGGGAGTTTTTGCAGCAGCAATTAATTTGTCACAATTCAACAATAATGTTTCAATTTGTACATTAATGGGAAATGATAAAGATATTAGATTTCCTTTAAAGAAATTTCAAAAAAAAATTAAAAGTAAAATTTTTTTTGAAAATGAAAAAGTTACAACAAGAAAAAGAAGATTTGTAGAAAATGCTTATAATAGGAAAATTAGCGAAGTATATTTTATGAATGATAATCTTTTAGGCCAGCAAAATAAAAAAAGGGTATTAGATTATCTTAAAAAGGAAACTAAAAAATTTGATGCTGTTATTTTAATTGATTATGGCCATGGATTCATTGACACAGATATTTATAAAATTTTAAAGAAAGAAGCAAAATATTTAGCAATTAATTGTCAGACTAATAGTGCAAATCTCGGTTTTAACCTAATAACAAAATACCCCTTTTCTGATTATATTTGTATTGATGAACCAGAGTTAAGATTAGCTGCATCAGATAATAATACTGAAATAGATGAAATAGTTTTAAAAAAAATTTCCAAAAAAATAAAATGCAATAATATAACTATTACTCGTGGAAGAAATGGTTCATATTCATATTTAAATTCAAAAGTTTTAAAGACACCTGCTTTAATTTCAGATAAAGTTATTGATACAATTGGAGCTGGTGATGTCTTTCTGGTCATAACGTCATTATTGTATTCTGTAAAAGCTAACCAACAAGTTACTAATATAATCGGAAATATTGCTGGTGCCTTGAAAGTTGATATTTTGGGACACTCAAAATCAATAAGTAAATCAAATTTCTATGCAGTCTTAAATCATATATTGAAATAATATATTTTATGAAAAAAAATACTGCAGCAATTTTAAATCGACAAAAAAAAGATTTAATTTTGGTAGATCTAGAATATCCAAATGTTCCAAAAAATTATGTTTTAGTTAAAATGTTGTATTCTGGAATATGCCATACACAATTAAATGAAATAAGTGGTATTTTGGGTAAAGATAGATTTATCCCTCACTGCATGGGCCACGAAGGTGTAGGGGAAATTGTAAATATTGGCCCTAAAGTTAGAAAGTTTAAGATTAAAGATAAAGTTGTTGTCAGTTGGATAAAAAAAAAAACAAACAAAAAAATTTTACCAACTTTTTATAAAAATAATTCAAAAAAAATTAATACGGGAGGGTGTAATACTTTACTAAATTATTCATTAGTGAGTGATGATCGTATATTTAAAATAAATAAAAAAAATAAACATTTAAGAGAGTCAGTTCTATTAGGCTGTGCATTACCTACAGCAAGTAATGCAATTTTAAACAATTCTTCAATTGAAAAAAAATCTAAAATTATGATAATGGGTATGGGTGGTTTAGGCTATGCAAGCTTGTTAGTATTAAATTATTTAAAATGTGAAAATATTACTTGTATTGATAATAATAAAAAAAAACTTAACCTAGTAAGTAAGAGAAAGGGAGTTAACTTTAAGCTAATAAACACAATTAATCTGGAAGAATTTGTAAGCTCAAACAAAGATAGTTATGATTTAATCATTGATTGTACAGGATCAAAAAAATTAATAGAGAAAACTTTTTCATTATGTAAAAGATTTATTGGTCGATTTATAATAATTGGTAACACAAAGTTGAATGAAAAAATTTCTCTCAATGCATGGGATTTTATTTTTGGTAAAACTTTTACAGGAGCTTGGGGCAATGGTGGCACAACAATGAAAAATTTTGAAATAAATGAAAAAATATTAATCGACCAAATAAAGAATGTTAAAAAAATTCTTCCAAGAACAAATTACAAGCTAAATAATATTAATAAGGCTATAGATGAATTTAAAAATGGAAAAGTCTTAAGACCAATAATAAAATTTTAATATGCCATTCTTTGACCCAAAATATTTCAAAAAAAAGAATAAAATAAATAGAGTAGTGACAAGAAAATTAAAAAATAAATTAATAGCCTGGGAATTAGAAAAAGAATATTATGATGGAGATCGTAATAATGGTTATGGTGGTTTTTCTTATGATAGTAGATGGTTAAAACTATTACCGGCTTTTATAAAAAGATATAAATTAAATAATAATTCTAAAATATTAGATCTAGGTTGTAAAAAAGGTTTTATAATGAAGGACTTGAAGTTTCTTTTACCAGGAGCAAAGATATATGGCATTGAAGATCACAAGTATCCTATTAAATATGCTGAAAAAGAAATTAAAAAAAATATAATTTATAGCAAATATTACAATATTCCCTTTAAAAAAAATTATTTTGATTTGGTTATTGGGTTTAGCTCTATATACAAATATAATTTTCAGGATGTAGTTAAAACTATTAGAGAAATTAATCGTGTATCAAAAAAATCTTTTTTTACTATAGCAAGTTACTCAAACAAAAAAGAGAAAGAAATTTTTGAAAAATGGACATTGTTGGGTACCACAATATTATCGAAAAAAGAATGGCTTGAACTATTCAAATTCCTTAAATACAGAGGTGATTATTATTTTACAACAGCAAAATCACTAAATTTGTATTGACAATAAAAAGTCTTATTGTAAGAAAACTCGATGTTAAATGCTGAAACATTAAAAAATTATTGGAATAAACTAGAGTCCCAATCGCAACCTCCAAAAGTTGTAAAAAAAATCAGTATTATAGAATTTGATAAAATTAAGAATTCAATAAATAATAAAAATGAATTTTTTGTGAAAAACCTAGCTAAAAGAATGTATAGTGGAGAAGCTTTTATTGTGCGCAATGCTGCTAAGAAAAATTTGAGGAAAACTATTATAGACTTAGCAAAATATTATGACAAAAAACAAAAACCATCTTTTCATAAAATGTTAGATGGCACACCAAATTTTCATAGAATTATTGATAAAAAAATTACCAAAAAATACAGTTTATATGCAATTAAGCATTCATATTTTTTTTATAATTGGAATATTAAAACAAAACTTGAAAAAAATTTAAAGTCAGGTGTTTATAGACATTGGCGGTATATTAAATTTTTAGCCGGTAATAGTAAATTTCAATATGAAAAAAATATTCCAAGCCAAAACCAAATTGATAGACTTCAAATAGTAAACTATCCACATGGTGGTGGTGAACTAAGAGACCATGTTGATCCTAGAAAAAATCAAAGAATAGTTTCAGGTTTAATAATGAGTAAAAAAGGTGTGGACTTTGAAAATGGTGGATTTTATTTTAGAGATAAAAATAATAAAAAATTTAACATTGAAAATAAACTTGAAATAGGCGATTCGGTTATATTTTATGGCTCTATTACCCATGGAGTTGAAAAAGTTGATAAGCATAAAAAATTAAACTGGAATTCATATAAAGGAAGATGGTTTATCGGAATGTTTGTTAATGATTCAAATCATGTAATGAATAGGGCTACAGCAAATGATTTAACAAATAGCACAAATTATAAAAATAAGGCTAGTTAATATGAACTTACAAAAATTAAATGCAAATTTAATTAAAAAATATCATCAAGATTTAGTTTTCAATTATTCAGAGTATCCAACTAAAGATCATTGGAAATTTGAATTTAAAAACGATGAATATAAAGATGCAATATTAGAATGGTTTCCAAAAAACCCAGAAAAAAAAATTTTCTTTTATGTTCATATACCTTTTTGTGAACAGCTTTGCTGGTTTTGCACTTGTAGCAAATTTATTAACAAAGATTACGAAAAAGTAAAAAATTATTTAAAATATCTTTATAAAGAAATAGATTTGCTTTTTGAACATCTAGATAAGAACAATATAAAACTCAATGTTGGAACTGTTTTTTTTGGAGGAGGTTCACCTACAATATTAAATAGAGAGGATTTGAAAAAATTAGTGGATAAATTAAGAGGGTTGTTCGATTGGTCTAATGTAGAATTTTTTACAGTTGAAAGTGATCCGCGTAGAGTTGATGAAGATAGATTGATTTATAACCATGAAGTTTGTGGCACAAATAGAATTTCTTTTGGAATGCAAGATTTAGATCCAGAAGTGCAAAGAAGAGTGAACAGAATTCAACCTGCAAAATTATTTGACGATATATTAACTCCTAGAGTTAGGAAAATGTATAAAGAAATTGCGTTTGATTTATTAATTGGCCAACCTGGCCAAACAGTTGAATCTATGTCTAAAACATGTGATGAAATTATAAGACTTAAGCCAACCCTAGTTCAATTATCATTAATGGCGTACAAGCCATGGGTTGCAAAATACCAAGTACAAATGCTTGCAGAGGGGCCATTACCGGATTTTTTAGAAAGAAAAGAAATTCTTGAAGTAATTCACAAAAAGCTTGCAAGCGGTGGTTATATTCGTTCCGGATTTGAGTGTTATTCATTACCTGATAGCCCGATGACCAAAGCATTTCAAGAGGGCGAAGCACATTATGGTGCATCAGGTCATCAACCTGGAGGAAAAGTTAATTTTCTAGCTGTAGGTAGTTCTTCAATGAGCAATCTTGGCAACGATTACTATGTTCAAAACTTTTATGATATCCCTTCTTACAAAAAAGCACTGGATAAAAACCAATTACCATCTTTTCGAGGGCTTAAGTTAAATGATGATGATAAAATAAGACAACACGCTACTCAGCAAATAAGAAGCTATTTTAAAATTGACTATAAAAATTTCAAAGAACAATTCGGAATAGATGCAAAAAATTATTTTAAGCAAGAAATAAATAATATGGATGAAATGCAACAAGATGGACTTGTAGAAATAAATGAGGACGGTATTTTCTTAACAGAAATAGGAAAAGATTTCACACAGAACATTATGAATATTTTTGACAAATATGACCCTCCTGGAAAATCTTACACGGAGAGATTAGAAACTGTAAAAAAAGCAAAGGCGTCTCAAGCTGCAGTTCAGGAAAAAATTGATAGCATTTAAAATTAATGAATTATA
>MDTD01181104.1_pt1 | contig 34214 bp, 30 predicted proteins | sample 811221 | NCBI WGS metagenome assembly MDTD01 (sample SAMN05326646, study PRJNA326480) | marine metagenome | isolation source: seawater | place: Pacific Ocean: South West | collected 2011
TAGAGATTACAGGATCAAACCCTTATGAGACTATTTTTCTTGATGATCTTGGAATAAATTTGAAGCCTGCAAAAGAATTGGGCATGTCTACAATAAAAGTTTTAAATGGAAAACAGGCTTTGGAAGATCTGTCTAACCTTACTGGAATTAATTTTGAATAAAGTATTAACATTAACTTTTATTTTTTTTCTCTTAGGCTGTCAGGTAAATATTCTAAAAAATGAAGCTTCAGTCTCTGAAGATGCTGCAAACTACAAGGCTAAAATAATTAGAGATATCTGGGGAGTTCCGCACATATTTGGAAAAACAGATGCAGATGTTGCATTTGGTCTAGCATTTGCTCATGCTGAAGATGACATTAAAAATATTGCCGAAAATATGTTTTTGTATAGGGCTGAAATGGGACTCAAAGAAGGACAAAGTGGCGCAGTGACAGATTACTTAATCAAAGCCCTTAAAATAAGAGAAAATATTGATGCAAATTATGAAATTTCTCTTTCAAGAGAAGTAAGAGAGGTTGTTGAGGCATATGCTACTGGGTTGAATTATTGGATGATAAAAAACCCTAATAATAAATTTAAAAGGCATTTTCCATTCTCAGCGAAAGATATTGTTGCAGGATTTGCTATTCAAAACTTACTATTTTCAGGTGTTGTTAATTCTATACAGAAGCTAGAAAATCTTGATTCAGAAACTGAAGATACATATTCAAACTTACTCAAAAAGAAAGAATATATAACCGGATCTAATGCTTACGCAATGAACTCCAACAAAAGCAGTGATGGTTCAACTAGACTAATGATAAATTCTCACCAACCCTTAGAAGGCCCTCTTGCATGGTATGAAGCTCATATCAAAAGTGAAGAAGGCCTAAATATGATGGGTGGTTTATTTCCTGGATCTCCATTTGTTCTAGTGGGCTTTAATGAAAATTTAGGATGGGGTTTTACTGTAAATAAGCCTGACCTTTCAGATATCTATAGATTAGTTATAAACCCTAATAATGATAACCAATATCTTCTAGATGATGAATGGAAGGATTTTGAAGTAGAAGAATTAAAGTTAAAAGTTAAAATATTTGGACCTATAAATTGGACAGTTAAGAGAGAAATAAAATATTCTCAGCATGGTCCAGTACTAGAAATAGGAAGTAAATCTTATGCTCTCAGGTTTTCAGGAATGGACGATATTAATCAAGTTGATCAATGGTATAAGCTCAATAAAGCAAAAAATTTAGAGCAATGGACTGAAGCAATGAAGATGAGGTCTATTATTTCTTTTAATGGCGTATATGCAGACAGAAAAGGAAATATATTTTTTATTCATAATTCCTCATCGCCTAATAGAATCGAGGGCTTGGATTGGGGAAATATAATAGATGGATCAAGATCCAAATATATCTGGAATAGTTATGTCTCTTTTGATTCAATCCCTCAAATAGTAAACCCTTCATCAGGCTGGCTTGCTAGTACAAATCAAGATCCTTTTATGGTCACAAACCCTAAAGATGATCTAAATAGAAATAACTTCTCAAGTACTCTTGGATTACAAACTAGAATGACGAATAGAGCATATAGAATCAGAGAACTATTTATGTCAAAAAAAGGAATAACAGATAAAAATTTTGATGAATTTAAGTTTGATAACTCCTATTCGAAAAACTCTCGGTCTTATAAATATATCTCTGAAATTTTTGATTCTGAATTCAAAGAAGAGAAATACAAGAAAGGTCAAGAAATACTAAGAAATTGGGATTTAAAAACAGACTTTAATAATGAATCAGCTACCTTAGGAGTATGCGTGCTAAGTCCAGAGTGGTTAGCGGAACAAGATGGTGTATCTGCTCCTGATTCAGAGGGAGTTTTTAAAAATTGTATTGATGAAATTTATCAAAAATATGGAAAACTTAATCCTAAATGGTCAGAAAGAAATTTTATGGTAAGAGGAAAACGTAAAATCCCTGTTCAAGGCGGCCCAGATGTACTAAGAGCCATTTATGGATTGGAAGATGAAAGCGGTGATTTAAAAGCGGTAGGAGGTGATGGTCTTTATCTTCATATTAGTTGGGATAAAAACGAGAAACTTAATTCAAAAAGCATCCATCAATATGGCAGTGCTACTCAAGATAAAAATTCAAAGCATTTTTCTGATCAGCTTGATTTATATGTTGATGAAAAATATAAATCTACTTACTTTAAAGAAGAAAACCTAAGACAAAATATTCATAAAGAATATGTAGTTCCTTTTAAGTTGTCTCAATAGCCTTTATATAAGCTGGTCTTGCTTTAATTCTTTCAACGTATCCTTTTAAATTAGGCATATCGTCAGTAACGCATCCTAAATCTGATAATTTTGTGCAGCAGTGGCCTGTCATAAACTCAACTCCAGAGAAGTCTCCAATAAGATACTCCTTGCCTTCCAATGCTAGTTCTATAGCCTGGAGAGATTTTGAAGCAAGTCTTTGGGCCTGTCCCAAGACAGTCTCATCTCTTCTATCCGGAGGAAGTAAAATAGTATGAACCACAATGGTATTCATAGGTTGAGCTATCATCCCTTCGCAAAAGTGAAACCACTGAAGATAATATGGATAATTAGGTGAGTCTATATTTGGTTTTAAGCCTCCGTTTTTATGTTTTTCCAATACGTAATCAATAATGGCGCCAGATTCATAAATGCTTATATCGCCGTCCTCCAGAACTGGAATCCTCCCAAGAGGATGTCTTTTTCTATGTTCTTCAGATTTTAAAGCTTCTGGATGAAACGGCATAGAGTTTAGTTCGTAAGGTAATTCAAGTTCTTCTAACAACCACAGAACTCTTTCGGCTCTAGAGGCAGGTGCAAAGTGAAGTTTAAGCATAATATTTCTCCCTATAAATTTTTTACTCTTTAATTAATAATTCCATGAAGTCTATAACATCTGTATCTTCAAGAGCTTCTTGATGTTCACAAATTTTCATAATACTTTCAACTCTATCAGATGAAAATTGTGTTTTAAGATTATTTTCAAACTTTTTAATAAGCACTGGAATTCCCTCTTCCCTCCTTCTTCTGTGACCTATCGGATATTCAACTTCAACTTTTTCAGTTGAAGATCCATCTGAAAAAAATATCTGAAGTTCATTGGCGATAGATCTCTTAGCAGGATCTAAATAATCTTTCGAATAATTTTTATTTTCTTCAACAAACATCTTATCTCTTAAAAAATCTACCTTAGGGTCTGATGCCACATCGTCTTCATAATCTTCAGCAACAAGATTTCCTTTAAGCAGCCCAATAGCTGTCATATATTGAATGCAATGATCTCTGTCTGCTGGATTATTTAGGTCTCCTTCCTTACTAATAATCCTTATAGCTGACTCATGAGTTGTGACACAAATTTTTTCAATATCTTCTATTCTGTTTATCACTTCTGGATGAAGCTTAACTGCTGCCTCAACAGCTGTTTGTGCATGAAACTCTGCTGGATAAGATATTTTGAATAAGATATTTTCCATCACATAAGTGTCAAACTCTTGAGGTAAAGAAAGCTTGTTTCCTTTGAATAAAACGTCTTGGAAACCCCAAATAGGAGCCGAAATGGCACTTGGATAACCTATTTGCCCCTTTTGAGTTATCAAGACTAAGTTTAATGCTCTACTGGTTGCGTCCCCTGCTGCCCAAGACTTTCTTGGTCCTGCATTTGGTGCATGTCTATAGGTTCTTAAACTTTGTCCGTCTACAAATGCTTGTGATAATGCATCAAGGGCCTTTTCCTCAGATAAACCTATTAAAAAAGAAATTACTGCTGTTGAAGCGATCTTAACTAATAGAACGTGATCTAAACCTACTCTATTAAAACTATTTTCTAGCGCCAAAACTCCTTGTATTTCATGGGCCTTTATCATGGCTGTTAGAATATCCTTTACCTTTAATGAATTCTTTCCGGAATTAATATTTTTTTGTGAGATGTAGTCAGCAGCCGAGAGAATTCCTCCTAGATTATCTGAAGGATGTCCCCATTCAGCGGCTAACCAAGTATCGTTAAAATCTAACCACCTAATAATCGCTCCTATATCCCATGCACCCTTAACAGGATCTAAGACATGTTTTGTTCCAGGAACTCTTACGCCGTTAGGAACTTGAGTGCCTTCAACATGAGGACCTAATAGATTCTCACAATCTTTAAAATTTAAAGCTAAAAGCCCGCACCCTATTGTATCCATCAAACAATATCTTGCAGTACTGTATGCCTCGGAACTGTTGATATTCTTGTTATATACGTATTCGATAATTTTTTTAATGACTTCGTCAAAATCTTGACGAATATTAGATTCAACGTTTGAAGACATTTTTATCTATTTTCGATATCTACCCAATTAGCGCTTTCAGGACCAATATACTCTTCACTAGGCCTGATAATTCTATTATCTGCTCTTTGTTCAAAAACATTTGCCGACCAACCTGTAGTTCGTCCTATAACAAATAATGGGGTGAAAATACTAGTGGGAATTCCTAAGTAATGATATGCAGATGCCATAAAAAAATCTGTATTAGCAAACATATTTTTTTCTTGATCCATAGTTTTTTCAATTTCTTCTGAAACTTGATATAAAAGTTCATTTCCATCTATTTCACTTAGCTTTTGAGCCCAAACCTTTATAATTTTGTTTCTTGGATCTTCTGATGAATAAACAGCGTGACCAAACCCCATTATCTTTTCTTTATTTGCTAACAAATTAAGAACTCCTTTCTTGGCTTCTTCTCTTGATGTGTACTTTTCAATCATCTCCATAGCGGCTTCGTTAGCTCCTCCATGAAGTGGTCCTCTTAAGGTACCAATACCAGCTGTAATGCACGAGTGGAGATCCGAAAGAGTTGAGGCACAAGTTCTTGCTGCAAATGTTGAGGCATTGAAGCCATGTTCTGCATATAGGATTAAAGAGGTGTCTAAACATCTAATGTGATCTTCAGATGGTTCCTTTCCAGTAAGTAATGACAAAAATTGTCCACCAATCGATTCGTGAGTAGTTCCAGTATCTACTTTTACTCCGTCGTGAGAATATCGATACCAATAACAAATTAAAGATGGCAATATTGCTAAAATTCTGTCAGCTACGTCATTTTGATTGGAAAAATCTCCCTCAGGCTCAAGATTTCCTAAAACTGAACACCCTGTTCGCATAACATCCATGGGATGAGCAGAAGCCGGTATAAGCTCTAAAGTTTTTTTTAGTTCGTTCGGTAAAACTCTATTGGAAATTAATTTCTCTTGATAATCGGATAATTCGGAGGCGTTTGGAAGATGCCCATAAAGAAGTAGATAAGCAACTTCTTCAAATTTTGCTTTGTCAGCTAGCTCTTCAATAGCAAAGCCTCTGTATGTTAGGCCATGACCCTCTTTACCAACTGTTGAAAGGGAAGTCTGTCCTGCAACTTGGCCGCGTAAACCCGCACCATCTAGCTTTTTTGTCATGGGTCAATCCTCAAAAAATAAATCGTCTATTTTTTTTTCGTACGTATGATAGTCGAGAATTTCATATAATTCATCTCGAGATTGCATTTTTTCTATAATTTTATCAACAGAGCCTTCATTAGATATAGTTGAGTAAACTTCTAGTGCAGCTTTTGACATTGCTCTAAATGCACTTAACGGATGAAGAGAAAAGCTAATCCCGGCATCCTTCAATTCTTTTTGAGAAAATAATGGAGTTAATCCAAACTCTGTTATGTTCGCTAAAACTGGAACATTCAATGCTTTTGTAATTTTCTTATAATCATCTAACTTTGAAATAGCTTCTGGGAAGACTGAGTTAGCTCCAGATTCTATATATTTACCCATCCTGTCGATAGATGAGTCTAATCCTTCTTTAGCAAAAGAATCTGTTCTTGCCATAAGTAGAAAATTATCATCTTTAGAAGAATCTCTAGCAGCTTTTATCCTGTCGCACATTTCTTCGCAATCGACAATTTCTTTATTTGGCCTATGTCCACATCTCTTTTGAGAAACTTGATCTTCAATGTGAATGCCAGAAGCGCCAGCAGAAATCATCTCTTTTATGGTTCTTGATATATTTAACGCCGATCCCCAACCCGTATCGCAATCTACTAAAACTGGTAGTTCTGTAACTGCTGTCATTTTTCTTAGGTCATTTAATACATTATCTAGCGAAGTAAGTGCTAAATCTGGCAACCCATGACTTGCATTTGCAACACCTGCTCCGGATATATAGAGGCCCTTCAAACCCGATTTTTCGGCTAGTAAAGCTGTAAAAGGATTTATACAGCCAACAATTTTTAAGGGGTTTTCATTTTTTAATGCTTCAAAAAAAGTTGTTACCATTGTGTTATAAATTACTCTCTAGAATAGATTTTAACTCATCGTGTGAAGAAGCAGTTAAAAGATCAGGATATTCTTCTTTAATATGATCTGGAGCCTGAAAAAAGATACCTAAATCAGCTTCCCTAAGCATATTAATATCATTATAAGAATCTCCAGAAGCAAAAACTTTAAACTTTAATTGCTTTAAAGCCTGCACAACTTTTTGTTTATTATTTTCTTGCCTTAATTTGTAGCCAGTTATTACATCATCTTTAATTGTCATGTTATGACAGATAATAGAAGGAAAACCTAATTTCTCGACTAAAGGCCAAGCTAATTCATAAAAAGTATCAGAGACAATTGTGACTTGAAAATTTGACCTAGCCCAATCTAAAAATTCTTTAGCTTCATCAAAAGGTTCCATTTTTTTTACCATGCTCTGTATGTCGCTAAGTTTGATATTTTTTTCATTTACTATCTTCATGCGTAAATCCATGAGTTCTTCGTAACTTTTTATATCTTGCGTAGTCAACATTAGCTCTTCGGAATCTACTTCCTTAGCTAAACACTGCCAGATTTCAGGAATAAGGACACCCTCAAAATCTAAACAAAGATGAACCATAATTACCTTCTAATCAACTTAATGCTATCAAATACTTTGTCTAGGTCTTTTTTGGATTTTGTAGAACATGCCTTTGCTACAATTTTTTTACTTAAATGAGGGGCGAACATATTAATAAACTCGAATAAATGACTTCTGAGATATGTTCCTCTTCTAAAACCCATGTAAGTTGTGCCTGAATCAAATAAGTGATTTGCAGGGATGGAGATCAAGTCTTTGTCTTCTTCTTCATTAAAAGCCATACTTGCAATTATTCCAACTCCTGTACCCATTTTTACATAAGTTTTTATTACGTCTGCGTCTGTTGCTGTAAACACAACGTTAGCCTTAAGGCCGCGCTCAAAAAATGCTCTATCTAAATCATTACTTCCTGTGAAGCCAAAGACGTAGGTCACTATCGGGTATTGTGATAGATCTTTTAATTTAACTTTTTGAAGTGAAGCTAATGGATGGTCTTTTGGAACTATCAAACTTCTAGACCATTTATAACAGGGAAGCTTAACTAAATTTTCACCTTTTTCTGTAGTCTCAGTCCAAAGAGCGATATCTACTTCTCCTTTGGCAGCCATCTCAACTGATTCATCTGGTGTACACTGATGCATTTGAAAATGTACATTTGGATACCTTTTAACAAATTTTTCAACAACCTTTGGTAAAGTAAACTTAGCTTGTGTATGTGTAGTAGCTATACTTAATGTTCCATATTCCTCGTCTGAAAACTCTGTTGCAGCGTGTTTAATCCCGTCTACGAGAGCTAAAATTTCTTCAATTTGCTCAAGAATTCTCTCGCCTACGGGTGTAATAGCTACTAAATGTTTTCCTGATCTTTCAAAAAGTTCAACGTCAAGCTCTTCTTCAAGAAGCTTAATCTGTTTGCTAATGCCTGGTTGGGATGTAAATAATGTTTTTGAGGCTTTAGATACATTCAAATTACTTCTTGCCACCTCTCTTACGTATACTAATTGTTGAAATTTCATCTCTAATTCCTTTATTTCTCTTTGGTATAAAAAAGTTTATTTTAAAAACTTTTTGTACATTTGTAAATTGCTATATGAAAATTTTTAAATACTGTATATAATTACAGTTATGGAAAATCTTACAGCAAGACAAAAGGAAATATTTGATTTTATAAGTCATGTTATTGAAATCAAAGGTCTTCCACCAACTAGGTCGGAAATTTCCAAAACTTTTGGGTTTAAATCTCCTAATGCAGCAGAAGAACACCTGAAAGCTTTAAAAAAGAAAGGCGCTATAGATATGATAAGTGGGACTTCAAGAGGAATCTTTATACCGAAAGAAAATACTGGAATACCTGTCGTAGGTATTGTTAGTGCCGGTGGCCCCATTCTAGCTCAGGAAAACATAGAGAAAACTATCCCCCATAGTGCGAATATATTGTCACATGGTATTGATTTCTATCTTAAAGTTAAAGGAGATAGCATGATAGAGGCTGGTATTTTTGAGAACGATTTAATTGCCGTTAATAAAAACATTACAGCAAAAAAAGGATCTATAGTTGTTGCTAGAATTAATGACGAGGTGACTGTAAAAACTCTAGAGAAATTATCTGCTGACTTAGTAATTTTGAAACCAGAAAATTCTTCTTTTTCAAATATTTTAGTTAACCCTAAAAAGGAGGAATTTGTAATTGAGGGAATTTGCGTAGGGCTTCTAAGAGACTTTTCTTAGATAGGTTTGTAATTTTCTATTTTTAAGGTTTCTTTTACTAACTCGTCCTGTTCTTCTTGAGATAACTTATAGAAATTACTAGGACATTCAATTTCTACATCTCCACATCTTATATTTTTTACAAATTTAAATGCTTTCCCAGGTTTTCGGGTTTTAATTCCTATAGGTCTCTTTGTTTCCGGATGATAGCCTAGTATCTTTAAAGATTTTAAGACAAATAGTCTGGTTTCAGAATTTTCATAATCCATTTCATGTGGATTGTAGTAACTAACTTTTGGATTTTTTGGTTTATCTTCAGGAGGAAGCTTAGTTGCCTTACTAAAACCATCAAATTCTGTGTATTCGCCAAATCTTCCATTTTTTAGCAGGACGGGTAATCCACTTGTCTCATCTATGAATAATATATTTTCTCCTGAATCTCGTTCTATAAGTTCTACTGCCCTATTTAATCCAATATCTAATATACCTTCGTCTTCATCTGGGCTACCAAAAATTTTTTTATCGTCTCTCATTGTCCAAACACATGGTCCATTAATACTCATATCGGCAAATATTGGTTCATTAAGATCAGGATGTTTTCCAAGCTCTTTAGGAAGTTCCTTGTAAGTCTCCCATGTAGTTGAGAAGTCAAAAGGTTTTTTAGTCCATTTGCATTCTGAACAACCAACGAAATATCCAAATTTACCTTTTTTCAAGCTAGTTTGACTATTACATTTAGGACAATCTCTCGTTATGTTTCCCTCTTCGTTCTTAGGAAAAATAACTGCTTCTAATTCTTGATTTAGTAAATCTAAAACTTGTCTTGTTTTAAAGTTCTCTTCATCATTTAAGGGTATGCCATTAATTTTCTTTGCAAGATAGTTTTGAAGCTCTTCCCAAAACTTATCAAGTACTTCAGTCCACGAAGTACTCCCTTCAGCAATTTTATCCAGCTCATCTTCTAGTTCAGCAGTAAACTTAGTTTCTATAAAAAATTCTTTATAAACTCCAGATAAATAAGAATTCAGTACTCGACCTAAATCAGAAGGAGCAATAGATTTTGCACCATAAGCATATTTTTTATCTCTTAGCCCCTTAACGGTTGAAGCATAAGTAGAAGGTCTGCCAATACCTAGCTCTTCCATTTTTTTTATCAATGAAGCTTCCGAATATCTGTTTGGAGGAGAAGTAAACTTTTGTTCAGATATAAGCTCAGAAAGATTTATTTTGTTGTTTTCCTCTAAGTTATTTGGAAATTCAATCACGTCTGCTAAATCTTTTTTTGTAAGGGCTTCAAATCCTTCGAATAGGGTCTTTCTGGAAGAAGCATTAAAGATGTATCTACCATCTTCAGAATAAATTACTATTTTTTTTCTTTCGTGTTCTGAATTAGCCATTTGACTAGAAAGAGTCCTATTCCAAATCAAGGTATAAAGTTTTTGTTCATCTTGTCCAAGATTAATATTTTCTGGATACTTTTTTATATTTGTTGGTCTTATAGCCTCGTGAGCTTCTTGTGAGTTTTTAACTTTTGACTTATAAAACCTTACTTCTGGTGATAAAAACTTCTCTCCAAACTTTTCAGATATTGTGTTTCGAATCTCTTCCAAAGGAGGTGGCCCAGGATTTTCCTCACTGAAGGGCTCGCCTGTATTTGGGGAAGTACTTACATTAATGCCATCGGTTCTTAGATAAGTAATTAATCCAGCTTCATATAAATTTTGAGCTGATCGCATTGTTCTATCTGCTGTAAAGCCTAAAAAGCTACTTGCCGTCATTTGTAAAGTTGACGTCCTAAAAGGAGGATTTGGAGAACTGCTTTGAGGTTTTGTCTCAATAGCTTTAACATAAAAATTTGATCCTTGTAATTCAGATGAAATATTCTGCATTTCAGTTTCTGATGAAATAGGATTTTTTTTCAGGTCAATATCATCCATTTTGATAAGCTCGGCATCAAAAATAAAATCTTCAAAATCAAACTTGGTGGATATAGGCCAATATTCTTCTTTGATATGTTTATCTCGTTCAGTTTCCCTTTCACAAATAATTCTAAGAGATGGAGATTGAACTCTTCCGGCTGACTTTGCTGGTGGCGCATGTCTCCATACTAATGGGGAAACTTTAAAACCTATTAAATGATCTAAAATTCTTCTTGCTAAGTATGCGTCAACTAAATCTTGATCAATCTCTCTAGGAGAATTAATTGCCTGTTTAATAGCAGAAGAAGTAATTTCATTAAAAGTAATTCTTTTAACTTCCTTATCTTTTAATAATTTTTTTTCAGAAAAATCTGAAAATAAGTGCCAAGAAATAGCCTCTCCTTCTCGATCTGGATCAGTTGCTAAGTAAATAGTGTTTATGGTTTTGCAAATCTTTCTTAGTTCCTTAATAGTTTTTTTTCCTTTTTGAGTTTCTTCCCACGACAAATCAGCCCAATCATCAGGATTTACAGCGTTTTCATTATCTGGAAGATCTCTAATATGACCTAGACACGCAGCTACTTCCCATTGCTGATCAGGGAAATTTTTATCTAAATATTCTGTTATCTTGGTTGCTTTAGCGCCAGATTCTACTATTACTAAGTTTTTCATCCTTTTTTAATATGATTTATTTTTAGTGGATTTGTCAACTAGAACTAACTTCTAAAGCTTCTTCTAGAAGTGATTGTCCAGAAAAAATATAACCTGTGTAGAGCTGACAAAGCGATGCAGAGTTATCTAAGCGACCTTTTACATCGGTACTCGTCATAATGCCACCTGAAGAAATTAAGACAACACCTTCTGGTAAATATTTAGAAACAATATTTTGAGTTATTTCAGATTTTTCCTTTAAAAGAGAGCCACTTAGTCCTCCTTTTAATTTAAATGGGTTATCTGAAGATGTGTTTGTACATATAATTGCATCAATTTTAAATTCTTCAACTAATTGCAATATATTCATTAAACTTTTTTCTTCTTCATCTGGTGAAAGCTTCAAGACTAACGGTACAAATTTTTTGTACATACTTGAAAGTTGGTCTCTTTTTTGAGAAATTTTATCCAAGAGAAATTTTAAATAATCTGTGGAAGATAAATTTCTCAATTTATCTGTATTTGGAGAAGATATATTTATAGCTAAGTAGTCTGCATCTTTATAAAAAAAATCCATTAATGAAAGATAATCTTTCCATGCATCTTCTAATTTCGTATTTTTGCTCTTTCCAATACTTACACCCAATATTCCATTAAAAATTTTTTTATTTTTTTTAATATTACTTAATACTGCTAAAGATCCTTGATTATTGAATCCTAAAGAATTCACAAGACTTAGATCTTTCTTAAACCTAAATAGTCTAGGTTTTGGATTCCCTTTTTGTGGGTCCAAAGTAATAGTGCCAACTTCTACGTGTCCAAAACCTAAATACCCAAAAATATGAAAATATTTTCCATTTTTATCCAGGCCTCCAGCAATACCTATTCTGTTTTTAAAATTTAGCCCCATTAAAGAAATATTATTTGGTTTGCTTTTTCTAAGAAGCTTTAAAAGGCCAAGGTCATATAAGATTTTTAAAAAGATTAGTGTAATATTTTTTGAAATCTCTGGAGGAAAGATTTGTATAATTTTAATAAATAAACTTTCTATTAGATTAATCAATGGCACTAATAGCTGCGGCAGCTGTTGCAAAATTAGCTAGTATTGGAGTGAATATTCTGAATATCGCTAGGGCATTAACTGGAGAAGAATCTCTAGGGACAATTATAGTTGAGCCTGGCTCTATAACTGTTCTGCCCATTCTCCACTTATCTAAATTCTTTATAGCCTGACCATTAGGGAGTATTACAAACAAGCCCTTTTTATCCGCCGAATCAGCAAAGCCTCCGGCGAGTTTTATATAGTCATTAATTTTAAGTCTTTTAGAGAAGACAAAACTTGTAGGTGCCAATACCTGACCAGTTACAGTTACTGTAGATTTTTCTGAAGGAATAAAAATTCTATCACCGGAATTTAATACAATATCTGATTCAGGGTTTTTCTTTAATTTTTTTAAATCCATTTCTGTGACAATCCTTCCTACAGGTTCAATATTTTTCAATCTGGTGATTAAGTTCGAAATAACAGATAAAGCAAGTTGTGGGTTTCCTGTATCTGATATAGCTCCACTTGTAAGAGAAGTTGCAATACCCTCCTCTAACTCGTCTGCAGCCCTTAAAAACGCTTTCTTTTCTCTTACTGCCACAGAAGATCTAGTAAAAACTCCGCCATATGGGTAGGCATTCTTTTCATAACCTCCTGCCCTTTTCAGAAGAGAACTTAGCCTTTCTCCTTTAGAAATTGAATAGGTTCCTGGATTTTTTATGAATCCGCTTATAGAAACAGAAAATGTTTCTTGTTTGCTTGGATCTTGTTGAAGTACGATTGATTTTGGGAAAAGTTCAGCTTCAATAAAACTCGAACTTTGAGAGAATGGAAGATTAACTATATTTTCACTTGAATAGTAAATTTCATAAGAACCAGATTTTCCAAGATTTGTTGCGCCTCCAGCATACGATGTGAGGTTGGGAATACTAAAATTATTTGTAGCTGGATAAAAGCCCGGTTTTCTGACTTCTCCACTAATCAAAGTAGCATTCTCTAAAGCTACTATTAAAAGATCAGGGCTATCTTCATAAAGTTTGGGGCAGCCTTCATTCAATCCAAGCCTATCCTTAATATTTGTTTCTGAAGTTGAGAACTTCAAATTCTTAAGAGTTTCGACAAGAGATGAGGCATTAAAAGTTGCAATATACTTTAAAGATTTACAGGGATATCTATCATCTGCCTCAAATTTAACTAAGCCTTTTTCTAAGAGAAGATCTCTTTCTTTCTCCCGATCTCTTTTATTCTCCCGATCTCTTTCAATCACCCTAAGTGTAGATGAATTTAAAACTTCTTGTTGTTCTTGAATTTGATTAGATTTATCCTGCAATTGTCTTTCTTTTTCTTTTTTGTAAAAAATATCTAATTCTCCCTGTTCCTCAGAAGACAAAAGACCTAATGCATCAGCAACAAGAGCTGAGTTTAAAAAGTCTATGTCATCTTGAGAAAAAACATACACAATATCATTTGGTCTTAATTTTAGATTTTTTCTAGATTTCTCATCCAGACTGATTGGAAGATACTCTCTTGATGAAGAGCTTACTCTTCTAGAAATAATACCAAATGATAAGTAAGTATCGTCAGACATATCATCGGCATTCAAGAAATTATCTAAAACTATATCGTTTTTATAAGAGTATCTACCTTTGCTTAAACTAGCTCCAATTATTTTAATTTCATTTTTTGATTTTTGAGAAAGGTCGTGAACAAAGATTTCATCAGAGTCTTTAAGGTCCGTATTTCTTAATTCATCAGATGAAAAATCTTGAAATTCTCTTTGACCCCTATCATTAATTCTGCTCAAGGTTAACCTACTAGTATCTGCCCCACTTGAGAAGCCCGATGCAAAATTGATTAAGTTATTAAAAGATTCTCCATCTAAAAGTTCATAGATTGCAGGTCTATTTACATTTCCCCATATCTTTACTCTTGATCCAACAGGATTTACTAATAAAACATCTCCTGATTGAATCCTTAAATCGTCATTAGTATTACCGTTTATCAATAAATCATATAGATCAAGTGACCCTATTTCCGTATTTGATCTTTTAAGAGAAATATTTCTCAAAGAGCCAGTTTCAAGTGGCCCACCGGTAGTAAAAATTACATTTGAAATCGTGGAAAGAGGTGTCACAGTATAAGCTCCAGGATTTTTTGAATTTCCTAAAATAAAAATTTGGATTGTTCTTAACCTAGATAAAGATAAGCTGATTTTCGTACCTATTAAAGTAGCTTCGGCTATGTTATCAATTGATGTTGCGGCTTCTTCAAATGTCATACCGCTTAGAGAAACAGAGCCTAATTCCTTTAAGAAGATATTTCCCTCCCTATTTATAGAAACTTTTTTTATGGCTTGAATACTTCCCGAAAAACTAATTGTTAGCTCATCTCCAGGGCCCAAAACATAATTGTTTGGTGCAGGCAGGATTCCTTGTGGATTAAAAATATTAGTTGAGTTTTTAAACAACTCATAACCAAAAAAACTTGGAACTATGTTTCCATATTCGTCTGTTTTAGGTTCTTCTAAAATGGAGTCTTTTTGTAATTGAATATTTTGTCTTAAAAGATCAGAATTATTAATCTGATCATAATTTGATAAATCTTCAGTATCGTTACCAATTCGCCTTTCAACAGAAGATCTGACAGATTCAGGTAAAAGTTTTAAATATTCCTCGTAGTCCGAAGATTGTGATTGAGAGAATCCAGACAAAACTAACAATAGTATTATTAAGAATATTTTACTTAACAATTGGCAACCCCCAAGAAAGCTTTTGACGACACGCTTCAAAATAATCGTAATCATCTGAATGGATTAGTTGATAATTATTTTTACTTTCTTCAATTGTCAAACTAGAACCTCTTTCAAGTATGAATTCGTTATGCCCATCTATTATAACTTTGGCGCTAGATAAATTTTCACTCTTCAGTTGTATTTCTTTATTTGATGGCAGAATCAAAGGGCGCGCTGATGAACTCTGAGAAAACATCGGCATAATAGCAAAAACATCTAGTGTAGGATACATAACCGGACCTCCGCCGGAGTAAAAATATGCTGTTGATCCTGTGGCTGTTGAAACAATCAAACCATCAGACTTGTGGTTAGCTATTAGCTTTTCATTTTGATAGATAGAAAAACTTGTCATTTTTGCTACCTCTCCAGAATGCAAAACTACTTCGTTTATAGAGTGTTTTGTTTCGTTATTATCAGATACCGAAATATCTAACGAAGATCTTTCCTCTATAAAATATTTACCATCAAGAATTGGAGGAAGATCATTTGACAAAGAATCAAGAGATAAATCTGTAAGAAAACCTAATTTACCAATATTTATTCCGAGAAAGGGAACTTTAAGTATTTTTAAATCTCTGATTGCTCCTATCATGGTGCCGTCACCCCCGATAACTAAAATTAAATCCACTTTGCTGTTAAGAACTTTGCCTAGCTCTTCAGAATTGTTTGGCACAATATGATTTATGACAACATTATTAATTTCACAAATTTCTAGGGCTTTACTTAAAGCGCCTTCATAGTTACGTGTTGAAGAATGGACAATATTTATTGATTTAATTTTCTTCATAAATTTTCAGATAAATCATTTGGTTGCCAATTTCTTACCATATAGATAAAAATTGTATCTATTATCGCAATAAAAAACTTAAAAACATATTTACTTAATGCAATACCCAAGGCAACTTCCACGGATAACTGCCCTGCTATAACCCAAACAAAAGTATATATGAATGTATCTAGAGCTTGAGAACTTAATGTTGAAACATTATTTCTAAGCCACAGGTATCTGCCATTTGTCATGTTTTTAATTTTATTAAAAAGCCACACATCAAATGTTTGGCTTATTAAGTATGCTGTAATTGATCCAATTACAAATATTGGTGAATAAAGAGCTAAGACAGATATTGCCTTGTGAACCTCTCCTGCTGAGGTTGCTAGGTCTGAAGGTAAATACAAAGTACTTAATACAAGAGTTGCCATAACAACTACATTGGCTATAGCTCCGATAATTACAGCTTTATTTGCTTCTTTCCTACCATACTTTTCATTCAATAAATCCGTAGCAAAATAAATTCCCGAATACATAATTGCTCCCATACTAACTGTAAATGAATATCCAAAAATACTAAGGTCACTAACTTTACCCCCTTGTAGGTTCGCAAGGATAATTCCAAGAATTACAGCTGTATATAAGCCATTCTTGCCAAAAAAGTAGAACAGTAAAATAGCTAGTGATAGGTCATACAAAACTGTAAACGCCCACAACGCTTCCGGATTCTCGATAAAAAAACTTAAGATCATTACTTATAAAATTTTCTCTAATTGCTACAATTAGACATTAAAACAATGTATTTTACTCTTAACAAAATTTTATTTAGGAAAAATAATGGAAAATTTAGAACAATTTAGAAAAGAAACAAAAACTTGGTTAGAAGAAAATTGTCCACCAGAGATGAGAAAACCTATGGGCCCTGGAGATGTAGTTTGGGGCGGTAGAAATTGTAAATTCCCTCATCCAGATGCAAAGCTGTGGCTTGAGAGGATGGGCGAAAAAGGTTGGACTTGTCCAACTTGGCCAAAAGAATATGGAGGTGGCGGTTTAAATTTTGAAGAAAATAAGATTCTTCAAGAAGAGCTGATGGCTATTAAGGCAAGACCTGCCTTGTCAAGTTTTGGAATTTGGATGCTAGGACCTGCTCTTTTAGAATTTGCTAGTGAAGAACAAAAGAAAGTGCACATCCCCAATATTGTTAAAGGAAAAATTCGTTGGTGCCAAGGCTACAGTGAACCTGGATCAGGCTCAGATCTTGCTAGCTTAAAGACCAAAGCAGAAGAAGATGGTGATAACTATGTTGTAAACGGACAAAAGGTTTGGACATCCTATGCTGATGAGTGCGATATGATATTTACATTAGTGAGAACAGGTCCTTTGGAACCAAAACATGACGGAATTAGTTTCCTGTTGATAGATATGGATCAACCAGGTGTTACTACAAAACCTATTAAACTAATATCAGGTAAGTCACCTTTTTGTGAAACTTTCTTTGATAATGCAATAGCTCCAAAAGATAACCTTGTTAGTGAATTGAATAAAGGATGGACTGTCGCTAAGAGATTGCTTCAACATGAAAGAAATATGATTGCAGGAATGGGTCTTGGTGGTGGTTCAGCTAAAAAGGCTAAATCGAATACTTCAGGAATGGCTGTTTTGTCAAAAAAATATGCTGGAGAGGAAAATGGAAAAATTGCTAATCCTGCCCTAAGACAAAAAATTGCTTCTTTTGACATGAATTCACATGCTTTCTCGCTTACTATGAGAAGAGCAAGTGAAGAGGGAAAATCCTCTAATTCAGGACCAAGTCCTGCCTCTTCAATGTTTAAGTACTATGGCAGTGAAAGTAATAAATTAAGATATGAATTGATGCTTGAAGCAATGGGTACGAGAGCGCTTGGCTGGGAAGGAGAAGAATTCGGACCAGAAGAACTTGCGATTACAAGAGAATGGCTCAGAACTAAAGCTAACTCTATTGAAGGCGGAACATCAGAAGTACAACTTAATGTTATTGCCAAAAGAGTCTTAGAACTCCCTCAATAAATTTTTAGGAGATTTCAATGTCATTAGTATTAACTGAAGAACAATCTTTTTTGAAAGACAGTGCAAAAAAATTCGCTCAAGATAAAACTCCTACCACTCACTTCCGAGAAGTAAGAGATAGCGAAAATGAAAAATGTTTCGACTCTGATATATGGCAAGAAATGGTCAATCTTGGATGGAGTGGAATATTAATTCCCGAAGAATATGGTGGATCCAATTTCGGAGTAGCAGGTATATCTTCAATTTTAGAAGAATTGGGTAAAACACTTACGCCATCACCGCTCTTTTCAACTGCTGTAGTTGGTGTAAGCCTTCTTAAGCATGCAAATGAAGATTTAAAAAAAAATCTTCTTCCTAAAGTAGCTGAAGATGGACTTACTTTAGCTTTCGCTTTAGAAGAGTCTAGTCATCATAATCCTAGAAAAATTGGTTGTGCAGCCAAAAAACAGGATAGTGATTATATTCTTAATGGAGAAAAAACTTTTGTAATTGATGGAACTTTTGCAGATAAAATTATTGTTGCATGCAGAACATCGGGTAAAGAAGACGCAAAGGAAGGAATTAGTATTTTTGTAGTAGATTCGAATACAAAAGGTTTAAAAATAAAACCCACAAGAATGGTAGATTCAAGAAATGCAGCTAACTTAGAGTTTGTTGATGTATCGGTTCCAAAAAATAATTTAATAGGCGAAGAAGGGAAAGCATCATCGATCTTAGAGGAGGTTCTTGATATTTCTAGAGCTGCAATCTCTGCAGAAATGTTAGGAAGTGCGATCCAAGCATATGAAATAACAATAGATTACCTTAAAGAAAGGGAGCAATTTGGAGAAAAAATAGGATCTTTTCAGGCTCTTCAGCATCGGGCTGCAATAATGTTTTCTGAATTGGAGCTTTGTAAATCATGCGTTATTGAATCAATAACCTGCTTTGATGAAGGCGGTAATGATAGTCAAAGGCTTGCTAGTTTAGCTAAAGCAAAGATAGGCGAAGTCTTGCACTTAATCTCGAATGAATCTGTTCAGATGCATGGAGGAGTTGGAGTCACTGATGAATATGACATAGGCCTCTATCTTAAAAGGGCAAGAGTTGCTGAACAAATATTTGGAGGCTCTGAATATCATAAGAATAGATATGCAGAACTCACAGGTTATTAGACCTTTATTATGAAAAAGATAGACGGTCTTTTAGAACAAATGAGGCTCCTGAGAAATCCTTTAACTGGATGTGAGTGGGATAAGGCTCAAACACATAAGTCGCTCGTTAAATACCTTAAAGAAGAAACGCAAGAAGTAATAGAAGCAATTAATAAAGAAGATAAAGAAAATCTTTCAGAAGAACTAGGGGATTTACTGCTTCAAATAATATTTCATTGTCAAATCGCTGAAGAAAAAGGTTTTTTTGATTTTGAAAAAGTAGTCGAAAAATTATCAAAAAAAATAGAAAGAAGGCATCCTTTTGTTTTTAAAAATATCCGCAGCCATACTATTGAAGAGCAAAGAAAAATGTGGAAAAAAATTAAATCTCAAGAGAAAGATAATGCTTAAATTTTTTTTTGAAAATTTAATAGGGATGCTCTCTCTTTTTTTTGTTATTTTAAACACTGTTTTGCTTTCAGCTCTTTTGATTCCTCTTGGAATTTTAAAGTTTTTAATTCCTCTAGATAACTTAAGATTAATATCTACCAAATTTATTATAAAAGTTGGAGAATTATGGATTTTCTTTAATAAATTTTGGGTAAAGTTTTTACATTCTCCAAATTGGGAAATTATTGGAAAAGAAAATTTAAGTTCTGAAGAATGGAGTATAGCAACTTCTAATCATCAATCAGAAGCGGACATATTCTTGCTTCAAGATATAACCAATAGAAAAATTCCTATGCTGAAATTCTTTATGAAATATATTCTCATATACGTCCCTATAATTGGATTATCTTGGTGGGCGTTAGATATGCCTTTCCTAAAAAGGTACTCAAAGAAAGATTTAGAGAAAAATCCAAATTTAAAAGGGAAAGATCATGAAGAAATGAAAAGAGCTTTAAAACACTACAATACCTATCCCGTAACAGTTTTTAGTTTTGCAGAAGGCACGAGATTAACCAAAGTAAAACATTCGTTGCAATTAAGTCCTTACATCAATCTTCTTAAACCAAAAGAAGGAGGTCTAGCTACTGCAATTAGCCTAGTACCCAAAATAGATTCTTTTATAAACTTTACGATTATATATAAATCAAATAAAAGAGGTTTTTGGGATTATCTATGTGGTCGAATAAATAAAGCAAAGATAGTTATTGAAAAGATTCCTATACCAAATAAATTTAGAAAATCTGACTTAGTTGAAAATGAAACCCTAAGAACAGAATTCAAGACTTGGTTGAATAATATTTGGGAGAATAAAGATATATTGATTAATAATTCAAAATATTAGAATGCGTAATTATCTAAATAAAAGCTTCAGCATCATTCTGGCATTAATATTTTTTTGTTTCTCTATAAATAGTTTTTCTCAGGAAAACATATTTCCAAAAAAAATCTATACTCCGGTAATTTACGAGATAGTAAACACGCTAGAAAAAAATCACTTCAAAAAAAATATTAAATTGGATAAGAAACTAATTATCAAAAACTATATAGATTTTTTAGATAGTGAGAAATTAATCTTCACACAAAAAGAAGTCACTTCATTCACAAATGAAGTAGAAAGTATTTATCAATTGAATAAGTTCTTTAATTTTTATGAGGAATTTAAAAAAAAATCAAAAGAGATCCTTAACGAACAAAAAAAATTTCTCTCATCGATTTCAGATTCTACTCAGTTAAATTCAACTGAGTTTATTGAAAAAACCAGAGAAGACTCAGATAGATTTTATTCTCAAAAAGAAATTAAAAATTATCATATCTTGCTATTAAAAAGTGAACTTATCAGTATCTTACTTAAGGACGATGAGTTAAGTATCGCTAAAGAAAAACTAGCTAAACGAATCGGAAATAGGCTCAAAAGCCTAGACCGTGTTAGAGCTGATGATGTTTTCTCACTTTACGCAAATTCTATTACTTCTATATACGATCCTCATACAAATTACCTATCTCCCAAATCTCAGGAAGATTTTGAAATAAATATGAGTCTTTCTTTAGAAGGAATTGGAGCAATTTTGTCTACTGAAGATGGCATAACTAAAGTTGTAAGATTAGTTCCAGGTGGGCCAGCAGAAAAATCAGGCCTTATTAAAATCAACGATAAGATAGTAGGTGTTGGCACTTCTGAGGGTCAGGAAATTAAGGATGTTAGAGATTGGAGAATTGATGAAGTAGTTAGATTAATCAGAGGTCCAAAAAATACGAAAGTTAGACTTGAAATACTTCCCTCTTCTGCATCTGATGATGAAGTAGGTAAATTAATAGAAATTACTAGAGGCCTTGTTAAATTGGAGGATCAAGCTGCACAAAAAGAGACAATAGAAGTTTTTCGGCCAGATAAATCTTACTCTATAGGAATCATAGATCTCCCAGCTTTCTATATGGACTTTGAAGCCTATAGTCGCAATCAATTTAATTATAAAAGCAGCTCAAAAGATGTAAGAAATTTGCTTAGAGAACTTCAAGAAGAAAATGTTGATGGAATAATTCTAGATTTAAGAGGGAATTCTGGCGGCTCTTTATATGAGGCATATTCTTTAGCTAAGCACTTTATTGGCCGTGGTACCGTTGTGCAAGTAATGGAGTCTAATGGATCAATACAGCCATTAGGTCATACTAGAGGCACACAAACTTATAACGGGCCTATTCTTTTACTAGTGGATAAAATGAGTGCATCTGCATCTGAAATCTTAGCTGGAGCAATTCAAGATTATAAAAGAGGACTTATTGTAGGAACGAATACGTTTGGAAAAGGTACTGTTCAAAGGTTAGAAAATCTAAAATATGGCCAGCTCAAATTTACAGAACAAAAATTTTATAGAGTCTCTGGAAAAAGTACTCAAAACTTTGGTATAAAACCTGACATAAATCTCCCAATTGTTTATGAAAATAGCGAAATAGGTGAAACTACTTTAAAAAATTCTCTCCCTTATGACGATATAGGTTCCCTATCTATTCAGAAGAGCTTCGATGCAGTATCAAATATCGACCTGCTTCAAAACTTCTCAAAAAGACGTATCTATGACTCTGATTTGAATCAATATATAAAAAGCCAAAAAGATTTATTAGAAAAGGAATTAAAAAAGAACTTAATTCCCGTTAATTTTCAACTTCGCAAAAGCGAAAAACTTGCTTCTGAAGAAAAGAGACTATTTATTGAAAATAGATTTAGGGTATCTTTAGGATTAAAACCTTTCCTAAATTTTTCTGAATTTATTGATGCTGATCCTGAGGAAATAAATAAAAAATCAGAAGAAATTGTTTTAAAGGAAGCTGCTCAAATTTTAATTGATCAAATAAATTTTGATAAGCCAAGTAGGCTTTCACAACTTAATTAACATGAAAATTATTTCCTTTAACGTTAACGGAATTAGAGCTAGGCTTCATCAACTAAAAAAGGTAATTTCATCTCATAAACCAGAAATAATTTGTCTCCAAGAAACTAAAGTTGATAACGAAAACTTTCCTATGGGACAAATAGAAGAGCTAGGGTATAAAGCAATTATAAATGGCCAAAAAGGCCATTACGGAGTTGCTACACTATTTAAGAATGATATATCTGACTATAGATTAGGTTTTCCAACAGATAAAAAAGATGCTCAATGTAGGATCATTGTTACTAAACATAACTTTAATAAAAATAGCTTAAACATAATCAATGGGTATTTCCCTCAAGGTGAAAATAGAAACCATCCTATTAAATTTCCCTACAAAGAAAAGTTTTTTAAGGATCTGATGAAGTTTTTAAAAAAAGATTTTAGCCCTTCAGAAAAAATAATTATTTTGGGAGATTTAAATATTTCACCTGAAGATATTGATATAGGAATCGGTGAGAAAAATAGAAAAAGATGGTTATCTCAGGGCTTTACAAGTTTCCTTCCAGAAGAAAGAGAGTGGTTGCAAAAAATTAAAGACTGGGGATTTTTTGATTCTTATAGAAAATTTTATCCTAGCTCTAATGATAAATTTAGTTGGTTTGACTATAGGAGTAGAGGGTTTGATGACAATCCAAAGAGAGGTCTAAGAATTGATCACTTGTGGGTTACAAACTCTCTTTTAGACAAGGCTCTGAGTTCAGGAATTGATTATGGAATCAGAGGAATGGAAAAACCTTCTGATCATGCTCCAGTTTGGACTGATTTTAAGCTTTAATTCTTCTCTCTTTAAAAAAATTAGTAAGCATGGCAGAACTTTCTTCAGCCAATATCCCCGTAGTAACTTCTATCTTGTGATTGAAAAAAATAGAATTAACTAAACCGCCATTATTTACTATCACTCCAGTTTTTTTGTCTTCTGCAGCAATAATTATTCTCCTTATCCTTGAGTGTATTAAAGCGCCTAAACACATAAGACAAGGCTCTAAAGTAACGTATAAATCACAGTCATTAAGGCGATAGTTATTTAATTTTTTACTGGCACTTCTCAAAGCTTTAATCTCAGCATGAGCTGTCGGATCATTTTCCAATATTGGTGAATTATGTTCCTGACTAATGACTTTATAGTCTTTTGTTATCACAGCTCCTACTGGAACCTCTCCTAAATTCATTCCGATACTTGCTTGATTTAAAGCAATTTCCATAAATTTAAAATCTTTTTTCTCTACTCTACTCAACAATTTTTTTTATCATTTCGATAGATGCTTCCATTCCGTCTTTAATTAACTTCTCAAAAACATCTGGATTAATTTCAGACTTCCAATATAGTTTTGTTTTGTTGGTTTCTGATTCTGTAAGTTTAATTTCTGCCAAGTGATGCTCTAAAGGTACTGGGGATTTAATTACTCTATAGCTCATATGTCTGTTTTCATTATCTAGTAAAAGAATTTTTTCTTTAATTTCTCCTACTCCTTCCATTTCAAATTTTCTTACTCCTTCTTCTAAAGTAATTTTTTCTGCGAAAGGCACCCAATCAGCTCTTGTTAAGTCTGAAAATATCTCCCAAACTCTATCTATAGGAGAATTTAAAAGAGTAGTTATTTCAATTATTTTCATAAAATTCTTTTTTTAAGTAGTTAGAAATATGGTTATTTACATGAAAGTCACTGTCTAAAGGCATTATTTCATTATAGATTAGTTTCTTTGCTACTCTCACCATAATTACTGAAAATTTAAATAAACATAAGATGCGAAAGTAAAAAAAATTTTTTGTCGAATACCCTGTTTTTTTCTCCCAAATTTCCAGAGCTTCCTTTTGCGGCATAGAGCCCTTAATTTTTTCTATACTAAGTCCAAAACTGCTTGCGTCATCAGTGGTAAGTCCCCAAGCTAAATCTGATAACGGATCTCCAATTGTGGCCATCTCCCAATCTAAAAGAGCTACTGCCTTAAAGTCATTAAAGAGAATATTTCCTATCCTAGCGTCTCCCCAACACAATTTTGTGGGGTTTAAGTCTTTAGGTATATTTATCGATAACCATTCTAATACTTCCCCACAAACCTCGTGTTTTTCTCCATCCAGACCCCATTCCAGAAAATTTTTATAAAAATCTAGATCTTTTTGTAAATGACACTCCTCTCCCATTCTTTCATGCATACATTTTAGATTTAAGTTATTAAGATCTAGCTTGTGAAGAGATGATAAATTTTCTAACCAGTCCAGCCAAACAGATCTAATCTGATTGGTGTTTGCTCTACCCATCATGCCCTCAGGATCCATATGATAAGGAGGGTTATCTGAGGGGGCTTCTCCTTTTATGTGCTTCATCACATAAAATTCTGCTCCAATTATGTTTTCATCTCTCTCGTGAAAGGTAATTTCTGGCACCATGAATCCTATAGATCTGAGTTTGCTCATTATTTCAATTTGCATAGCGAGGTTATATTCAGGAAATACTTGAAAGCCTGTAGGTTTAATTCTCAAAACTATATCCTCTTTTATGTTTTTTCCTTCTACAAGACATGAAAATGTTTCATTAGAAAAGCCGCTTGCTTGAGAAGAAACATGAGGAGTAACGGTAATCTTTTTATTAATATAATTTTCCTTTTGTGATAACCACTCTTCGAAAAGCTTTAATTTTTGTTCAAAGTTTTTTTCGGAAGAGACTGGCATTAAGGTTTGTCAAAAAGATCTTTGAAACCGCTTGGCTTGTGTGCGCCTAAGAAGAGTTGTTCTAATACTCCCCTTCCATTGGCTTTATCGCCTTTAAAGTCAAGATGCACGTCACACAACGACTGAACATGCAAAAAGGGAGGATCCTGAGGGTCTTCTTTAAGATCATAACTGTCATAAAACGTCTCAAGCTCTCCTTTGTATTGACCATGGCCCCAATCAGGATGCATATACCCTAACCCGCACATAAATATATTCAACCTGGGGATAATGGTGAAATTATATTGCTCGCCATTAGATGTCTCGCTTATTAGCTGGAGTTCTTTTAGTCGTCTTGTTTTTGGTACATATGAGAGCTTTTTATTATGCGAAATAAAGTTAGATTGCTCTTTGCCATCCGAAAATTGAATTTTTGCATAACTATTAACGTGCTCGCCTTCTTCATTATCAACAAAATAAATATGAGTTGAAAAGTTTTCAAAGTGAGTTGGTGCCCAAAGCCAAAAAAATTGTGGCATTTCAAATGGGACCATTGGTTGGCTATCTCCAGATCCAACGGGCCTAACCCCCCAAGATCTATCTCTTGTCCCTGCGAATATTTCAGGCGTAATTTTAAATTCTTCACCTGAAATCTTTATAACGCCCGACCATAAACCATGTTGAGTTAACCTACATGTGTCCATAATCTTTCTTGGCCCATTAAACAATGTCATATTGGGTTCTTGCATTGGCTCAAATCTTTTTTTAAAAACTAAGTCTGCTGTTATATCTGAATCATTTTCTTTAAGTCTTACGGCAAGTTTATTTAGAGGCTCTAATACCTCTACTTCAATAGGACCAACTTGGGTATCTAATCTTTCTAAACCAAGTACTCTTGAAGCTCTAATGTTATGTTGTTTACCTTCTTTTACTAAGGTAAAAGCAGCATCCATTATATTTAAATTTGGATACAAACAGAGAACAGCTGCAAAGTAAAAGTCTTCTGATTTGGAATATCCATTGAAAAAATATCTATCATAAAAGTTTCTTTCTGTTCCTACCTCTGAAACAGGATGTGGAAGTTGATGAATAGGATAGTCGTCTGCTTTAGTTATCATGTCTGCTTATAATAACTCTATTGAGGCTATATCTAGCTGCATTTTTTGATCTCTGCCAAAAGCCTCTATACCAATAAATTTTATTTTCTGAGGGTCTAAGGATTTTTTGAAGGTTCTTTTATTGCTGTGTCCTATAAAACTAGAAATATTTATTTCATAATCATTCCATTCTTCATTAACATTAAATTTTGCTAAATATCTGACCCAAGGAAAAATTGAGTTTCTAGATTTGATATGGACATAATACATTTCGTTATTGCCACGGGCTTTAAATTTTACCTTTGTAAATTTTTTTAAATCTCTCCTATCTATTTCTTTTCTAAACATAAGAAACCCTCCTCCATCAATTGAAACAAAGCCTTTAGCTGACAAGTATTCAAAAGAATCTTTAGCTTTTATTAATGATAAAGAACCATCGGATTTACCGCCCATGACTTGATCTTTTATAAATCTCCATTCTTCGAAGTTGATATTTTTAAGAGGTAATACTTCTAGAGAGTACATAGGAAAAGAAAAGATAATGAATATTATAGCCTTGTACATATAAATTCAGTCTAATATGTTTTCTTTTGCAATGTTAGCCAATTCTTCTTCAAAAACTAAATGCTTTGAAGAATCTAACCTATCAACATATAGATAACCAAATAGATGATCTAATTCATGCTGAAAGACTGTAGCTAGGAAGTCCTCAACTATTATCTCTTTTTCAGAAGCTTCCTCATCTAAATAATTTACCTTAATTTTTTTAGGCCTTTCCACATAGCCTCTTAGTCCAGGAACGCTAAGGCAACCTTCCCAAAATCCTTGCTTTTCTTCGTCTAAAAAAGTCAATATAGGGTTAAAAATTACAAATTCTTCTGAATCATTCAAATTTTCGTATCTCTCGGAATCGCTTTCAAGTTTTATTACTGCTAACTGTTTTGAAATTCCTATTTGAGGGGCTGCTAACCCAATACCTCCTGCCTTTTCCATTACTAACCACATATCTTCTACTAAATTTCTAGTTTCTTGACTCATTATTTCTTCCTTAGAAAAAGGCCTAGCTTTTTTTCTTAGAATTGGATTACCCATTTTAAGAATTCCAAAATTTCTTTCTGATTTAACTTCTTCTTGCATAAATCACTCTAATTTATCTAGCAGTTTCTAAAGCTTTTATTATTATCGACCTTGTTTCTGCTGGATCAATGACGGCATCTATCTCCAATTGAGTTGCTGCCTCTAATGCCTTTCCTGCATCATACATTTTTTGAACTAACTTATTATAAAGTTCCTCTCTTTTAACATCATCATCTACGGCTTCTAATTCCTTTTTGTAACCCAGTTTTACTGCCCCTTCTAGGCCCATCCCTCCAAATTCTCCTGTAGGCCAAGAAGCGGTATAAATGGGATTATAAAAACTACCGCCTACCATAGCCATTGCTCCTAATCCATAACCTTTGCGAAGAAAAACTGCAACCATAGGAACCTCTAGAGATGCACCCGCATTAAATAAGCTCCCCATTTTTCTTACTGCCCCCTCTTTCTCACTTTCAACTCCGACCATAAAACCAGGAGTATCAGCTAAAGAAATAATCGGTAAATTATGTTCGCTACAGGTTGTAATAAATTGTGCTGCTTTCTCTGCTGATGTTGCATCTACGGCTCCGCCTAATTGTTGGCAGTCATTTGCTATAACCGCCACAGGTTTACCTTCAAGCCTTATAAATCCTGTAATCACGCTTCTTCCATAGATCTTTCTAACCTCAAGAAATGATCCGTTATCAGCTATGGTTTCAATAATTTTTCTTACTTCGTAAGCTAATCTTCTATTTTCAGGAATTAAATTCCTTAAAATGTCTTGATTTCCAACATTCCATTCAGATATGTTTCCTTGGAAATAACTAAGAAGTTTTTTTGCAAAATCCGTTGCATCTTTTTCGTCTTTTGCAAGGTAATCTATGACTCCTAATTTTTCCTGCTCGTCCGCAGGGCCAATATCCTTTGCATTTACTTTTCCAAGACCTCCGCCTTCTATCATTGCAGGTCCAGACATACCTAGCCAAGAATTTTTTGTTGAAATGCAAAAATCAGACACCCCGAAAAGAGCAGCATTTCCAGCAAAACAATATCCATTATTTACCGCAATTCTCAGAGATTTTCCTTTTAATCTAGCCCAGGTGCTAAAAGAAGGAATTTGAAGACCCGCAAATTGGACATGCACATCCGTATCCCCTGGCCTGCCTCCGCCTCCTTCTGTATACATTACAACAGGAAGATTTTGCTTCTCTGCAGTTTCACATATGCGATCAAGTTTTTTGTGATGGTAATACCCCTGTGTGCCGGCCAATACTGAATAATCATTAATCACTATTGCTGTCAGAGATTTTTCATCTTTTAGTAGATTACTATTTACCTTAGCAAATCCAGTAATGATTCCATCAGCAGCAGTTTCAGTTCTTAATTCTTCTATTTCTCTTCTGCTTTTTTGAGCTGCAATTGCAAGCTGTCCATATTCTACGAAGGAGTTTTCGTCAACTAAATCGAAAAGATTTTCTCTAGCTGTCCTGTAACCTTTTTCATGTCTTTTATCTCTTGCAGCATATCTCTCTTCGTCTAGAGTTTTTGAAATTCTATTATGAAGCTCTATGAGCTCTGATCTGCTATCCATTTAAGATATTGCTGGAGCATTTTCTCCTAGCGTCTCCTCCCTAAGAGTTCTTTTTAAAACTTTGCCAGTAGCATTTCTTGGGAGAGCTTCAATGAACTTAATACTATTAGGAATTTTAAATTTAGCTAGATTTTTTAAACAATGGTTAATAATTTCTTCCTCAGAAATCTCCATACCATCCTTAATTGAAATAAAAGCCATTCCCGTTTCTCCCCATTTTTTATCAGGGACTCCAATTATTGCTGCCTCAGCAATTTGAGGAAGTTGATAAATTACATTTTCTATTTCAGCAGGATAAACATTTTCACCTCCCGAAATATACATATCCTTTTGTCTATCAACTATATATATAAAACCTTCATCGTCCATTTGGGCTGCATCACCTGTTTTGAGCCATCCATCTATAAACGACTCTTTAGTTGCTTTTTCATTGTTCCAATATCCTGGAGTAACATTAGGCCCTTTAATTAAAATTTCTCCTACCTCTCCCTTTTCAACTTCTTTCCCATCTTCTCGAACTATTTTAACTTCCGTATGTAAAAGAGGCTTACCTGCTGATCCAATCTTCCTTGCAGCATCATCTCCAGGTAGCCCGATGCCTCCGGGACTAGTTTCAGTCATTCCCCAGCCTTGCCACATCTCTACCCCTTTATCTTGCCAATTCTTAATAATAATTTCTGCACATGGGGCCCCTCCAACCCCCGCGCCTTCTAATCTAGAGAAATCTGTGGATTCAAAGTCGGGATGTTGCATCATAAACTGAAAAGGAGCTGGAACAGCAAAGAAATGTGTAACTCCATAGTCAGGATCATTAATAATATTCAGCGCCTCTCCTGGATCAAATTCACTCATAAGAATTATTTGCCCCCCACTATGTAATATTGGATTTGCATAACAATTCATACCTCCTGTATGAAATAAAGGAAGAGCCACCAATTGAATCGATTTATCTGTAATTCTTGCAGTACCTCCTAAATTAACTATGTTATAAAACTGCATTTGATGAGTAATCATAGCTCCTTTAGGGTGGCCTGTTGTCCCTGAAGTATACATAAGCATGATTACATCATCATGACTCATCTCTACTTTTTTAAAGTCTATTCCTTCAGATAAAGCTTGTTCATACTCGCTATTAGAATCTTCTGCGTCTATCTTTAAAGAGTGACTAATATTACAGTCCTGAATAAGTTTTAAAGCTATTTCAGAAAAATTTTCTGAATAAATAAGAACCTCTGGAGAACTATCATTTAAAATATATTCTAGTTCTGGTTTAGTTAATCTCCAATTTAATGGAAGTTCGATACCCCCAATTTTCCCGCAAGCAAATTCTAGTTCAAATACTTCTTTACAATTATTTGCCAGAATAGCTACTCTGTCTCCTTTATTTAGCCCTTTTTTTTGAAGCCAAGAAGCGAGTCTAGACGATCTTTCATTTAATTGATGATAAGTGGTTTGACAATCGTTAGCTGTCTCTTTTATGGCAACTTTATTTGGTCTAGTGTGAGCTTGATATTCCGCCCAATCATAATACTTTACTAACATTCACATCCTCTTTTAATTAATTATCCTAAAATAAAAAGAACCTGGCTCAGATTCCTTTGTTAAATATTTGCAAATTTTACTCAGTTCTTCAAATTTACTTTGCTTTAAGAAATTTAATGAAGCTAAAACTTCATATCTTGATGAATTGCCTAATAAAGCTTCTAATAGGTACTGTTCATTCCAAAACCTAACGTCTTTTTGAATCCACTGTTGAGGGTAATCTCTTGGAGAAAAAATGTCATGAACATGCACTATCACTCCTAGTTTTAGTTTAGGCAATATTTCTAAATACTCATAGAGAACGTCTCCTTGAGGTCTGATCATGTGAGAGGAATCTATAAATAAAAAATCTCCTTGATTTAAATTTTCTCTCCAAGAAATATCAGTGTCTTCAAGTTTTTCTTTAACAATTGTTATATTTTCCATCTCATCTAGCCAGTTCTTATAGGGCTCTATACATAGATGTTCAGAATCTTTGCCTTCTCTTCGATTAATCTCTAAGGCCCCTTTTAAAACTAAGGTTGAATTTCCGCTTCCAATTTCTATAACCTTTGAAGGCTTTAAATAACGTATAAAGTTAAAAAGAAAGTCAGCATCGCCTGGTCCAAAAGAACCATTGTTTATTTGAAAGCTTCTAAAAGTATTATTCCGGCTTTCTTTCTCTAAAAAACCCTTAAAATCATTTGAAAAATCTAATTGCTTTAAGAATTCTAATTGTTGGCTTAAATTAAAGTCTATTCCAGGTAGATTTCTATCTTTGTCTAAAGGATGTTTAAGATGAGCATCATTAAAAAAAGGTTCGTAATGATGATCTCTAATAGGAAAAACTCCGATTTTCTTCAATAATGTTGTAGATAAAGGAAATCTTTTTGACCCTACCCATCTATAAAAAAGAAAAGTAAATGAAGAAATCATAAGAAAAGGGACTATCAACAAATCAAAAAAGAAAGCTAGAGGTCTTCCTAATTTTCTTAAAAAGGGTATTAAATGTTTCTTAACAAAATTTTTCATCTCTATTTGAGCAAATTTCCTAATTGTAATGTCTAAAACATTCAAACATCGAGTTATTATGAAGGATTATTTCAGTTCAGTATTAAATTTTTGTAAAGAATACCCTTTCTTTGCTTTAGCTTTTTTTTTCAGCGGATATATTATTGGAGTCGTTTACTTCTAAGTAGATTCTTCGACAAGATCTTCTGGATTAGGTAACGATGAAAACTTATCTGTATTGTCATGATGATTGAACATATTTTCAGGTGAAACTGACTCATATGCAGTTGTCATATCTTTAGGATCTGAGTAAAACCCTAATATATAACCGCCTTTTGAATAGCCAATTAAAGCTCTTAATTCTGGAGATAAGTCTTTTGCTATTTCAGGAGGACAAGAAAGATATTGATTTTCTTCTTGTCTAAGCCAACTAAGAGCATAGTGCAAAAAAACTCCTGTTCTAATGTCATTTGAAGTTGTATTGGAGCCCCCTCCATGTAGAACGGTTCCGGTGTAAAGAAGAACTGAACCTGGGCTCATCTCTGCGTAGGCTATTTCATCCTCTAGTGGAATCCTTTCTTTATCCCATTTATGAGATCCTGGGACAATTTGAGTAGCCCCATTCTCTTTTGTAAATTCTGTAAGAGCCCAGATCGTACTCATTAAAGGCTCAACTTTTCTTGGTAGATATCCTCCCCAAATTCCCCTATCTCTATGTAAAATTTGCTTACTCTCTCCTGGTCCTATACTAACTGCAGAAGTGAAGTGAAGCTGGTACCCATCTCCATGAGGAGATAAATATTCTTTAGAAACGAGATTTATTTTTTCATGTAAGGCTAATTTCCTACAAGTCTCAGACCTTGCTACTAAAGCGCCAATTCTTTTTGTGCTAAAACCGGTAAACTCGTCTCTTCCAAATGAATCTTGAGCCAAATATGGGTTTAATTCTTCTTGCAAAGAAATTAAATCATCTTTTGTCATTAAATTATCGATGATTACACCTGCATCTTTTTCTAAAAGAGACAGAATCTCGTCTAAAGAGGAATTTGAGTTTAAATGAACTAGCTCTGCCATCTCTGTAATTTTCTCTCCCTTATTTGTGTTTGTCTAGAGTATTAAAAGGATTTTTGGTAGCCAAAAATTAATTCTCCTTTATCTTTCATTTGAAGGCCCTTTTTATCCTGATAAATTGGGGTTAATAATTCAACAGCAAGTCTATCTGGGTTGTTAGAGGTAGTTTTCGTTAAGAAGTTTAATCCCAAACCAAGGTTAGCTATATTGCCACCATAATTTTCAGGATTCGCTGTTTGGACAGGTGACACTAAAGAGGAATTATTTCCGTTTATTTTCTTTTGAAGGTTTATATTTAATCTTGTAGAGATAGAAAAATTATCATTTATGGAATATTGAAACCAAGAATCATAGGATGCCTTATCTCCAAAACTCCAAATTCTTTCGTCAATAGCCTTGATTAACCTTACTTGGTTTCCAAATAAAATATCATCGGAATAAGAATAGCTATTGGTTAAAGAAACCACATACCTTAATGATTTGTCGCCTGCTTGCATTCCATAAGGCATCAACATATGTATTTGTGTATTCATAGGAGTTAAAACTAGCGCTTGTTTAGCTTCTGACCCTATAGATTTATTTAAGCCCACTTCTAAGTGCCATCTACTTTTTTCTAATTCTTGAAGGTTTATTAATACAGAAAAAGATATATCGGATAGATCCTCGTTAGAGGTGCTGAATGATCCTAAATAATTTCTAGACATTCCGTGGTAAGAATTCAGATTCATTTGCTTTTCCATAAACATCGCCATTGCCATAATGGTTAATTTGTCTGAGGGAGCATACATTCCTCCAATCATCAGCATACGCATGCTCATATCTTTGGGAACAATACTCAAGTTAGCCGGTGAATTAGAGAGAGGATTTGATATATTTAAAATATCTTCTTCGCTAATATCATTGCCACTTAATTTATTTCCTTTCATTTTCATATACGACAAACGAAGAGAAATCATGGACTCTCCTTTTTTGTGAGTATGATCTGCCATTACGCCTATTGGGGCATGTCCAATTGCTTGTGCTGCTGAAGATAAATGAGAAACTAAAAGAAAAAGGAAAAATATACAGAGCTTATTCATGCGTTGAAGTGAAGAAATTATATTATCAGTTGAGTAAAGTCTCAATTAAAAAGGAAATCCACTCCTCCAATTTTAATTACTTCATTTGACACTAAACCCAACTTTTCTGCTTTTCCAATTGCTAAATCTTGGTCTTTTAAGGATATTTCGAACGCTGTGATGCCTTCACCTCTGTCATCACTAATCTCATTAAATTTAATTCTTGAATCTTTAAGTTCAATAATTAAGTCACTATTACCTTTTACTCCTAAGGCATGCTCCCACTTTGACATCATCTCTTTAGGATTTTCAGACTGAAGTTGAACTCCATTCAGAATATTGCTATTTGAAGTATTTACATGTTCTTTCCAATCCAACCCTGCCCAGAGCCAAGCTGATTCAGGCTTCATTTTATCAATGGATATAATTGCTCCTCCAACTTGTTTTGGGTGCAAGTGGATAGTTCGAGCAGTGACATCTTCCTCAGTTCTTTGTGATTCGTATACGATTTCTATTCCCGATGATTCTACTCTTTTTTTCTCTTGATCAAGGTCTTCAGCATCTACTATCACCATATAGCCTCCATCGCCTTTTCTTCGGTTGATAAATCTGCCAGCAGTAGTATTTTCCTTTACGGGAGTTACTATCTCTAAAAAAGTATCTCCTATAGGAATAAGAACATTTTCAAGTCCAAAATATATAATACCTGGATCGTGGAAAGCTATATTTAAATCAAAAACCTCACATATCTGTGATGCTAATTGATCTCTTTCTGAAGCGGCAATAACTAACTGTCTTATTCTCATAATATTTGTAGAA